>Ga0209086_10002674_pt1 | contig 13806 bp, 12 predicted proteins | sample M_130207_XF_Meta_FD_187312 | JGI IMG/M metagenome (GOLD analysis project Ga0209086, IMG submission 187312) | Freshwater microbial communities from Lake Montjoie, Canada to study carbon cycling - M_130207_XF_MetaG (SPAdes) (version 2) | ecosystem: Environmental > Aquatic > Freshwater > Lake...
GCCCTGCTCGCTCAGAGCCGGCTGGTTTGTGAGGCGCTCGAGCCCGCGGTAGATCTGCATCGAGTCGGCCGAGACGATCTCGCCATCGATCGATTGTGCAAGAGCAACTGCGACCGCCGACTTGCCCGACGCGGTCGGTCCGAAGATCGCCACCACAGAGCGCTCCATGACTACACCGTGACGGCGCTGACGACCTGGCCGCGGAGCGTCTGGGAGGTCGAGTCTTCGATGCGGACCGACACGACTGTGCCGACGGGAGCGGCCGGCGTGAAGAGCGTTGTCTTGTTGCCACGCGTCTTGCCGCGGCAGATCTCGGGGTCTTTCCGACTCGGGCCTTCGGACAGTACCTCTTGAACGCTGCCAATCAGCGCGGTGTTACGGCGGGCGGCGTGGTCTTGGACAAGATCCACGAGGCGTCCCAAGCGCTCGTGCTTTAAATCGTCTGGCAATTGCTCATCGAAGCCGGCGGCCTCGGTGCCATTGCGCGCCGAGTAGATGAAGGTGTATGCGTGGTCGAAGGCGGCTTCGTCGTAGACCCGCAGCGTCTCTTGGAAGTCTTCCTCGGTCTCACCAGGGAAGCCCACGATGATGTCCGTCGTCAAGGCGATGTCGGGCATGGCCTCGCGCACGCGGGCCACCAGCTCGAGATAGCGCTCCGAGTCATAGGTACGCCGCATCCGCTTGAGGATCCGCGACGAGCCCGACTGCAGCGGCAGGTGCAGCTGGTTACAGACCGATGGCGACTCGGCCATCGCAGCGATCACATCGCCGCGCATGTCCTTCGGATGCGGGCTCATGAAGCGAATCCGATCGATGCCGTCGATGGCGTCGATTGCCCGCAGGAGCTCCGCGAAGGTGCAGCGCGCATCGGGCGCAAGGTCGCGACCGTAGGAGTTGACGTTCTGTCCCAGCAGAACAACCTCGGTGACGCCCTCGCTGGCCAGCTGGTTGGCTTCGGCCAGAATCTCGCGGACATTGCGGGACCGTTCCCGGCCCCGCACGCTCGGCACGATGCAGTAGCTGCAGACCGAGTTGCAGCCCATCGAGAGCTGAAGCCACGCCTGGTGGGAACGCTCGCGCCGCTTTGGGAGGTCGGCGGCAAAGTCGTCAAAACTCCCGAATGCCCCGCGCTCTGCCGTGGCATCAGCACTCATCACGTCACGCAGAGCGCCGATGCGTCCCGGACCAACCGCAGCATCTACCCACGGGAAGTCGCGGAAGATGTCGTCGCGCACCGACTCGGCCCAGCAGCCGGCGACGACGATCTGCAGCTCGGGCTCGCGCTCCTTCCGTCCGCGCGCGACATTGAGCGCTTGGATCAGCCGATCATCGGCGCGTTCGCGAATCGTGCAGGTGTTGAAGACCAGCACGTTGGCGTGCTCGCTGTCGGTGGCCTCCCCCATGCCGGCAGCCTCGAGCATGCCTTTGATGCGCTCGGAGTCGTGCACGTTCATCTGGCAGCCGAACGTGGTGACGTGGAAGCGCTGCATGTTCCGCTCCCTAGTGGGCGAGCTCGCTCGTGCGCGACTCGCGGATCACAGTCACTTTGATCTGGCCTGGGTACTCGAGTGAGTCTTCGATCTCGGCGGCGATTTCGCGGGCCAAGAGCGCTGCCATGTCGTCGCTGACCTCGCTCGGCTTGACCATCACGCGAACATCGCGACCAGCCTGCATCGCGAAGCAGCGCTCGACGCCGGGGTGCCGCATGGCGATCTCTTCGAGCGCTTCGAGACGCTTGACGTACTGCTCGAGACTCTCGCCACGCGCACCAGGCCGAGCGGCAGAGATGGCGTCGGCGGCGATCACCAGGATCGCTTCAACAGAATTGGGCTCGACGTCATAGTGGTGAGCCTCAGCGGCGTGCGCGACAGCCTCGCTCTCGCCGAACTTGCGGCAGAACTGCCCCGAGATGACGGCATGGGGCCCTTCGACCTCGTGCGTGACGGCCTTGCCGATGTCGTGCAGGAGCGCGGCCCGGCGAGCGACGCGCTCGTCGACCCCAAGCTCGATTGCCATGATCGCTGCAAGGTGTGAGCATTCGAGCGAATGCTTAAGCACGTTTTGGCCGTAGGACGTGCGGTAGTTAAGACGACCAAGAATGGCCAGCAACTCGGGGTCGAGTCCAGGAACATTCGCCTCGAACGAAGCCTGTTCGCCGGCTTCGCGGATCTTCTCCTCGATCTCTTCCTTGGCGGCGTAGTAGGTCTCTTCGATGCGCGCCGGATGGATGCGACCATCTGCGAGCAGATTCTCAAGGGTGATGCGCGCAATCTCGCGGCGCACTCCGTCGAACGCCGACAGCACGACGGCTCCAGGGGTGTCGTCGATGATCACATCGACGCCAGTGGTGGCTTCGAAGGCACGGATGTTGCGACCCTCGCGACCAATGATTCGACCCTTGAGGTCGTCAGATGGCAACTGCACGGTCGAGACCGTGGTCGCGGCTGCGTAGCTCGATGCCGTGCGCTGAATGCTGGTCGCAATGATCGAACGGGCACGGCGATCACCGTCTTGCTTGGCCTCTTCTTCGATCCGCCGAACCAACTGTGCTGCGTCATGGCGCGCTGTCTCTTCCACGCGGCTGAGTAGTTGCGCACGCGCCTCGTCGGAGGTCATTCCACCCACGCGCTCGAGTTCGCGATCGGCACGGGCCTGCATCTCTTGTAGCGCGGCTTCGGCATCGGCCAGCGCAAGTGCCTGCTGGGCGGTCGTCTGTTCGCGCTCGAGTGCGATCAGCTCACTTTTAGCGGTCAGGTCTTCTCGGACAGCGATGCGCTCCTCAAGGCGCGCAATCTCTGCGCGTCGCTCGTCGAGGCTTTGCTCCAGTTCTCGCCGCAACTCAAGCAGGTGCTCCTTGCCGTCAATGGCGGCTTCTTTGCGAATCGTGTCGGCTTCGCGGTTAGCGGTTGCAACGGCACGCTCGGCGTCGGCGCGGAGTGCCTCAGCCTCCTGTCGTCGAGTTTCAGCCTCTTTGAGTGCGGCGTCACTTGCGCTGCGATCTTGAGCATGCGATCGCTGGCGCACGACAACGCCGCCGATTGCGCCGCCTATGACCAGCGCAGCCACGGCTGCGAGAACGGTCTCAAGCACGTCATTCTCCTGATGTCCGGTACGAACTGTCTTGATCAGACAGTGGAAGTTTCTGTGCAGAAGGCTAGCGCGCTCTGGGTCTCGGCTCGGCCGCTTCCGGCGCTACCATTCCCTAGTCGTCGAACGGCAGACGCACGATCCGTTCCGCAACAGACTCGTCGAAGCCGCGCGAGGCCAGTCGTTGCCACGCCTCCGCGCCGGTGCGCGAGCCGATCGCAATCGCTGCTGCCCGATCGACTGCGACATCGTCGAGGTGCTGCAGACACGCTTGAATTTCGGTCTGGTCAACCCCTGCGACCTCGAGATCGTGCGCGATGCGCTCCGGTCCCCAGCCGCTGGCGAGTCGGTGTGCCGCGACCTCCGCGGCATGGCGGGTGTCATCGAGGGCGCCGATCGACTCGAGCCGATCCGCGGCCAAGCGTGCTGCGTCCGCACCCTCACGCTTGGCGATGCGCTGCTCGAGTTCGCCGCGCGCGTGCGAGCGACGGCCAACCATCGCGGCGGCCCGATCGAGCGCTCGCGCAGCGCGGGCACTCTGCTCTGCCTTGCGCTTGGTCGTTGTCGAGAGTGAGGCGTCGAGGTAGATCCCCAGTTCGGTGGCAACCAGTGCGTCCAAAACCAACCAGGGGTTGCCATCGAGCTCGATGGCAACCCGCAGGTCTGTTCTCGGTTGTACCGCGGTGACGACCCGCGCGGCCACGAGCGTTAGCCTTCGGCGACGACGGCGCCCTCGTCGGCGACCGCCATGGCCTCGCCGGCAACTGCCACTGCCTCGTCGGCAATTTCGTCGCCCTCAGCGATGTCAGCAGGGGGCGGAGTCATCGGCGTGGCGTCAGCAGGAGCCGTATTGCCACCACTGATCGTGATGCCCTGGGTCTCCTCGATGCGTCGCGTGATGCGACTGAGGACGTCGGGATGCTCGTCGAGGAACCCGCGCACGTTGGCGCGACCCTGACCGAGGCGCTCCTTCTCAAAGGAGAAGTACGAACCGGACTTCTCGATGATGTTGTCTTCGAGAGCGACGTCGAGGACGGAGCCGGACCAGGAGATGCCGGTGCCGTAGATGATGTCGAACTCCGACTGGCGGAATGGTGGCGCCACCTTGTTCTTGACGACCTTGACGCGCACCCGGTTGCCAATCGCGTCCGTTCCCTCCTTGAGGGTCTCAATGCGGCGGATATCGAGTCGCACAGACGAGTAGAACTTGAGGGCACGACCACCGGTCGTCGTCTCGGGCGAACCGAACATGACGCCGATCTTCTCGCGCAACTGGTTGGTGAAGATCGCAACGGTGCCGGTGCGGTTGAGGACTGCGGTCAGCTTGCGCATCGCCTGGCTCATCAGACGAGCCTGGAGACCCACGAAGGAGTCCCCCATCTCGCCCTCAATCTCGGCCCGCGGCACCAGTGCGGCGACGGAGTCGATGGCGACGACGTCGAGGCCACCAGAGCGAATCAGCATCTCGGCAATCTCCAGTGCCTGCTCACCATTGTCTGGCTGAGAGACGAGCAGGTTGTCGATGTCGACGCCAATGTTGCGCGCGTAGGTGGGATCCATCGCGTGCTCGGCATCGATAAAGGCGCAGACACCACCCTTGCGTTGTGCCTCGGCGATCACGTGGTAGACGAGCGTCGTCTTGCCCGACGATTCGGGGCCAAAGATCTCGCAGATACGTCCACGAGGCAATCCGCCCACACCGAGTGCAAGGTCGAGGCCAAGACACCCCGTCGAGATCGCCGCAACCGGCGTGCGGGTTGAGTCGCCAAGTCGCATGACAGCGCCCTTGCCGTGTTGCTTCTCGATCTGCTGTAGCGCTGCCGCTACTGCCTTGTCTTTTTCGCTCATCGTGACCTCCCACCGGCTCGTGCCGGGTTGGACTGAATGCGGTTCGCTGTTGGAACCCAGTATGGCTGCCCACTCGGACGCCATTCATGCAAGCAACGTCGCGGGTTTCGCGCGCTTCCTTACACGTCGAGGGAGAGACGCTCATCCTGCAAAAGCAGGCGCACGAGATGCAGGCTAGTCAGCGCAGAATTCGTCCGCACTGCCTCGCGATCTCCGGGAAAGGTTCGCTCCAAAACCTGACGCGTGCCGTGTGGTCCCACAACGGCGACATGGACCAGACCGACCGGTTTCTGGTCCGAGCCACCACCGGGTCCGGCTACGCCGGTGACGCCGATCCCAACATCGCTCTGCAGGACCTCGCGGACACCCTCTGCGAGGGCCAACGCTACCTCGGCCGAGACGGCTCCGTGCTCGGCGATCGTCGCCGCCGGCACACCAACCTGAGCGATCTTGACGTCGTTCGCATACGCCACGATCCCGCCACGCAAGACATTCGAGGCGCCAGGAACAGCTGCGAGGCGTGCCGCCACCATGCCTGCCGTGCAACTCTCGGCGCAGGCCACGGTCAGCCCCCGCTGCTCGAGACCCTGAACGACACGAGCCTCGACCGGAAGATCATCTTCGGCGTACACGGCCTCGCCAAACGCGTCCAGCAGACCGTCCGCCAGCGCCGTTCCGGCGGCACGCACCGCTGGTGCAAAGCGAATCACGACCTCGACCTCTAGCCGCGTCGCGCAGATCGACGTCTCGGTGCCGTGACTGTCCCCGCCGAGTTCGTCGAAGACACGCGCGACGGTCGACTCGGGCGTGCTCCAGATGCGCAGCACGCGTCGCTCAAGTTGCGCGCCGAGCAAATCGCGCATTGCAGCGTGCTCCAATGCGCGGCGCCAGACCTCGGCGAGTTCTGTTGGTGGACCGGGCAACACCACGATCGTGGTCGCACCCGGAACGATCAACCCCGGTGCGGTGCCGGCGGGTGAGATCACGTGGGCGCCAACGGGCACCATCGCCTGCTTACGCGCGCCTGGCAGCAGTTGCTCCACCGACACGTTCCGCTGCGCTGCGTAGCCCGTGACTATCTCGGTGATCTCGGCGAGGGCGTCCTGATCCAACTGGAGAGCCAATCCGGTGACGTCCGCGATGATCGACACCGTGCGATCGTCGTGCGTTGGTCCCAGCCCGCCGGAGGTGATGATCAGGTCGTAGCCACCACTGACGAGGTCGGCGAGTGCTGCGTGTAGATGCTCCTCGCGGTCGTCGACGGCCACGATCCGTTCGAGGCGAATCCCGTTGGCGTCGAGCGAGCGTGCCAGCGTGCCGCTGTTGCGGTCCTGGGTTCGCCCGAGCAGAATCTCGGATCCGGTCACCAGAATCGCTGCGGTTGGGCGCCTGCTCATTCTGTGACGGCAGCGACGCGGCCGTTGGGATCGATGGAGAGCAGCGTGTCGGTGGACCCTGGCACAACCGGACTACCATTGACGACGAGCGTCAACGTGTTGGGGCGATCCAGGCGGATCAGATAGCCCGAGGACGACTTTGGCAGTTTGAAACCATTCGGTTGGTTTGGGTTTGGGTCAACCTTCTGCTGAAACAGCGCCGCGGTCCCCTCGGGTGACTCGAGAGCACGCACGGTCAGCGTGACCTGAGCAAACGGCTTGACGAACACGATCGCCTCCGCGGCGGCCGAGGTCGAATCGGGTGCAGTCTGGGCCGTGATGGCGGTTGCCACGGGATTGACGGCGGCCTCTGTGACAGTGACGACGTTGGTGCCGCCCGTTGCTGGTAGCGGGGTCGTGCGCGTTGACGGATACGTCGCGGCGATCACAATCAACACAGCGATCGCCAAGATGCCGACGATCGCGACGACCACGATGCCGGACCCGCGGCTCGAATGTCGACTGGATTGGGCGCTGCCGCGTCGCGGAAACATCACCGCGTCGTCAACCTCCCACGGCGCCGACGAAAAGCGCTCCGAAAACTCATCAATCAGCAGTTGCGCGTCCAGCTCGAGAAACTCGCTGTAGGAGCGTAGAAAACCGCGAGCGTAGGTCGGCCCGGGAAGCCGTTCGAAGTCCTCTTCCTCAAGGGCGACGAGATAGCTCGAGCGAATTTTCGTGGCCTCAGCGGCGTCGTCAATACTGACGCCACGCTGTTCGCGTGCGGTACGCAGAGTGGCGCCGATCTCGAACATGCGCTCAGTCTATCGGTGTGAAAGGTGCGCTAGCGCGGTTCGGCTGCGAATCGGTACCCAACGCCATAGTGCGTATGCACGTAGTCGTGGGTTTCGCTCTGCCGATCCAGCTTCTCGCGGATCTTGCGCACGCAGACGTCAACGGTGCGATCACGGTGTCGATAGGGAATGCCCCAGACGCGGCGCTGCAACTCGTCACGCGACAGCGCGCGTCCCTCTTGGCGGGCCAACGCCACCACGAGGCGAAACTCGGTGGGTGTCAATTGACTATCGATCCAATCGGACGGCGCCTGTCCCGGCGCGACGCGGATAAACGCGCGCCGCAGGTCTGGATCGATGCGTAGCCCGTCGACCTCAATTGCATCGCCGCGCGGCTCGGAAGCCGCGACCAGACGCGTGCGACGAAGGAGCGCTTCAATCCGAGCAATCAACTCGCGCATGCCAAATGGCTTCGACAGATAGTCGTCGGCGCCAATCTCGAGGGTGTGCACCTTGTCATGCTCCGAGCCGCGCGCCGAGACGACGATCACGGGCACACCGAGATGGTCCTCTCGAATCGCCTCAGTCACGGCCCAACCATCGAGGCCGGGTAGCATCAGATCGATCACGGCAATGTCTGGGCGGGCGTGGCGGAGGCGACGCAGGCCGCGTTCGCCGTCCTCGGCGAGGTCGACATCGAAGCCGGCATGCCGCAGGTGCATGACCATCGCTTTTCCGAGAATCGGATCGTCTTCGATTACGAGAACACTTGGCATTGGCTGCAGGCTACGGTGCTGGCTGCACGTGATGGGTTGCAGCATGGTCGCGGGGTGGTAACGAAGTGGTGCCTGTGGAGCACGGGTGTCACGAACCGTCCGTTTGCCGGGTACTGTTGCCGAATGCAAATTCTCTACGCCGCACTCCTCGTTGCCTGCGGCGTGATCGCGGGGTGGATTGGTTCCCGATTGTTGCGCCGATCGAATTTGCGGCGCGATCTGGTGATCGCCGCGAATCCTATTGCCGCCGATCCGACGTGGCAGATCGACGCACGTGTGCTCGCCGAGGCGATCCCTGTAGCCTGTTTTACGGTCAGTACCGATGGCCGCATCGTCCAGATCAGCTCGCTCGGCGCACGCGAGTTTCCAATCCTGACAATCGGTGGTGAGCCGGAGGCGTGGTCGCCGTCGCTCGCCGAGGTTGTCGAACGCGCGATGCTCGGTACCGATAGCGTCACACTTGAGACGATCTTTCTCGACCCCGCGCGCTCGCTCAGAGTGACGGCGCTGCGCTACACGAAGGGCGTCCTCGTGATGCTCCAGGATGTCTCCGAAAACGTGGACTTCGAGGAGGCCCGTCGCACCTTTTCAGCCGCGGTGTCACACGAGTTGCGGACCCCGCTCGCGCGTATTCTCGGGCTCGCGGAGACGCTAGCGCTGCCAGATATCGAAGACGAACGCGATGAGCTCGTGATCCAGATCGAGAATGAAGTCGATGGAATGCGCAAACTGATCGACGAGATGCTGCTCCTCGCAGCGCTTGATCGCGGGCGGTTAGCGGTCGCCGATGGCATCGCAGACGCCTGTGCGATTGCGGCCGGCGTTGTCGCTGACGCGCGTCAGCGTCGGATCGGTCGCGGTCGCGAGATCACGTTGTCCGCGCATGGAGAGGTCGACGTCCCGGTCGCCGCCCGCCTCTACGAGGTCGTGATCCAGAACCTGGTCGACAACGCCTTGATCCATGGCGGCCCCGAGGCGCGAGTCGATGTCACGGTCACAACCGCCCAAGATCTGGCCTACCTGACCGTCAGCGATACCGGTGCTGGCATTGGTGCTCAGCACCTGCCATTCGTGTTTCAGCGGTTCTATCGCGGCGATGCGGCACGCAGTGGCCCGGGTTCGGGGCTCGGCTTGGCGTTGGTCAAGCACATCATCGAGGCGCACGGCGGTACGGTCACTGCGGAGTCGGACGGCGCTACCGGCACCACGATTCGGGTCGTGCTCCCGCTTGCTACGTAGCGGGCGTCGCGCTTTTGGCCTCGGGCTCGAAGCGATAGCCGACCCCATAGTGCGTCTGGATAAACGAGTACTCGGGCGATCGCATGTCGAGCTTCTCGCGCAATTTACGAACGCAGACGTCGACGATGCGATCCCGCGGACGGTGCGGCGAACCCCAGACGCGCTGCTGGAGCTCGTCACGGCTGAGCACGCGGCCTCGCTCGCGCGCAAGCGTGACGAGCAGTCGAAACTCGCGCACGGTTAGTTCGGCATCGATCCACGACCCGGGTGCCAGTTCGATCAGGGCACGGTGTGTGCGGAAGTCGATGCGAATGCCTGGCGCCTCGAGCGGGAGCTCGTCGCGCTCGGGGGCGGCTGCGGGCGTGCGGCCCGAGCGGCGCAAGGCGGCCTCGACGCGTGCCACGAGCTCGCGCATCGATGCTGGCTTGACAAGGTAGTCGTCGGCTCCGATGCCAAGGGTGTGGACCTTGTCGTGTTCGCTCGAACGAGCTGACAGCACGATCACAGGGGTCGTGACGCCCTCGGCGCGGATCTGTTCGATTAGGCCCCAGCCATCCGTGCCCGGCATCATCAGATCGACAACGCAGACGTCTGGACGCTCGAAGCGAATCTTGCGCAATCCTCGCTCGCCATCGGCAGCCCACTCCACGTCGTGGCCCGCCTTCGACAGGTGTCGTCGCATGACCCCTGCGAGGACCTCGTCGTCTTCGACAATCAGCACAGTCGCCATGCCAATAGTCTAACGGTCGGCCAGATCGGCGGGTTCGTTATATACTTTCGCCACTCGCGCAAGCGAGACGTGGTGGGCGTAGCTCAGCTGGTGGTAGCTCCGGGTTGTGGTCTCGGCGGTCGTGGGTTCGAGTCCCACCGCTCACCCTCGTTCAACGCTGGTTGCGCGGAGTCGCAACCAGCGCATTAGTCCCGGCTGGTGGTTGCGGGCCCGTCATCATGTACGTCGTGCGCTCAGCCGCATTGACGGCATGGTCACCGATCCGCTCGAGCCAGCGACCTGCAAAAAGCATGCGCGACGACCATCGCCGCAACTCAGGGTCGTTGACCTCGATCGAAAGAATCATGTCTGAGAGCTTCTCGTTCTCGCGGTCGACCATCTCGTCGAGCGCTGAGAGCAGCCGAGCCGCATTCACATCGCGCCGCTCGTATGTGTCGACTGCGGTGCGCACCATCTCGGCGGCACGCTCGCCCATGGCGCGTAGCGCATCTGCGATTACTGCCTCATCGACAAGCGAGCGGCGTGGCGGTGGCGTTGCCAGATGCGCCACGCGGGCCGCGTTGTGCGCCGCGCGCTCGAGGCTGCGGTTGATGTGAAGTGCGGCGAGAATGGTCCGTACTTGGACTTCGGTGACTCGATGGGACACGAGTATCGATTCGACCAACTCATCTGTCCCGGCGTAGAGCACTTTGACTGCGTCTTCGGCCTCTAGGGTCGACTCGAAAGCTTCTGCGCTCCAATCAACAAGGGCCCTCGTGGCTGAGGTCACGGCTTCGGCTGTGAGGCGACCAGACGCCTGAATTCCGTCGCTAAGTGTTTGGAGATCGTCAATGAGTGCGGTCGCCATTCGTTCTGTCCTTACCATGAAAATCCGAGAGTGTGGTATCGCTGTAACAGGAATTACAGTAGTTCACACTCGATGGTGATGCCGCCTCGAATCATAAACGTTCAAGGATGGCCAGTGTGAACAGTTGGTAGCGCGTTGATCGACGATCGCCAACTGTCGGTAGGATGCTGGCGTGAGTTCGCCCGAAATCATTCCTACGGAGAGCAGGCTGTTCAATCGCGAGATCTCGTGGTTGGCTTTCAACCACCGCGTGCTCGAGCTCGCAGCTGACCCGTCGGTGCCGCTGCTGGAGCGGATTCGCTTTTGCATGATCTACGCCAACAACCTCGACGAGTTTTTCATGGTGCGAGTGGCGGGATTGATCGACCACGTGGTCCACAACACCGAGCCGTCGGATGGAACGCCGCCCCAGCTGACGCTCGATGAGATCGCCGTGCGCTACCGCTCGATGCAGAGCGAGCTCGAGGACACGCTTCACTCCGAACTGCTGCCGGCACTCGCCACCGAAGGCATCGAGATCGTCCCACTCACTGCCTGCTCTTCGGAGGAGCGCGAGCAGCTCGAGCCCATCTTTGATCAGCAGCTCTACCCCGTCCTGACTCCACTCGCTGTGGGGCCAGGGCAACCGTTTCCCTACATCTCGAACCTCTCGCTGTCGGTCGGCGTGACCGTGCGGGATCCGTCGACGGGCGAGACGCGATTTGCACGCGTCAAGGTGCCCGAGGTTCTGCCGCGCTTGATCCAAGTCGGCGAGCAATCGCGCTTTGTACGCATCGACGAGGTTATTGCTAACGGTCTGCCGGCGCTGTTCCCGGGGATGGAGATCGTCGGCTCGAGCACCTTTCGGGTGACACGCGACGCGGATTTCCAAATTCAAGAGGGCGCGGATGACCTGCTGGAGGCTGTGGAGCGAGAGCTTTCACGTCGCCGTTTTGGCGATGTCGTGCGGCTGGAGATCGATGAGTCGATGCCTGCGGATATGCGCTCGATGCTGATCGAGGCGCTCGATGTTGACCTCCGACAGGTCTTTGCGATTCGTCCACCGCTCGACCTGAGTGGCCTCGGTGTCTTGACCAAGGTTGGTCGCCCCGATCTCCGCTTTAGCTCCTGGCAGCCACAGGTGCCCAGCCGCCTGACGGCAGACGACGACAAGCCCGTCGACATGTTTGCCGAGATTCGTAAAGCCGACATCCTCGTGCATCATCCGTACGAGTCCTTCACCGCCTCGGTCGAACGCTTTGTGGAGCAAGCGGTTGCCGACCCGAATGTGCTGGCCATCAAGCACACGATCTACCGCACCAGTGGCGACGCCCCGATCGTGCCGGCGCTCGCTGTGGCCGCTGAGGAGGGCAAGCAGGCCGTGGCGCTCGTCGAGGTGACGGCTCGCTTCGATGAGGAGCGCAACATCCGCTGGGCCCGAGCGCTCGAGCGAGCCGGCGTCCACGTGGTCCATGGCAGCGTGGGGCTCAAGACGCACTGCAAACTCGCGCTTGTGGTGCGTCGCGAAGGGGAGCGCACGCGGCGCTACGTCCACATCGGCACGGGCAACTATCACCCCTCCACCGCTCGCGCCTATACCGACTTCGGCATCTTTACGTGCGACGAGGAGATCACCGCTGACGTCGCGGATCTCTTTAATCAGCTGACCGGGTTTGCGCGTCCACAGGGCTTCCACGCGATTTGGACGGCTCCGATGCATCTCCGTCGACAAGTCGTCGAACAGATTCGTCGTTGTGCGCGCGAGCACACCGAAGCGGCTCCTGCCAGCATCACGCTGAAGATGAACTCGCTCGTTGATGCCGAGGTGATCGACGAGCTGTATGCAGCCTCGCAGGCCGGCGTCTCCATCGATCTGATCGTGCGCGGCATCTGTTGCCTACGTCCCGGTGTCGAAGGACTGTCGGAAAACATCCGTGTGATTTCGATTCTTGGTCGCTTCCTCGAGCACGCGCGGGTCTTTCGGTTCGTCACCGAAGTTGAAACGACGACGTACATCGGCAGCGCCGACATGATGCCGCGCAATCTGGATTCGCGCATCGAGGTGATTACGCCGGTGCGTGATGCTGAGCTGCGTGAACGCATTCACGGGGTGCTCGATCTCGAGCTCGCCGACAATTCTGGATCGTGGAATTTGCAGGCCGACGGCGAATGGATTCGTCGCCGACCAGCCTCCGGCGAGGCACTGATCTTTGCCCAAGAGGCGCTGATGCACGAGGCAGTCGCCGGTTCGACTCCTGACAATCAGGACCGGTTGACACGCCGCGAAGAGTCGGCAGAGCGGATTCGACGGGCAGAACGCGGCGAGCGTTAGTTCGCGCTGCTGCGAACGAGTCCGCGCGCACGCACCTGAGCCTCCTCGATTGACGCGCCGTAACACGTCGCACCGAGCATCAGTGCCTCGCTCTCGCTAATGCCGTGACCTCCGACAAGCGTCGAGAACCCCGCGGCGCTTAGTGCCGCAAGGGCATCGCTCAGACCCTCACGATCGACAACGCAGCACGATAGGGCCACGAGGTCTGCCTGCTCGCGTTCTGCCATCTGGACGATCTCGGCAACGGGCAGATCCGCACCTAGGTAGTGGACGCGAAAGCCTTCAGCGTGAAGGCCGGCGGCAACCATTTGGGCGGCGAGGGAATGTCGATCGCCGAGCGGTGCGGCGACGATGACGACGCCGATGCGCGGGCCTGGCTTGCTCGTTCGTGAAGTGCTGTGAGCGAGTAGGCCTTCAACGATACGGGAGGCGCGGTGCTCGACCCCGATCGTCAACTGACCGTCGCTCCAAAGCGCGCCCACCTGGTACAGAGCTGGGCCGTACAAGTGGTCACAGAGATAGGCCATTGTCGCTCCACCGGCGAGCAGCCGTTCCGTCTGCTGCCGAGCGGCCTGGGCGTCGCCCGCCAGCAGCGCATCGAGCAGGTTCGTCACAAGCTTGGGCCAGCTGCGCGTATTGCGCTCCGGAACAGCACCATGGCGTGCGTCACGTTCGCTCAGCCACGACTCAAGATCGCTGCGTTGAATGCGGTAGGTGCCGCCTGCCATCAACGCCTTCAACTCCCCCGCCCGCACGCGCCGATAGAGCGTCTGGTAATGGCACCCAACAATCGCTGCG
>Ga0209086_10002677_pt1 | contig 13796 bp, 9 predicted proteins | sample M_130207_XF_Meta_FD_187312 | JGI IMG/M metagenome (GOLD analysis project Ga0209086, IMG submission 187312) | Freshwater microbial communities from Lake Montjoie, Canada to study carbon cycling - M_130207_XF_MetaG (SPAdes) (version 2) | ecosystem: Environmental > Aquatic > Freshwater > Lake...
ATGAATTCCTTCCAATATAATTTAGAGTTTTCAGGCTTGCTGAACATGCCTTTTAACATCATTATGTAACGTCCAAAATGAGCAAAAAAATTCATGATGATAATTTAAATTACGTCAAAATGTGTCAGAACAGTTAAGTCGTTTTTGGTTTCCTTTTCCACCATTTACTTTTCTTTACTTCTTCATGAACATTGGCTTTGTTTTTTGATTGCGCATCAACAACGGCAATAACGACCATATTGAATATTGATCTTATTGAGCTTCCTAGCTGCAATACATGAACAGGTTTTTTTAATCCAAGTAGAATAGGGCCAATGCTGTCTGTTCCGCCGATTTCTTGTAAAAGATTATAGGCAATATTTCCAGCCGCAAGGTTGGGGAATATTAAAGTATTCACCTCTCCATCAATCAGTTCTGTAAAGGGGTAATTGTCTTTTAGTATTTCTTTGTTAAATGCTAGGATACCCTGAATCTCGCCATCGCAAATCAAATTTGGATTTTTTTGTTTTACAATTTCTCTGGCTTTTCTTACCATGTTTGCCTCTGTAGAATCACTGCTTCCAAAGTTGGAGTAAGAAAGCATGGCTATTTTAGGAACAATATTAAATTGTTTTACTTCTTTGGCAACCAGCATGGTTATTTCTGCAAGTTCTTCGGCAGTTGGATTGAAATTTACGGTGGTGTCGGCTAAAAACAGCGGACCTCTTTTTGTAAATAACAAGTACATGCCAGCAATTTTCTTCACACCGTCGTCTGTTCCAATTATTTGAATGGCAGGACGAATGGTATCTGGATAATTTCTGCTTAATCCACTAATCATACAATCAGCCTCTCCAGTTTCTACTAACATACAACCAAAATGGTTGCGTTCTTTCATTACTTTAATTGCTTCATATTGATTAATGCCCTTGCGCTGTCTTTTAGAAAAGAAAAGGTTTCCAAATTCTTTTCTCAATTCTTCATGCTCTTCACTCTTAGGGTCAATGATGGGCATGTCCTCTATTTCTATAGAGTTTTCCAATGCGATTTGTCTTATTTTCTTTTCGTTTCCTAAGAGAATAGGGTAGCCTACTTTTTCATCTACAACAAGCTGCGCTGCTTTTAATATTTTTACATTTTCAGCATCGGCAAAAACAACACGCTTTGGATTGCTTCTTGCTTTATTTCCTAAAACACGACTAAGCTGATTGTCTAATCCAAGACGTTTATTTAATTCGATAGCATAGGCATCCCAGTTACTAATATTAATTCTCGCAACACCACTTTCCATGGCTGCTTTTGCCACGGCAGGCGCCACGGTTGATAATAACCTTGGATCTACAGGTTTTGGAATGATGTAAGTAGGTCCAAAAGAAATGCTTTTTTCGTTGTAAGCAAGATTAACAATTTCTGGTACAGGCGTTTTTGCCAGTTCGGCCAAAGCGTACACGGCGGCTAATTTCATAGCTTCGTTGATTTGTTTGGCTCTAACGTCTAAGGCACCACGAAATATATAGGGGAACCCCAATACATTATTTACCTGGTTTGGATAATCACTTCTGCCAGTAGCCATAATTACATCTTTCCTGGCACTCATGGCCATATCGTATGTAATTTCAGGATCAGGATTTGCCATCGCAAAAACGATTGGATTTTTACCCATCGATTTTACCATTTCGGTACTAACAACATTTCCAACACTTAATCCTACAAACACATCAGCATCCTTGAATGCTTTAGCCAATGTATAATCTTTAAATTTAGGCTCTACGCAAAAAGGCAGTTTAAATTCTTCAATATCTGCGCGGCCTTTATAGAGAATTCCTTTTCTGTCAAATAACATAAAATTAGAAGGCTTTGCACCAAGAGATGCATATAATTTTATACAAGCCATTGCTGCCGCACCTGCACCATTCACCACAAATCTAACTTTGTCAATTTTTTTCTTTTGAATTTCTAAAGCATTCAACAAGGCTGCTGCAGAAATAATAGCCGTGCCATGTTGATCATCATGCATGACAGGAATATTGCATTGAGCTTTTAATTCTTGTTCAATATAAAAACATTCTGGAGCTTTAATGTCTTCTAAATTAATGCCACCAAAAGTGGGCTCTAGCGCCTTAACAATTTCAACGAATTTTTTTGGATCTGTTTCGTTAATCTCAATATCAAACACATCAATATCTGCAAATATTTTAAATAATACACCCTTGCCTTCCATGACAGGTTTGCTGGCTGCTGGCCCGATATTTCCAAGTCCTAATACAGCAGTACCGTTACTGATTACGCCAACAAGATTTCCTTTAGCAGTGTATTTGTATACGTCATCAGGGTTGCTCGCAATTTCTTTACAAGGTTCTGCTACGCCAGGTGAATATGCTAAGGATAGATCTCTTTGTGTTTTTGCTTCTTTAGTAGGGATAACCTCGATTTTCCCCGGTCTACCTTTTGAATGGTACTCTAACGCTTCAAGTTTACGAAGTTCTTTTGCCATAAGTAATTAATATATTGCTGTTTGTATTATAATAGCATTAATAAAACAAACAGTAGGTTTATATTAGCAATGAAAAAATATACTATGTGTTCAATTGCAAATTTAAGAAATTGAGCCGAAGTAGAGGGTTTTAATTGGGAAGATTAGTCCCTTTTCTTTTAGCGGTCTCCAAGTAATTGTATTCGTTTGAGATAATAATAGTTGAATCGTGAATTTCACAAACCGAAGGGTTGTAAATAAAACAGAAAAAGGCATTATAAAAATGCCTTTTAATAATAACTAAAAATATTTTTTATACTGCAGAAGTTTCATCAGTATCGTCTGAAGAATTATCATCAGCAGAGGTTTCGGCTGTAATACTTTCTGGCAAGCTAGCAGCATCTACTTCTTCTATTTGATTTATCATTTCTTCATTTTCTTCAGTTGAATTTATTACCGTTGCTTTAACTAACTCCTCCATGAGTACTTCACTTATTTTTGGAAGTTCGCTGGCGTTATTAATTCCGAAATAATCCATAAAGGATTTAGACGTTGCATATATTAGTGGCTTTCCAACAGCGTCTTCATTACGACCAGATATGATGACTAGATCTTTTTCTAATAATTTCTGAACAGCATAATCGCAATTAACGCCTCGGATTGATTCTATTTCACTTTTAGTAATAGGTTGCTTATAGGCAATGATGGCAAGCGTTTCGAGAGATGCAGCAGAGAGGCGCTTTAAAAATTTATCGCCATTTAATAATGCTACCGTTTTGTGATATTCGGGCTTAGTTAGAAATTGCCATCCACCGCCGCTTTGCTTTAATTCAAACGCATAAAATTCTGTATCGTATTTTTCTTTAATCCCCTGAATCGCAGATTCCACTTGATCTAAGCTTGCTCTGTTTTCAATAAATCCTAGCGCATTGTTAACCAATTCGTTAATTTCTTCAGAAGATAATGCTTTATCACTGGCAAAGATTAAAGCTTCAATATGTGGTATTATTTGAGAAATTTCCATGGTTAATTAATCTGTTAGATAAGTTTATTTATTGTAAAATCCTTCAAATGGGCTCTTTTGCAAATCCATTAACCTTGTAAAGCCGCTGCGCCACTTACTATTTCAGTTAATTCAGTAGTAATTGCCGCCTGACGTGCACGGTTGTAGCTTATTTTTAAAGATTTCAATAATTCATTTGCATTTTCACTTGCCTTATCCATCGCCGTCATACGAGCGCCATGCTCACTTGCATTAGCATCCAATACAGCTTTGTATAATTGTGTATTTAAAATTTTAGGCATCAATTCATCAATTAAAACCTGTTGGCCTGGTTCAAAAATAAAGTCAGACTTTTTCTTATTGTTTTCTGATGTTGCTACTTTTTGAACAGGTAAGAAGGGTTCTGAAGTATAAACCTGCGAGGCTGCGTTTTTAAATTCACTGTAAATGATTTCCACTAAGTCGTACTCTTTTGAGGCAAAGGCTTCCATGGCATACTTAGCAGCAGCTTGAACCCTTTCAAATCGAAGGTCTGAAAAAATATCCCAATAAGCATTAACTACGTTGAACCCGTTTTTTGTAAAATGCTCAAACCCTTTTTTCCCAATTGGCAAAACAAAAACATTGCCTTTAGCAGATTGCGACTCAAATTTCGTCTTAATATTTTGTTTGGCTAGCTTAATAAGATTACTATTATAACCACCACAAAGTCCTCTATCACTAGTTACTACGATAATCAGCACCTTTTCAATAGCTCTTTCTGAAGCAAGCTCCATAGAAACATCACCATTACTACTCGTAACGATATTGCTCAATACTTCCTGCAATTTCTTGGCATATGGGCGCATTTGAGTAATGGCGTCTTGCGCACGACGAAGTTTCGCAGCGCTAACCATTTTCATCGCTTTCGTTATCTGTTGTGTACTTTGAACACTTTTAATTCTACTTCTAACTTCTTTTAATGCACCACTCATATGGAAATCTATTTATTGATTTTGTTCAAAAAATATTACGCTGAAAGTAATCAATTTTTCAGGTGCAAATGTAGTATAAATGGCCTATACTCCAAGTACATATTTTACATTTTTTATACACACTTAAAAGAGGTGGAAGAGATGGAAATAAAGGTGTTTGCTAGGTTATAAAAAAGATCAGGTAGTAAAATAAGCGATTTCCAATAATTATCCCATCATTTTTCAATATATCTACACGATAAATAGGCGCAATAGAAGCAAAGTTGTTTACCTTTGCCAACTGTCAATATGACTATAAAATGATTATAGCATTGTATTTGACAAAGTATTATTATTCATTTATCAACGTAGATTAATAAACGGAAATATGTTAGGTATAATATCAAAATTGTTTGGAGGGAGTAAAAGCGAAAAAGACGTCAAGAAAATTTCACCTCAAGTAGCAAAAATCAATGAGTTTTTCGAAAAGTTTCAATCATTGTCCAATGACCAGCTAAGGGAAAAGACGAATGAATTTAAAGCACGCATTCAGCATCATCTTTCTGATATTAACGAATTAATTGCTTCAAAAAATACGGAGGCGGAATCATTGTCTTCCGACAATATTAATGGAAGAGATTTGATTTATAATGAAGTTGATGTTTTGAAAAAAGAAAGAGATCAGAAGATTGAAGAAGCTTTGTTGCAAATTTTGCCTGAAGCTTTTGCTGTGGTAAAAGAAACTGGCAGAAGGTTTAAAGAGAATGAAAACATGGAATCAACGGCAACGGAGCTTGACAAAGAGTTGTCTGTAAAAAAAGAGCATATAAAAATCATAGGGGATAAGGCCGTATATAAAAACTCATGGAATGCAGCAGGTAATATTGTAAAATGGAATATGGTTCACTATGATGTTCAGTTAATAGGTGGAACGGTGTTGCATTCAGGGAGAATTTCGGAGATGGCTACCGGTGAAGGTAAAACGCTAGTTAGTACATTGCCAGCATATTTAAATGCATTGGCTGGAGAAGGGGTTCATATAGTTACAGTAAATGATTACTTGGCAAGAAGAGATAGTGAATGGAATGGCCCAATTTTCGAATGGCTTGGGTTGCGGGTTGATTGCATCGATAAACATGAGCCCAATAGTGATAATCGCCGTAAAGCATATAATGCAGATATCACCTACGGAACCAATAATGAATTTGGATTTGATTATTTAAGAGATAATATGGTGCATCGACCAGATGAAATGGTGCAACGTAAACATCATTTCGCAATGGTTGATGAAGTGGATAGTGTATTGATTGATGATGCCAGAACGCCCTTAATCATTAGTGGTCCAATTGGCCATAGTGATAACATTCAACAGTTTTTTGATCTAAAGCCAAGAATTGAAAAACTAGTGGAAGCTCAAAAGAAAGTGGTTAATCAGTTCTTAAATGAAGCAAAGAAGAAAATTGCAGAGAATAATGACGACCCTAAAGATAGTGGGCTGGCTTTAATGCGCGCTCATCGCGGATTGCCAAAAAATAGTGCGCTTATTAAGTTTTTAAGTGAGCCAGGCATGAGGGTTAAGCTTCAAAAAAGTGAAAACTATTATCTTGCTGATCAGAAAAAAGAAATGCCAAAAGTAGATGCTGAATTATTTTTCGTAATTGATGAAAAAAACAATTCGGTAGATTTAACAGATCAGGGATTGAACCTGATTACCAGAAGCGGCGAAGATCCTGAATTCTTTGTGCTGCCAGATATAGCTACCAAGTTGACGTCAATTGAAAAATCAACATCTGCCCCAGAAGAAAAAGCAAAATTAAAAGATAATTTATTAAATGAATATGCTTTGAAAGCAGAGCGCATTCATACTGTTCAGCAATTATTAAAAGCTTATACGCTTTTTGATAAAGACATTGAATATGTTGTAATGGATGGAGCGGTTAAAATTGTTGATGAACAAACAGGTCGTATTCTTGATGGCAGAAGATACTCTGATGGATTGCATCAGGCATTAGAAGCTAAAGAGAGTGTTAAAATAGAAGCGTCTACTCAAACATACGCCACCGTTACATTGCAGAATTATTTCAGAATGTATCACAAATTAGCGGGTATGACAGGTACCGCGGAGACTGAAGCAGCAGAATTGTGGAGTATTTATAAATTAGAAGTAGTAACAATCCCTACCAACGTTCCTGCCATTAGAAAAGATGAACAGGATAAAGTATACAAAACTAAAAGAGAAAAGTACAAAGCTGTTATTGATGAAATAGAAGCATTGCGTTTGGCGGGCAGGCCCTCATTAGTAGGAACAACCTCTGTTGAAGTAAGTGAATTACTTAGCCGGATGCTGAAGCAGAAAAATATTCCTCACAATGTTTTAAATGCCAAGCAACACTCTAAAGAAGCTCAGGTTGTAGCAGAAGCAGGGTTGGCAGGGGCGATTACCATTGCAACTAATATGGCTGGTCGCGGTACCGATATTAAATTAGGACCTGGAGTAAAAGATGCTGGAGGACTTGCCATCATTGGAACAGAGCGCCATGAAAGTAGACGCGTAGACAGGCAGTTGAGAGGTCGCGCAGGAAGACAAGGAGATCCTGGTACTACAAACTTTTTTGTTTCGCTAGAAGATGACTTGATGCGTATGTTTGGAAGTGAAAGAATTGCAAGCCTGATGGATAGAATGGGATATAAAGAAGGCGAAGTTATTCAGCACAGTATGATTACTAAAAGTATTGAACGCGCTCAGAAAAAAGTAGAAGAAAATAATTTTGGCATACGGAAACGCCTACTCGAATATGATGATGTAATGAATAAGCAACGGAATGTTGTGTATGGCAGAAGAAATCATGCTTTGTTTGGAGAAAGATTGGCACTTGATTTAGACAATGCTTTTTATGCTGTTGGAGAAGGATTGATTTATGGATATAAAGAGTCCAATAATTACGAAGATTTTAAATTAGCCGCTATAAAAAACTTTGGTATCGACGTTTCAATGTCTAAAGAAGATTTAGATAAAGAAATCGAATCAACATTAGCTATGATGTTGTATACTGAAGTAATGGCGCATTATAATCAGAAAAAAAATACGATTGTTAAGCAAACGCTTCCAATTATTCATAAGATTAAAAAAGAACAAGGAAGCCATATTGAAAATGTATCGGTGCCCTTTACAGATGGAAAAAAGGGCGTAAATGCTATTGTTAAGCTTGATAAATATTTTGAAACAGATGGAAAGGAATTAATGAGTGCGTTAGAAAGAAATATTACATTGGCATTAATTGATGATGCTTGGAAAGAACATTTGCGTGCAATGGACGATTTGCGCCATAGTGTACAAACGGCAGGCTATGAACAAAAAGATCCATTGGTGATATATAAAATAGAAGCCTATGCTGCATTTAAGCAAATGAATGATCAGGTAAATAAAGGCATAGTGGGTTTTTTAAGTCATGCTGGAATACCAATGGAACAAAACAATGCAGAACAAATCAGAGAAGGAAAAGAGAGGAAGACGGATATGAGTAAGATGAATATTAATAAGGCAGAAATTGATGCTAGTGGGCAAGATTATGCTGCAAATGAAAAAGACTACTTTGATCCATCTTCGCCAATTAAACAAGAACCAATAAGAGTGGAGCCAAAAACTGGCAGAAATGATCCATGCCCATGTGGTAGCGGAAAAAAGTTTAAACAATGTCATGGTAAAGAAGCCTGATTTTATCTGAAAGAAAAAACATGAAATCCATCATCGCATTCATATTGATTCATTTTATTCTTGTGAAAAGTTTTGCGCAAGAAATCATCAGCGATACAAGTGCTAATGGAAGTTCTATCATACATAAAGACGTTCGGGTGGATTTGCTTGGCAAAAAAATGGCTGAATACAACGAAAGCCTAGCAGATAAAATACAAATGGTTAATGGATTTAGGCTTTTGGTTATAAACACTACAGATCGCTCATTGGCTCTGCAAGTAAGAACTACTTTGTTACAGCAATTTCCTGATCAGAAAATATATATGGCATTTGTTTCACCATATATAAAAATAAAACTTGGAAATTTTATTGAAAAGGAGGACGCTGAGAAAATTAAAAAGCAAATTCTCGATATGAATATTGTATCCGGAAATATTTATGTATTATCTGAAAAAGTAGAGCAAAAGCCCGTAGAGAAAACTACGACAACCGAAGAATAATATTTTATTATTCTTCAAAGCATATCAATACGCATTAATCGATTACTAATAAGATTTACAATGCTGGACAAAATAAAAAATCTCGCAAAAAAATACGCCACCGAATTCATTGGTGTTCGACACCACTTGCATGCCAATCCTGAGTTGAGTTATGAAGAATTTGAAACGTCGAAATTCATTCAAGAGAAATTAGCAGCATGGGGTGTGCCTTTTGAGGTAATGGCTAAAACCGGAGTCGTAGGTTTGATCAAAGGAAAGAATCCTGATAAAAGAGTGGTTGCCTTGCGTGCAGATATGGATGCATTGCCCATTACAGAAACAAATGAAGTTGCTTATAAATCATTGAAGGAAGGCGTGATGCATGCTTGCGGTCATGATGTTCATACCACTTGCTTATTAGGTGCCGCAAAAATATTAAATGAAACAAAAGAAGAGTGGGAAGGAACTGTGAAATTAATTTTTCAACCGGGGGAAGAAAAAAATCCTGGAGGGGCGAGTTTATTAATTAAAGAAGGGGTACTCGAAAATCCAGCCCCACAAAAAATATTTGCTTTACACGTTCATCCCGGCATGGAAGTAGGGCAGTTTAGTTTTAGAGGAGGTATGGTGATGGCAAGTGCAGATGAAATTTATATTACCATTAAATGCAAAGGTGGGCATGCTGCCGCACCGCAATTTACCGCCGATTCTATTTTAATTGCTTCGCATTTGATTATAAGCTTACAACAAATTATTAGCCGAAATAACGACCCTTTCAATCCTTCTGTGTTGTCAATTACTGCAATAAATGGCGGTAATACTACTAATGTCATTCCTTCAGAAGTAAAACTGATGGGTACATTTAGGGCGATGAATGAACAATGGCGTTTCAAAGCACACGAATTAATTATTCAACAAACTAACGCGTTGGTTCATTCTTTAGGCGCGGAAGTAGATGTTAAAATTGATGTAGGTTATCCTTTTGTTTTTAATGATGTACAATTATCAGAAGAAGCGAAGTCGTTAGCATTAAAATATGCCGGCGAAGAAAATGTGTTTGAAACAGAATTAAGAATGGGTGCAGAAGATTTCGCTTACTATTCGCATAAAATTCCTGGTTGTTTTTTTAGATTAGGCGCCGGCAATAAAGAAAAAAATATAACCAGCAATGTTCATACACCCACTTTTAATATTGATGAGGCTGCTATTGAGCACGGAATTGGCATGATGGCTTGGATGGCAATGAATGGGTAATTGGTTCTTATTATTTCGTACCTTACTACAAATAGAAAAAGATGAAAATAGCATTTCATGGCGCAGCTCGAACCGTTACCGGATCGAAGCATCTAATCACACTTACCAACGGAAAAAAACTAGTACTTGATTGTGGTCTTTTTCAAGGAATGGGGCAGGATACAGCCGAGCTGAATAGCTCCTTCGGGTTTAATCCCTCGGAGGTTAATTATATGATTTTGTCACATGCTCATATTGATCATTGTGGGTTAATCCCAAAGTTGATTAAAGAAGGGTATAACGGTAAAGTGTATGCTACGCCAGCAACTAAAGATTTGGCAAAAGTATTGATGGAAGATTCTGCCGGAATACAAGAGTCGGATGTGAAATATGAAAATAAAAAAAGAGCGTTGTTAGGATTGCCCTATCTAAAGCCACTCTATACTACGGAAGATGCGCTAATTGCTGCAGATCATTTTGAAACCGTTGATTACAATAATTGGCATAAAATAGATGAGAATTTTGAATTTTGCTATACAGATGCCGGACATATTATAGGCAGTGCAGCAGTACATCTTAGGATAAATGAAAATGGTAAAAAATCAACCCTCACGTTCAGCGGAGATGTGGGAAGGTATAGAGATATTATTTTAAAATCTCCAGCTACGTTTCCTCAGGCAGATTACATTTTGTTAGAATCAACCTATGGCAATAGTCTCCATGATGAACATCAGCCCTCTACAGATATACTGTTAAAATGGGTAGAACACACTTGTTTGAAAAAGAAAGGGAAATTAATCATACCAGCATTTAGTGTAGGTAGAACACAGGAAATATTGTACGCATTAAATCAACTAGAGCTTGAAAAAAAATTACCTGATTTAGAATATTTTGTGGATAGTCCTTTAAGTACAAAAGCCACTCAAATTATTAAAAGCTATCCTCAATATTTTAATGCGAGGATTCAAAAAGTTTTACAGAGCGATAATGATCCTTTTGATTTTAAAGGATTAAAATTTGTAAAATCAGTAGATGAATCTAAGATGCTCAATTATTATAAAAATCCATGTGTCATTATTTCTGCAAGTGGCATGGCTGAAGCAGGAAGGGTGAAGCATCACATAAGTAATAATATTGAAAACAGTAAGAATACCATATTACTAACCGGCTATTGCGAACCACGTTCTTTGGGCGGCAGACTAAAACATAAACCCAAAGAGGTTACCATTTTTGGACAACCTCATGAAGTAAATGCTGAGATTGCTGAAATGCGGAGCATGAGTGCTCATGGCGATTATGATGATTTGTGTCAATTCCTTGCTTGTCAGGATCCCAAAAAAGTAAAAAAATTATTTATTGTTCATGGAGAATATCCTGTGCAGATAGATTTCCAAAAAAGATTAATCCGCAAAGGATTTGTAGATGTGGAAATTCCATCTTTACATCAGGAAATAGGATTGGGTTAAATTTTAGAATATACGTCTACGTTATTATTATATCTTTTTTCGCAACAACACTTGGTTGTCTAATAGTAAATTAGTAGACTATATAAATATGGCATCTTTATTGCCATTATCAAAAATATCCGTAAAATCAGAATAAGACGGTTTGTTATTTAGTCCTACAATTGTATTGGAGTAAAGAGTGGCTGACGACCAATGTATATCATCAAAAGATTTTCGCTTTTTTATGGTGTGACACTATCAAAAACCAAGGTGGCTTTGTCAATAATTGTTACCGTCGAAAGTGCATTTTTTAAAACACTATATGTCACTGCTAATGAGCTTTGTTTTGGCAAGCTTGCAGGCGTTGCCGATAGTGCATAAATAGTTATTGTATATCTGTGTGTTCCAGATCCCTGTGAGCATGGTGATGTGTAGGATATTGTATTTGTATCTTTATTAGGCCCCATAAACCAAGGTCCTTTATCTGCCTGCCCATAAGGTATTTCTGTAACCGACTTGTCAATTCCCCATAACTCTAAATAACTATTATATATACTGCTGTCGTTTGCATTTGGATAGTGAATCATTGTAATCGCAAAAGCATTTGCACTGGCTGGCGCATTTGTCCATGCTAATGGTATTGATTTTTCCTTGCCATTTACTTTTGGCTCACATTTATAGGCATCTAACAGCATTCCATTTGTCACGGCAATACTAGATAATGTAAAAGTTCCGCTGGGGGTTGGTGTAACGTTCTCTGTACTTTTTTTGCATGAAAAAAATAAAACAGAGTATACTACTGCTAGAAAAGAGATTTTCATTAGCGATTTTCTATTGACAACATGAAAGAAATTCATTGTTAATGGGTTTAATTGCTATAAAATTAGTAAAATATTTAGATCAAAAAAGGTATTTCTTTTATTCAATTTTACAATAATCATAGTGCATTAGGATTGCCGTCAGTAAAAATAAAAATACAGTCTATTTATTTTGTAGTCGAAAAATAATTTTAAAATTAAAAATCAAAAAAATGAAAAAATTAATCGTATTGTTATTAGTAAGTGTAGTAACATTTGCTGCAGTGAAACCATTTGAAACTAAGAAGAAAGTTTCAGGCAATGAAGTTGTTAAAGTGGAAAAGTACAAAGATTGTATCCCCTCTTTTAATGAAGTCATTTTTACCAGTAATAATTGTGTAATGGCCTGTTCTATTGCTAACAATCCAAAGCTTATGAAATGTATTCAATATTGTAAAGAGTGCATAGTTGTTTGCAAATCCTCTATTCAGCTAATGCAATTAAATAGCTCTTGTGTAAAGGAGATGTGTAACCTATGTGCGAAGATGTGCGAAATTTGCGCTAAAGAATGTGATATGAAAGACATGAAAGCAGCAAAAGATTGTTCAGCAGCTTGTTTAAAGGCAGCTAAAATGTGTAAGGAAATTCAAATGTAAAAAATGCTTCTTCTATTTTGAGAAAATATATAATTATGCTTGTTGAGATAATTAGTTTAAGGTGATTGCCATAACTTTGTCAACTGATTTATTCACTAAAGTATATAAAATGTCAAATAAAGCACCAGAGCATTCATCAGCTCAAAATAGTACTGAAGCTAAATGCCCCTTTACTAGCGGTATGCTCAAGCAAAGCGCTGGAAGTGGTACAAGTAATCGTGATTGGTGGCCCAATCAATTAAAATTAAATGTGCTTCGTCAACATTCTTCCCTTTCCAACCCAATGGGAGAAACCTTTAATTATGCGGCTGAATTTAATAGCCTTGATTTCGATGCACTAAAAAAAGATATTTTCGAAGTAATGACTACTTCTCAGGATTGGTGGCCTGCCGATTATGGTCATTATGGTCCTTTCTTTATCAGAATGGCCTGGCATAGCGCCGGCACATACCGCATATCTGATGGGCGAGGAGGAGGAGGCACTGGTACACAACGGTTTGCTCCATTGAACAGTTGGCCGGATAATACAAATCTAGATAAGGCACGTTTATTACTATGGCCAATTAAAAAGAAGTATGGTAAAAAAATATCTTGGGCAGATTTAATGATTCTTGCAGGAAATTGTGCTTTGGAATCTATGGGTTTTCAAACTTTTGGATTTGCCGGAGGCCGCGAAGATGTATGGGAACCAGAAGAAGATATTTACTGGGGTGCTGAAAAGGAATGGTTGGCAGACAAGCGTTATTCAGGTGATCGTGATTTAGAAAATCCATTAGCGGCTGTTCAAATGGGATTGATTTATGTTAATCCAGAAGGACCTAACGGTAATCCTGATCCGATAGCAGCTGCTCGTGATATTCGTGAAACATTTGGAAGAATGGCCATGAATGATGAAGAAACAGTTGCCTTAATTGCCGGCGGACACACTTTTGGTAAAACGCATGGTGCTGCAGATCCGGGTAAGTATGTGAGTCGCGAACCTGCTGCAGCAAGTATTGAAGAGCAAGGCCTTGGTTGGAAAAATTCTTTTGGCACTGGAAATGCTGGCGATACTATTACAAGCGGTTTAGAAGGAGCATGGACT
>Ga0209086_10002679_pt1 | contig 13788 bp, 10 predicted proteins | sample M_130207_XF_Meta_FD_187312 | JGI IMG/M metagenome (GOLD analysis project Ga0209086, IMG submission 187312) | Freshwater microbial communities from Lake Montjoie, Canada to study carbon cycling - M_130207_XF_MetaG (SPAdes) (version 2) | ecosystem: Environmental > Aquatic > Freshwater > Lake...
TGTCACCACGAAGACGCGCATCCGTGAGTGTAGCTTCCAGATCAACCATGACCCATTCCTCGGGTCGCCAGTAGCTGGAGAGTTCGATGCCCCGGCGCACCGAGGCCGGTCCCGGCTCAGTGGTGCCAGCATCGCCAACGTAGATCAGCTCCGAGTTGCTGCGCAGCAGCCAGAACGAGAGTGTGTTCACCAATTTGGGGATGGATTCATTGCGGATGCCGAATTCGGCTCCGAATGTGCGCACGAGCGGATCAACGCGATCCGCTGGGCCGCCGGTGGCGGGATCGGTGACGATGTTCACGCCACGGGCGTCGTTGCTGTGAAAACCCATGCCGCCATTGAGATAGAATTCGGTTTTGGCCCATGGGCCGAAGACCATGCTGAGTTTCGGACTGACGATGCCTTTGGTCAGTGAGCCGGCATTCTCCGGCAGCGTGCTGTTCTGCACATTGAACTGAAACAGATCGCCGCGCAGGCCGGGAATGATGCGCAGCCAGCGCACAGGCTTGAGTTCCGCCTCGGCATACAGGCCGTAGGTGGACTGGGTGATGTCATCCTGCCGCACCGTGTTCCAAAGCTCACGCTTTGAGGTGTTGTACAGGCCAAGGCCGGTGATGATATCAGTGCGCAGTTGCATACCCAGCGTGAAGCGCTGCTCCTGACCCAGTGCATCGAAATGCCAGTCACGCGCCAGTTCGCCGCCGAGGAACCAGCGATGATCCTGCTGTTCGAACTGGTCGCCCAGCGTGTCACCGCGGGCGATGCTGTCGAGGAAGTAGGTGAAGTTGGAGAACAGGTCGAGGTCGTAAAACCCCGCGTAGGCATTGGCGCGCGTGGTGGTGCGGCCTTCATTGCGCACCCAGTCGAAAGCGAGGCTGTAGCGCTGGCTGTTGCCGCCATCAGTGGGATCGAGCGAGCCATAGCGACCAATGAGACTGCCCACCGCCCGCTGCGGCACCTGATCGGTCGAGGTCCATTTGCCGTGATAGCCCATGAACGTGATGTTGATCTTGTCCCTGGCGTCTTCCCAGTGCCAGCGCACCGTACCATTCAGACGCGTGGCATCCGAGTTAACGGTCCAAGGGCCGTTGTAGTACTGATGCTCCAAGGCCACGGTGAGCTGACCAGCACCGGCTTGGATCGTGTCTGCAATGAGGGTGCGAGAGTACTCATACTCGCCCCAAGTGGTGGAGAGAATGCCCTGCGGCAGCGCATCCAGCAGCTTAAAGCGTGCGGCCCCCGTGGAGCTTAAATCACCATGCTGGGCGAAGTAATTGCCCTTCCAATACTCCAACTCGCCAATGAGTTCCGGGATGATGAAGTTAGTGTCCGCATAACCCTGACCATGGGCATGATTGCGCAGGTTGATGGGCATGCCATCGACGTACATCAAGAAATCTGTGCCGTGATCGAGGTTCGTGCCGCGCAGGAAATACTGGTTTGCCTTGCCATCACCACTGTGCTGCGTGGCGATGAAGCCGGGAATGCTCTCCAACAGCTCCCCACGCCGCGAAAACGGCCGTGCCAGCAGCTCTTTCGCACTCGTCTGTCCTTTCGAGGCCGAGGTGGCAAGGCCGATGAGGCTCTCTGCCTTGCCCTCAATGATGATTTCACCCAGTTCCGTTGGCAGTTCGTCAGTTTTCACGGGGGTCTGCGCCTGAATGAAGCTGAAGCCTGGTAGTAGCAAGGCGGTGATGGAAAGGGGGAGAAAGCGTCGGCTTAGCATGCGTGGTGTGCAGTTGTCACCTCCTCAAGACGACATCCTTTTCGACATCCCACAAAATGGCATTAAAAACCAGCGCCAGCCGCAGGATCAGCTCTCTTCGTTCCACCATTGCAGCAGCATTTGCCGCGCGCGATAAAGACGTCCTTCCACGCCGCGCACGGAGCAGTTGAGAACCTCGGCGCACTCCTCATGGCTAAAGCCTTCCATCGTGGTCAGCATGAGCACGGCACGCAGTTTCTCGGGGAGCACGGCTAGTCCACGTTCCAGCTTCTGCATGTCGCTATTCAACTCGGCACTCGCGTCCGGTGAGTTTTGCGGGCAAGGCGGTGACTCTTCGACGTCGTCGAGAGCAATCGTGTTCTCACGCTGACGCGAAGAACGCGATTTCAAACGATCACGGCACAAATTCAGCGCGATCTGATACAGCCAGCGCGAAAACTTGGCGCGTCCCTCAAACTCTGGCAGTGCCTGCCAAGCACGAACAAACATGTCCTGACAGACCTCACGGGCATCCTCGGCGCAGCGCAGCCAGCGGCAGCAGAAGCCGAACAAGCGCTCCTCATGCTGCTGCACAAGCCATTCAAATGCCGCCATGTCCCCCGCCTGTGCGGCACAGATCTTTTGCTGCTCCACGTCTTCCAACGTCGCAGCATCGGATTCCGTCAGCAGGAGATCAATGCTCGCGGGTAAGGCTGTCATGCGTCCACTCCAAAAGTTTTTTTGCCTGCGCTGGCCGCAGGTAGCGCTTCATGGCAAAGAAATGATCCAGCGTCATCCGCTGTAGTTCGCCTTGGGCCTTGTTCAGTCGCTCCAGCGCTGATTTCAGCTTCGCATCGTTGACATTGGCCTCTGCAATCGCAGCGGCCACTTCAAGACCTGCTGCGCGAATCTCGTTCCTCAACTGCACACGTTGCTGCTCAAACTCTGCTTCAATCGGCTCCAGCTTTTCATGCTGCTCCGGTGTGATGTCGAGATGCTCATGCATCCATGCATGGAAATCCATTTCCGTATGATCATGTGCATGACCTTCACCATGCCGATGCAGTGCCCAATCAGTCACGAACAGGGCCGTTCCACCCGCCAAAAGAGCGGAGAAGATCATCGAAATCAGCAGCCATTTCACGCGCGCAGTCATTTCGGCAATCCTTCGCGGAACAGATTCATCGTTGGTGGCGTGGTGTGCGTCGTATCGCGCGAAGCCAGTGTCCATCCTATCATGCTGGCGGTCGCCACAGCGGCACCGGTGGCCAGGATCAGCAGCCATTGGACAAACGAGCGCCAGCGCTTCGCTCTGCCATCATCGTTGCGCACCCGCGCCATGACGGTGCTTTCCATCGACGCAGGCAGCGCCGCAGGCAGGACCGAAGCGGCGCGTTTGAGGAGGTGATTGAGATCGTCGTCGTTCATGTCGGAGTGGCTACACGGGGTCTTTCGCTGGTTCAAGACTACTTCATCGTTTCAAACCACGCCAGCAGGTCGAGAATCTGTTCTGCCTTCAATGAATTGAGCAAACCGGCGGGCATGGGCGAGATTTCGGAGATCGTGCGTTCCTTAATCATTGCCTTCGCGATCTCGCCCTTCTCCGGCGCGAGCGGATTCGGCCGCAGCACGACGCGTTCATCATCCTCGCTCTCCAGACTGCCCGTGATCGTCTTCCCATCGCTCGTTTTGACCGTCACGTAGCGGAACTTCTCGTCGATGAACTTCGACGGATTCAAAATGTGATCCAGCAAGTCACGGCGATTGAAGCGTGCCGACACCTGCACCAGATCAGGGCCGAACACACCTGCCGGCAGCGATGGATCGTTGCTCACGCGATGGCAGAACACGCATTGCGTGCGGATCAACGCGTCCTTGGCGCTGTCACGGTTGCGCGACTTCGCATCCATCTTTGCTAGCAGCGGCTCCAGATCTTCCATCTTCCAGTTCTTGAACGAATGTCCCGGCAAAGCATGCGGCGACAATGCCGCTGGCTTCGTTGGATTAATCACCGCTGCCAATTGCGCCGCTTCCTCCGGCTTCAACGCCGCCGCCAGTTCGCTGCGTGTGTCTGCAATGGCTTTGAAGAAGGTGGACGCGCCATTCATCTTCTCCGCCTTGTTCAACGCTTCGAACACGATCTTCCGTTGATCCAACGTCCAGCCATCTTTGAGGTAGCGCAGCATGAATGGGTAAAACAGCAGTTCTTCGGATGATGTTGCCGCCTTGAGCAACGGCATCGTCCGCTCGATGACGGTGGGTGATTGCAAATAGACAAGCAGGCGGCAGAGTTCGCGATTCAGAAACACATCTGAACGAGTATAATCACCCGCCCAGGCCATGAGTTTCTGTTTCATCGCCACCAGCGGCTCTCCATGCCTTGAAATGGTCACCGAAATGACCCGTAGCGCGTCCAAGCTCGGTTTTGGCGATGTTTTCAAAACGGCATCAAGGATCGCAGATAGGTCGTTCGATTGACCCATACGTGCTAGGGCAAGGAGGGCGTTCATGTCCTTGGATTGAAGTGCCTCCGTTCGCCACTCGTTCACCGGCTGGCCTTCCAGCTTCATTCGCGCAGCGTGATTTGAAAATGCCTTAGAGACTGGATTGTCACTGCTTGCTGCTTTCTGAACAAGCGCACGATCTCCAGCATAGGTCACCCGATACAACCCGCTCTGCGTACCGCGTCCGCCGGTGATGAACCACATCGCGCCATCGGGACCGATGCAGCCGTCGGTGACGTTGAGCGGCCTTCCTGCGATGAAAGTCTCCTGCTCTGCCGTGTAGCTCACGCCGTTTTTCTTCAAATGCACTGCGATGATGCGTCCATAACTCCAATCGAGAATGTAGAGCGCGTCTTGATACTTCTGCGTGAACGTGGAGCCGTAGCCGAAGTAAATCCCCGTTGGCGAAGACAGTCCGATGTCGATCACACTCGGCAACGTGTCCGCATACCACGCTGGAAACCGACCTGTGCCTCTGCGCCAGCCAAAATCAGCTCCGGGAATGACGTGGAGCACGCGGGTGGGCATGTACCACGGTGTGCCGACGTCGCGTTCCATATCGGCATCGAAGGTGAAAAGGTCGCCTTCACCATTAAAGGCGATGTCGAGCGGGTTGCGCAGACCACCGGCGAGGAGCGTGACTTTGCTGCCATCGGGTTTCACGCGCAGGATGTGACCGGCGGGAAGCTCGACGTTGCCGTCGAACATGCTGCCATCCCACGGATTCGGGATGAGCTGGTCGTTGGCGTAATTTTTGAGAGGCGAATCAGGCGCGAGTTTCTTTGGCAGCAGGACGTTGTTCCCGTGCGCGACGTAGATGTCGCCATCGGGGCCGAGTTTGATGTGATTCCGGCCGTGACCGACACCGCCTTCGGTGCGGACGAGTTCTTGGCGTTCGTCGAACTTGCCATCGTTGTCTTTGTCGGTGAGGCGGAAGAGCGCCTTGGAGTTATTGGCGTTCGCGAAGAGGGAGCCGTGTGCGTAGAGCAGTCCACGGCACTCCAGCAGTTCATCGTCGATGACTTCGACCTTTTGATCGCCGCTGCCGCTGAGCGTGAGGCGCAGCAGGCCTTTCTTTTCTTTGCCAAGGGTGATGCGGCCCTGCGGATCGAAGGCCATGGAGACCCAGGAGTCCTCACCGGGCTGCGAGGAGCGGATGAGTTCGGCTTTGAAGCCGGGAACTAGTGTGAGTGTGGCCGGATCGGTGGCTTGATTCTGTGCGCCGGGCTTCGCGAGTTGCCAAGAGTTGTAGGCATCGAAGGTTTTCTTCAAGTCGAAGGGATCCGTGGCCGGATCGGCGTCGGTGGAGCCCATGACGCGGGCATTTTGCCACGAATCATCGGTGACGATCCAGCGCACGGCGGCGAGATCGCCGTTGAGTTCCAGCAGCGCGGCGGCTTTGACCTTCGCGGGCACACGCAGACTGATTTGATGCGTTTTGCCATCGCTCAGTTGCTTTGTGAGGTCAGTGCCGGTCGCTGTTTCGGAACTTTTTACCGTCGCGATGCTCTTGCCGTCGAGCAGGATCTCTACCGCAGCATCCGTGGCGGTCAGGAGCACAGCTTTCAGCAGTTTGCCTTCGTGTTTCACCTCTTTGGCGAAGATGCTGCCGGTTTCCGACGCAGCCAACCACTGCGGCGATGGCGGACGATTGGCGAGTTGGGCGAAGGCGTGTACCGAGAGCAGCAGGAACAGGAGGCAGCGTGACATGCTGCAAAGAACGCGTGATATAGCAGAAGACTGTCGGCGGAGCTTAAAGCACCTGCGTGCCGACGGTGAAGGTGACGTTTTGGATCTGCGCCTGATGCAGGGAGTTGAGTACGTCGATCACGCGCTCATAACTGGCTTGTTCTTCGGCCTGGATGGTAACGAGCACCGATTGTTTCTGGTTTGCGGATGAGGTCGCGAGACGGCGCAACGTTTGTGTGAGTGTCGGCAGCGATTTATCGCGTGGGGAGTCGAATGACTCCTCGTTCAGCGTGACTGTGCCGTCTTCGAGGATGCCGATGGTGATTTCATCAACGGGAAACCGTACCATTGGGTCGCCGGGAGAGGGCAGTTTAGTGACCAGCTCGCGCTCCACCTTCACGGTGCCGACCATGACCATGAAGAACAGCATGATAACGAAAACGACATCGATCATCGGGGCGATTTGGAAACCAAGAGTGGTGGTGTCGAAGTGGATGCGGCGTTTCATAGTGTGCAGAAGAGGGGCACAGAGCCTCACGTGTGAGGGAATGAAACCTTGGGAATGTTTTTAACTACCTGCGAGCAGCAAAAGGTATAGGTGGCATGTATTACCTGACGTTCTTAGGAACGACGGCTTGACATCCTTTTCAAAATGCGTCAGCTAACTGGACCGTGAAAAGCAAAATCTACATACTCGACGACCACCCTATCGTTATTGAAGGGCTTAAGAAACTAATCGACCAGCAAGAAGACTTGCAGGTTGTGGGCAGTGCTGAAGACGCCACCACCGCGCTGCAGCAGATTTCCAAGCTCAAACCCGATGTGGTCGTCCTCGACATCACTCTGAAGGATCGCAGCGGGGTGGATCTCATCAAGAAGATCAAGGCCAGCCATCCTAACATGCAAGTCATCGTTTACTCGATGCACGACGAAAACGTTTACGCAGAGCGCTGCCTCCGTGCTGGCGCGATGGGTTACGTGATGAAGGGAGAGCCAAGCACCCGCGTCCTGCAAGGGCTGCGTCAGGTCGCCGCTGGTTCATTCTTCTTCAGCGCTTCCCTCCTCGGCGGCATTGTTTCCGGTGGTGGCCCACGTGGCGGCTCCCGTGGTGAACCCGCTCGCATGCTCAGCGACCGTCAGCTCGAAATCTTCGAAATGGTCGGACGTGGTTTTGATTCGCATAGCATCGCCGAAAAACTCACGCTCAGTGCGAAAACGGTCGATGCACACAAGGCGAATATTCGCCAGAAGCTCGGCCTCGCCTCCGCACGCGAATTGCTTATGGAAGCAGTGCGCTGGGTGGAGAAATAGGATCGAATTTCTGCTTCAATCTCTACAGCGGGCGATGCATATGCATCGCCCGTTTTTTTGGCTCTCTCAGTCATCCGCCACCGCATCACGGTCGGCTTTCGCCATGACGTTCAGGCGCTCTTTCATGATAGCAAGCTGTTCGGGGTTTTGTGCGGCGAGATCGTTCGATTCATTGGGATCGGCGCGGATGTCGTATAGCTCGAATTTCGCCTTTTCGTTTTCGCCATGCACGATGAGTTTCCAAGGATCACACAGCAGCGAACGTGATTTGAAACCGGGTGCCACGGTGTAGAGCGTCCGTGCCGGTGGTGCGGCACCCTCGGCAAGCTGCGGCCAAAGGTTGATGCCGTCCCATTTCAGATCCTGCTCCGGCTTGTATCCCGCCAAGGCACAGAACGTTGGCATCCAGTCGATGATCTGTACCGGTGCATCATGCTTCCCCGCCTTGAGTTTGCCCGGCCAGCTCGCGATGCAGGCAACGCGGGTGCCACCTTCATAAACGCTGCCTTTTTCATTTCGCAGAGGTTTGTTACTGCCGGGCAGTGCGCCGGTTGGGTAATCATCGGCCGGATAGGTCTGCCCACTGTTCTCGACAGTGCTGCCGCCGTTGTCGCTGGTGAAGATGATCAGTGTCTTGTCGCGCTGGCCGTTTTTTTCGAGTGTCGTGATGATCTGACCGACGGCGTCGTCGAGATGCATGATGCAGGCAGCGTAATGACGCGGCACATCACCCGTGATGCCCGCAGGGATCTTCGCCAGCCATTCTTCAGGCTCCTTGATTGGCAGATGCACCGCTGTAAACGGCACATAGAGAAAGAATGGGGCCTCTTTGCGTGCCGCAAGCCAGTCACAGGCCTCCTTCGCGATCAAATCAGTCACATGGCCGGTTTCGGTGAGCAGTTTTTCATCGCGGTGCCAGGTCTCGGTGAACGAACCCTTCTTATAGTGATGATCCCACGGACCGACACCACCACCGAGCGAGCCGTAGCTGTGATCGAAGCCGAAATGATTCGGTCCCCACGCCGGTTTCGAGCCGAGATGCCATTTGCCGGTGATGCAGGTATCATAGCCGACCGATTTCAGCGCCCGTGGCAGCGTGACGGTATCCCATCGCAGCGCGCGTTCGCTTTGCGGAGTCGTGACGCCAAAGCGGCTCCAGCAGCGGCCCGTCATCAAACCGCTGCGTGTCGGGCTGCAAACGGGTGCGGCATAGTGATGTGTTAGCTCCAGTCCCTCACGCGCAAGCTGGTCAAGATGCGGCGTGGGTGCATTGCCGCCATGAAACGCCACATCCGCCCAACCGAGATCGTCGGCAATGATGAAAACGAGGTTGGGTTTCGATTCCGCAGCATTCAGCAACGGGCAAAGCGATAGCAGGGCGATAATCCATTTCATGCAGCGCAAAACGATGCATTAAGGATTGATCTCGCATGAACGGTTGCGTGCATGAAAGCGTTGCGGCATAGAAACGCATGGGCAGCGCCACGGAATCCGCCAGTTTTCTCACGCGCACCGGGCAGTGGTTGGTTTACGCGCTGTTTCGGTGCGTCGAGGCCGTCTTGTGGCTTCTGCCGCTCATCGTGATCTGGCATGCGGGCCGCATGTTGGGCACTCTCGCTTACTTTGTGGCGGGCAAATACCGCAAACTCGCGCTGCACAACCTGCGCATCGCCTTCGGTCGTGAGAAAAGCGAGTCAGAGCGTCGCGATATTGCGCGCGAACATTTCAAGAGCCTGTTCGCCAACATCCTTTGCGGTTTCAAACTGCCGCTCATGAAAGAGTCCGAGCTGTGCAAGCATGTGCGGTCGGAGGGCATCGAGCGCGCTCAGGCAGCCTACGATGACGGCAAGCGGCCCATTTTGAACCTGGTGCTGCATGCGAGCTGCTGGGAGATCCTGACCCAGGTGCCCTCCATGTATGTGCGTGGCCACAAAGCCGGGGCCATCTATCAATCGCTCCGCAATCCCTGGCTCAATGCACTGGTGCTGCGCCGTCGTGAGAAGCTGGGCTATGCGCTTTTCGACCGGCAGTCGGGGTTCAACGCACCGATGAAGTTCATGCGCGCCGCCGGTCAGATCGGTGTGCTGGTGGACCAGCATGCCGGCGATCATGGTGTGTGGAGTCCGTTATTTGACCGGCTGGCTTCCACGACCACCATCGCCGCGCTCATGGCCATGCGCACCGACGCGGTGGTGCTGCCCATGATGGTCTATGATGACGGCCCGGCGCGCTGGCGGCTGGTCTGTGCGCCCGTAGTGAAATCGGCCGAAGCAGAGCCAACCGCGGAAGGTTTGACCGTGGCGATCAATACGGCCGTGGAAGGGTTGATTCGCGAACAGCCGGCCTGTTGGTTCTGGGTTCACAATCGTTGGAAACTGCCGAAACCGCACTTTTTGCTGCCAAATTACCGTCGTGGTGTCGCTTATCCTGTCGGCTACGATTTGAGCCGCCTGCAATCGTTCGAGTTGCTCATCCGCAGCCCAAACTGGCTTGGCGATGCCTGCATGGCCTTTCCCATGGTGCGGGCGATCAAACGCGGCCGTCCGGACATGAAGATCACCGTCCTTGGCCCCGACAAACTCGAAGAGCTGTGGATGTCGATGCCCGAAGTCTCCCGTTATATCGCCAAACCGGCCAAAGAAGGTTGGTTCGCCGTCGCGAAGCGAATCAAGGCTACCGACGTAGCTTTTGATGCCGCGGTGCTTTGCACCAACTCGACACGCAGCACCCTCGAAATCTGGCTGGCAGGTATTCCGCGTCGTGTCGGCTTCAAAGGTTCGTTGCGTGCGAAATTGCTGAATCAAATCATCAAGGAGCCGAAGAGCGGCGGTGAGAAGGAACATCACGCGCATCGCTACCTGCGACTCGCTGCTGGGATCGGTGCCGACATCAAGCAGGACGGCTTGTGGGATGCCGGATCAGTGTCTGCTTCATCCGATGGCACGATCCGCGTCGGCGTCTGTGCCGGTGCAGAATACGGTCCCGCGAAACGCTGGCCGCTGGAGCGCTTCGCTGAGGTGGTGAATCAAGTTTCCGCGCAGCATGCGCAGTTCCGCTGGCAGTTGTTTGGCGCTCCAGGCGAGAAAGAGATGGGTGAAAAGCTATCCGCTATGTTGAAAGCACCGCATGAGAACCTCGTCGGCAAAACGCGGCTTACAGAACTCATCGCGAAGCTGCGCCAGTGCCAGCTTCTGCTAACCAACGACACCGGCACGATGCATCTGGCCGCCGCACTCGGTATTCCGACGGTGAGCATCTTTGGCTCAACTTGTCCGATTGAAACCGGCCCGCTCGGGGACCGACACGCGGTGATTCAGCACAAAATCCCATGCAGCCCGTGCTTTGATCGTGAGTGCCGTTTTGGTCATTACGACTGCATGACGAAGGTCACGCCTGCAGAAGTGGCCGCTGCGGTGCTGAAAACGGCGGGCGTGAGCAATTGAGGTCAAGATCATCGTCACCGGGCCGTTCTCATTGGCCCATGATCCGTGCATTCATCTTTTTCTGCCTCGCTGCTTCCGTTTTAGCGAAGCCAAACATCATTTTCATTCTTAGCGACGATCTCGCGCAGGGTGATCTCGGTTGTTATGGGCAAAAGCTCATCAAGACGCCGAATCTCGACCGCATGGCGAAGGAAGGCACGCGGTTCACGCAGGGCTACTGTGGTACATCGGTGTGTGCGCCGTCGCGTTCATCGTTGATGACGGGTTTGCATTCGGGGCACTGCCCGATCCGTGCAAATCGCGAGATCGGCAAAGAAGGCCAGAAGCCGCTGCCTGCGGGCACAATCACGGTGGCGCAGATCCTGCATGATGCAGGTTATGCGACGGCATGCTGTGGCAAGTGGGGCATGGGAATGTTCGACACCACGGGCAGTCCGCTAAAGCTCGGGTTCGACCACTTCTTCGGCTACAACTGCCAGCGCCACGCGCACAGCTACTTCCCAACGTATCTCTACAATGATGACAAGCGGTTCTACCTGCCTGGCAACACCGGCAAAGGCATCGGCAAAACTTACGCGCAGAATTTGATCGCCGATGAGACGCTCAATTTTGTGCGCACCAACAAAGATCGGCCGTTCTTCCTCTACTACTCAATCACTCTGCCGCACGGGAATCACGAAATCGACGATCTCGGTATCTATGCGAAGGAGAACTGGACCATGACGCAGAAATCGTACGCCGCACAGGTCACGCGGCTCGACAGCGATGTTGGACGACTGCTTGACCTACTCAAGGAACTCAAGGTCGATGACAACACGCTCGTCATGCTCGCTGGCGACAACGGTTCATCGTTCGATCCGAAGTCCGAGGTCGGCAGCCTGTTTGATCAAGCCTCCAACGGCCTGCGTGGCTTCAAACGTGGCCTATACGAAGGGGCGCTGCGGCAGGCATCGCTGGCCCGGTGGCCGGGCAAAGTGCCTGCGGGTCGAGTGAGCGATGAACCTTGGGCCTTCTGGGATTTTCTGCCCACGGCCGCCGAACTCGCCGGTGCGCCGATTCCTGCCGAGTGCAAGACGGACGGCTTCTCACTGGTGTCCTTCCTCCAAGGTGGCCCGGCGCCGCAGCGCGATCACTTTTACTGGGAACTCCACGAAGGCACGTCGTTACAAGCCGTCCGCTTTGGAGACTGGAAAGCCGTCCGTAACGGCCCGGAGCGTCCCATCGAACTCTACAATCTCAAAACCGATGCCGCCGAGTCCCAAGACCTCGCTCAGAGCAAGCCTGACCTTGTCGCCAAGGCCGAGGCGCTGATGAAATCGTCCCGCACGGACGATCCTGACTGGCCGCTGGTGCAGAAGAAGCCGGGGAAGGGGAAGAAGAAGTGATTTTAAGTTTCCCTCGTGGTAACTGATCATTAGGAGCGTTTATTTTGAAATTCCATGGCCTTGAGAGTGAAGAAGGCTTGATAATCTATGGAAATTTTAATAGATTTGGCTTCACATGAGTTTTTCAAGCCTCAATGCCACTTTATCTCCTTCCGGATTGCCCACGCGTTCCGGGGAACAGTTTACCCATGAACTGGCGGCTCTGGTGGAGGACATCCAGCGCACCAAGGACTGGTTCAATGCTCAGATGGATGCCCAACTTGCCAGTCTAGAGCAGCTACACGCATCCATGCAGGTGGATGAATCTGAGCGCAGCAGCCCGATGGCGACTTTATTCGAAGCACCGCATCCGGTGGTGGTTGAGCCATCAGCTCCAGAGCCAACACCTGCGCGCCATGGCAGCAAGCATCAGGCGATCATTCTGCCGCCGACTTTGACCGCGACTCTCGATCCTCAGCTCGAACAAATCACTCTGCACGAATTGAACAACGCCCTATCATTGGCGTTTTCAGAGATCTCCGCACGCGGCGGCATGCTGGGCTGATTTTCGCACGGCTTTGACCTCTGCGCTGATTCTTCAGCAAGCTCGGCAGCATGGGCGACGTACATGAGCGCTCCTCATGAATACCATCTCTGACCCCGCAACCGCCTCACGTCGCGAATTTCTCAAAACCACCACGAAGACCGCCGCCGGCCTCTCCGTGCTCTCCGGCATCAGCCTCCCGTATGTGCATGCCGCTGGCAGCGATGAAATCCGCACTGCTTTGATCGGCTGCGGTGGCCGTGGCACGGGCGCTGCGAGCAATGCGATGGGCATCCAGTCGCGGATGACGCGTCTCGTCGCGATGGCCGACGTGGCCGAGAACCGCCTGAAGAGCAGCTTCGAAGCACTCAGCACGAAGCATCCCGATCGTATGTCCGTCTCCGAAGACGCCAAGTTCATCGGCTTTGATGCCTACAAGAACGCTATCGACAGCTTGCGCAAAGGCGACGTCGCCATCTTCACCACGCCAGTGGCTTTCCGCTGGGTGCATTTCAAATACGCCATCGAGAAAGGCGTAAACATTTTCATGGAAAAGCCGATCTGCACCGACGGCCCCACCGCACGTCGCTTGCTCGCTTTGAATGAAGAGGCCAAAAAGAAAAACCTCAAAGTTGGCGTCGGCCTCATGTGCCGCCATTGCCGCGTCCGTGGCGAGTTGTTCAATCGCATTCAAGACGGCGAGATCGGCAATCTGCTCATGATGCGTGCCTATCGCATGCAAGGCCCCGTCGGCTCCGCCTTCACGCTGCCGCGTGATCCGAACGTCGATAAGAGCGAACTCGCCTGGCAGATTCAGCGCTTCCACAGCTTCCTCTGGGCCAGCGGCGGCGGCTTCAGCGACTTCAACATCCACAACATCGACGAAGCCTGCTGGATGAAGAACGACTGGCCCGTCGAAGTGCAGGCCAGCGGTGGCCGCAGCGACCGTGGCGATTACATTGACCAAAACTTCGACCACTACAGTTGCGAATACACCTTCAAGGACGGTGCCAAGCTCTTCCTCGAAGGCCGCACCGCCATCGGCACGCACAACCAATTTGCCACTCAGGTGCATGGCACCAAAGGCAGCGCCATCGTCTCCACCGCCGGCCACTTCCCGTCGAAAGCGATGACCTTCAACAGCCAGAACATGCAACGCTCGAACATCATCTGGCGCGGCAAGCAGCCCGAGCCGAATCCATACGACCTCGAGTGGCAGGACCTCGTG
>Ga0209086_10002682_pt1 | contig 13775 bp, 12 predicted proteins | sample M_130207_XF_Meta_FD_187312 | JGI IMG/M metagenome (GOLD analysis project Ga0209086, IMG submission 187312) | Freshwater microbial communities from Lake Montjoie, Canada to study carbon cycling - M_130207_XF_MetaG (SPAdes) (version 2) | ecosystem: Environmental > Aquatic > Freshwater > Lake...
CGCACAAACTTTTCGAGTTCGGCGCGAGTAAAAGTTTTCGTCGGTACATACTTCGGCGGTTGAGTCGTTGTCGGTGCAGCAGTTGACGGGGTCGCCGCGGCTGAAGCCGTCACTGCACCCTTGGGTAGACACAACTCTTGACCTGGCAACAACGTAGAACGCGATGTCTTGCCGTTAGCTGCAGTGAGTTCAGAAATTTTGATGCCAACTTTTTTGGCAATTCCGCTCCATGAATCGCCGGTTTTCACAATGTATGCACCAACACATACGGTCTTCGGTGTTGTCGTCGTTGTCACCGCATCGGGCTCGATTAGTGCAGGCACCGTTGCGCCTGGTGGCAAACAAATCTCTTGACCCACCATGAGTGGCGACTGAATCGTTTTGTTATTCGTTCCCGCAATCAAACTGGCTTTAACGCCCGCACGATCGGCAATGCCAAACCACGAGTCACCGGCTTGCACGGTGTACTTCGATGCACACACCCGCTTGGGCGCTTCTGTCATCGCTGGTTCGACAACTATGGCTTCAGTCGTTGGCGCTGCGGTTTCGGGAACAGTCACAGCAGCGACAGAATCGGTAGTCGCTGGCAGAGTTACTGCCTCGACCACAGGTAAAACTTCTATCGTCGTCGCGTCGCCGTTGGCATCAAACTGCACAATCGCTGCTGCGCCGCCGGTGCTGGTGACATCCACCGCATTGCCATTGCCCCGCAAGGCCCAAGCAATCGGCGCAATACACAGACCTACGACAAAAAGAGCTGCCAAACGACGGCGAAAAGGGTCTTTGGGTCCGCGAGGAAACTGCCCACCCGAACGTGGCCGACGCTGGCGTCCCGACCCGTTCGACCAGAACTGATCAGTCACCGAGGATTGCTGGTAGGTGCTCATGATTGTGGGTCGGTCAACGCTTGTTGACCGACCCCATCAGTGTGGTCGTTTCGTCATACGATCGCAACGGCGCCCCCGTGGCATCTGACCAGTATTGCGGGCTTATCCACAGGGACAATTGAGGTATTACCTGCGCACAGGCATCACCTCATGCTTATCCACAAATAGCGATTTTTGCCTGAAACCTCGGCTGTGATGTCAATTCAGTCGCGAAAAAGTCAATGCATACGGTGCTATTGAGCACCATTGACAATGGCACCCTCATGGCGCTGAAGCAGTTCAACCGAATAGCCATCGGGATCGAGAACAAACCCGACCGTCACCGGCCAGCGGTCTAAACGTTGTGGAGCCATCGTCGATGTGAAACCTGCAGCCACTGCCCGATCATGAACATCTTGGCAATCATCGACGTTCATATAAATCTTCCATAGCGCAGTGCCGTGCTCGATGGGTCCCGATCGCTCTAACCATTTTGCTAACTGCAACCGGCCACCACCCGCATCGGCAGCGAGAACGATCTCATCAACCCCAGGAATCTGGGTGCGAGATTGAACCTTTAAACCGATGATCTCGGTATAAAACCATTCAGACCGTGCCAAGTCGGTGACATTGATGCAGTACTGACCAACTGTTGAAGCCATGTTCTCCCCTTAATAAAGTTGCTTACGGAATTAATGAAAAATCGTGTTCGGTCAGCCAATGTCGACCGACTTCTTTCACCGGAGCCCAACGATCGGTCAAACGCTGACCAGCGGGGTCGGCATCAGTCACTTGTCCAAAATCGGATGGACGCGGCGCCATACGGTCAGCGTGAACTTGCAACTTTGCCAAATCGAAGCTGAATAATTCTGCTGCACTCAAACCAACCATCAAGCGCGTCTCATCAATTGGAATGTCATGGAAAGTTTTTGTGAGCCATGCGCGCGTATTGGGCCATGTTCCTTCGGGGTGCGGGAAGTCGTTGCCCCACATGATATTGCCGACACCAATTTCGTAACGCATTCCTAACTCGCGACGCTTGGTGTTCGACGCACCGATGTACACATTGCGATCGATGTACTCACTCGGCAACATTTTGATCGCGCCCTTGAACGGATCGCCACCTAATTTTTCTGTGCCTTTTTGTCCAAGAGCAAGTCGATCCCAAAACCAAATTTGTGGTGGCAACCACCAACAACCTGCCTCGGTCACACCGAAACGTAAACCAGGAAAGCGTTCAAACACACCTGACCACAACATGAACCACAACGGTCGTGCTGGCCACCACACAACTTCAGTGACGTAGATGCCGAGGTGATTGTCGTATTCATCGCGCGACGCCGGACCCGAGTGAGTCGAAATTGGCATATTGAGTTCTTCACACAACGCCCACACCGGATCGTAATGACGATCGTGATATGGCAACTGATTCACCCACATCGCGGGAATCATCACACCGCCTAAACCAGATTCCTTTGCTCGGCGAATTTCAGCTAAAACGCGAGTTAAATCAGCAGTAATCGGAATCAGCGCCATGCCTCGACGACGCTCTGGACTTTCAGAACAAAGTTCGGCCAACCAACGGTTGTGGGCGATTGAACCCGCCAAACCCAATTCGGGATCCATGTCACCTGATAGACCTAGGCCCGCACCAAATGGCACACAAGTACGACTTTCGACTGCATCGGCGTCAGGGAAAATAATTTCACCGGCGACACCATCGCCATCAAGTTCTTGATCTCGACGACCTGCTTCCCAGCCACTACGAAGAGCTTCTTCGTGCTCTTCAAACCATTTCTTGGCGTAATCCTCATTGCGCGTTCCAAGCATCGTTGATTGTTCAAGCGCCTGTTCACGCTCGGCTAAAAATTCATCAAATTGCGGATGAAATTTTTTCTCTAAGTAGCCGCGATACTCAGCCGTTGGTAGTCCGGCATGACTATCTGCCGAAACGATGATGTACGGATCATTCGCTGGGACATCGAGATAGGGATCGATGTAAGAATTCGCTACACGGGATGATGGATTGTCAATTGCAGTCATGAGAATTTCCTTTGTCATTATTTCAATTTCAGCCAGGTACTTGGCGCAAGTAATTCGGGTTTAAACGTGAACGCATTGACTCGTAACGCAGACTCATCGTGATGTCGCCGCGTTCGCTTGCGGGCATCATCCAAAACTGATTACTCAAAATACCATTTATAACAAACTCGGCTACTTCTTCAACGGGCGTGTAGGCAATCTCGTGCCCTGCAGCCTTCATTTGAATTTCGAGTTGTTCAACAGTGGTATACGGAGTTTTACGCGGACGCTGTTTGGCAAACTCGTCAGTGCGCGAACGCCACGATTCAAACAAACCTGTACGCAACATGTTTGGGCCAGGAAACAAAACCGAAACTCCAATTGCCGATTGGACTTCTTGTAACTGCGCATACAGACATTCGGACGCTGTAACCACGGCAGCTTTTGTCGCGGCATATTGCGGAGTACCAGACAAAGGCGAAACTCCTCCGTTGCCCGACGAGGTGTTCACAATGTGTGCCTCTTCGCCGTGAGCCAACATCGCAGGAACAAACGAGTTGATTCCGTGAATCACACCCATCACATTGACAGCGATCGCCCATTTCCAATCATTTAATTCGTGTTCCCACATTCGACCTTCGGCACCAGCACCAATACCGGCGTTGTTGCACAAGACATGCACTGATCCATACGTTGACAAAGTGAAATCGCGCAGTGCATCTACTGACGACTGATTAGTCACGTCGGTGACATGACCACTAATTTCTAAACCCTTGGCCCGACATTCTTCAACGGTTGCTTCTAAGAGCGGACCTTGAACATCGGCAAGTACAACCTTCATGCCCTCGGCGGCGAAACGTTCTCCCATGGCACGACCGAGTCCGCCACCACCGCCAGTAACTACTGCAACTTTTCCTACCAATGTTTTCAAGGTAAACCCCTTCGACTACTGACGTTCACTCATCGGCCGTCAGACCGACAAAGGCCGGGCAACGTTGGGCTTCTTTAGGTACTCCACCCTTTGGTAACACCGTGGCGACTTCAGCAACTTTGGGTCCGATGCGTGCAGCAATCGGCTTAAGTTTTTGAAGGTCAAAGCCATACACGCCAGCAGCATTGAGGCTCAGCATCTGTTCAATTTCTGAACGTTCGCACTCGGCGAAAGCCGCGCGCAACGCTTCGGTGGTGTACGGGAAACTACTTTCTTTATGTGGGTAATCACTGCCCCACATAATGCTGTCAACTCCAACTTTGTGTCGCGAAGGTACTTCATGTGGGCGAATAAAACTAGAGCCCGTATAACACTGACGTGCCCAATATTCGCTCGGCTGGAGCGGCAATTTAGACATCACGGGTTCGCCCCAAATGTGTTCTTGCGATCCCACTGCATGACGCATGCGATCAAAGAAATAATCAAGTCGCATCAATTCACCCGGCACCCATTCGGTGCCTTGTTCGGTGAACACACATTTCAATTCGGGGTGCTTTTCTAAAGCTCCCGAGACAATCAGGTGAGTTAACGCTCGGTGCGACCACCAAGTAATTTCCAACAAAAAAATCACTGGCGACTCAACCGCTTCAGTCATAGCCGGGCTTGCACTTCCACCATGGTGATTCACCGGCATTCCTAATTCTTCACAAACCGTCCACAGAGGGTCGTAGTAATCGATGTCGTACAACTCTGGTAATCCGACTCCGGGCGGCACGCCGGGCAACAGAATTCCGCCCGTTAATCCAGCCGTTTTCGCCCAACGAATTTCGCGCACCGAGGCTTCGATGTCATACAAATTGATTTGACAAATACCAGCACGACGGTTGGGCGTGCGACCACAAAAATCGGCAAGCCAACGATTGTGCGCCTGCAGGCCCGCCCATCGACGTTCGGCGTCTCCGATATTGGCTGCCGGTGGTTGATAGGTCAGCGAACTCTTTGGATAAAACGGCGGGACTGTGTTGGGAAAAATCACTTCGGCGACTATTCCGTCGGCTTCCATGTCGGCAAGTCGACGATCAGAATCCCAGTTGCGCGGACCATCGGGGCCCTTGAGGTCTTCGTAGGGAACCTCGTACGTTTCAACCCAGCCGTCAAATTCGGAGTGATACTTCGGATCAAGAAACGGTCGATAATCGACCAGATCGGCTCCGGCATGACAGTCTGCAGAAATCACCACATAACGGTCTTCACTGATTGTCCCCACGAGGTTGACAATAGTCTGAAAATTCACCAAAACTCAATTGGCGGAGAGGGTGGGATTTGAACCCACGGACCCCGTTTCGGGGGTCAACGTCTTAGCAGGACGTCCCATTCAACCGTACTCTGGCACCTCTCCAAGGTGTAGCGGGAGAAGCCTACAGGTAGGTCTCTGACAACATGTTTTTGAGTCCACAGGATTTCAATGACATGTCTCTCGCAACACTTTGAGCGGAACGGGAGGGATTCGAACCCCCGGGCCTTGTGAGCCTTCCGCTTTCAAGGCGGATGCATTTGTCCGCTCTGCCACCGTTCCGCCTCTGAGGCTAGCGACAAAAACCGTCAGAGCAATCTGAAATAACTGATTGCTATTTTCTGATGGTCAAACGGAGTTGTTCAATCCAGTCGTCGGCTTGCTGCCACCGACCATCGGCATGTTCGCGAGTGGTGTGAACATGCGCAGAATGAGCCGGATACGAACCCAAAAACTTGACGCCCCCTTGTTTGGCGTGAAGAGCTCGTAGAGCATCGGCCACCAATTCGTCGGCGATATGGCCTTCGAGATACATCACGAAGCAATAGTCGCCCAGCCCGCCGTCTTTGGTGGGACGAGACAACAAGTTCGTAATGTTCACTCGTCGCGCTGCAAACTCTTGCAAGATCGAAATCAAACTTCCTGGTTCGTCAGCCCGCTGAAACACGACGATGCCAGTGATGTCGTTCCCGGTCGGTGCTGGAAGACCAGATTTGCCGACAACAACGAAACGCGTTTGGTTACCAGCATGATCGGCAATGTCCGTCGCCAAAATATTCAGTCCATATAACGTTGCAGCATTTTTTGGGGCGATTGCAGCAACGCCAGCCACACCATGATTGGCAACAGTCTTGGCAGCATCGGCTGTGCTGTTGGCAGCCTGAACTTCGGCATGACCAACTTGCTCGCGCAGATAGCGATGACATTGCGCAGTCGCAACCGGGATTGAAAGCACGGTCGTGATATCAGCGAGTGAAGTGCCCGGCATCGCCATCAAGCAATGTTCAATATCAAGAACTAGTTCACGCTGAATCAACAAGTTGTAATCGAACGACAGCGCGTCTTGCGTGAAGTTGACGGTGCCTTCGATCGAGTTTTCAATCGGCACAACTCCGAAATCAACGTCTCCATTGTCAACGGCGTCAAGAACGTCGGGTACCGAACGAAAGGCCACCAGTTCACCACTGCCAAGGTCGGGCTGTGAGCGCACAGCCTGTTCGGTGAAGGTTCCGAAAGGTCCCAAAAACCCCACCCGCAAAGAGCGGGCAGTCGGTTGCTGAGAATCAGTGGAAGTGTTCACAGTCGCCAAGGCTAGAGGCACGAGCGCCAAGTGGCAGGATGATTATGTGGATGTTGAGACCCTGCGCCAATTAATTGAGGGAGTTTCTTCAGGCACTATCGCGCCCGACGAAGCCGTTGAGCGTTTGAAGCGCCTGCCATTTAGCGATGTTGGCGACACGCTGGTCGATCATCACCGACACTTACGCCAAGGGGCACCCGAAGCGGTCTATGGACCAGGGAAAAGCCCCGAACAGTGCGTATTGATCGTGCGCGAACTTCTCGACCATGGCACCGGACCAGTGCTGGTCACGCGCACCACGGTTGATCAGCACAAGGCTCTTGAAGCTGCTTTTGGGGTCGCCGATACTGCGCACGGGTCAATGCTGTGGCGAGCACCCGAAACTTGGTACACCGGCAACGCTTTAGTGATCTCGGCGGGCACCGCCGATGTTCCGATCGTTGACGAATGCATTTTGGCTTTACGTGCGCATGGCATTGCTGCAACCCGCATCACCGATGTCGGTGTCGCTGGTTTGCATCGACTGCTAAATCGACTCGACGATGTGATGGCCGCTGATGTGATTGTTGTTGTCGCCGGAATGGAAGGCGCGCTCGCAAGTGTGATTGGCGGCCTGAGCGGTAAACCAGTGATCGCTGTGCCCACCAATGTTGGATACGGCTCGGGTCTCGAAGGTGTGACTGCACTTCTGGCGATGCATGCAACATGTGCCAACGGCGTCACTGTTGTTGGTATCGACAATGGTTACGGTGCCGCGTGTGCCGTGGCACGCATTGTTCGTCCACTACGACCCGATCAAAATCAGGCGAAGCAAGCATGAGTACCGCTGCGTGGTTTCATTGTGGTGCTGGCACGGCCGGCGACATGACTTTGGCATCACTCGTTGATGCTGGTGCCGATTCGTTGCAGGTCATCGAAATACTTGGTGGTCTTGCACTTGACGACTACGCATTGATGTTTGAACGAACTCAACGCGCCGGAGTCGGCGCGACTCGGGCCATTGTTGGGGTGCATCACCACGATGATCACGATCATGATGATCATCGAGCATGGCGCGATATCAAACAGCTCTTGATTGACTCTGAACTCCCCGATCGCGTTCGCGAACGTGCACTCAAGGTGTTTGCGACACTCGCCGAAGTTGAAGCACGCATTCATGGCGTGGCAGTCGACGACATCGAGTTTCATGAAGTCGGCAGCGTTGATGCGATCGTCGACATTGTTGGAGTCTGCGCAGCACTTGAGGTTCTCAACATTGATCACATTTTCTGTAGCAACATCGCTGTCGGCCACGGACTTATCAATTCGGCGCACGGTACTTTGCCCAACCCTGCACCCGCAGTCACCGCATTAGCGGCCATTCGGGGAATCACTTTGGTTGGGCTCGATGACCATCGAGAACTGGCAACTCCAACTGGTGTCGCATTGATGGCTGCACTCGCCGATTCTTTTGGTGCAATGCCAACACTCACTGTGAGCAGCGTCGGTTATGGAGCCGGCACCAACGATATTCCCGGTCGGGCCAACGTTGTCAAAGTTGTCATTGGTGAAACGTTAGAAAACACAGTGCTTTCGGGTGCTGGGCAAGATGTTCAACTTCTTGAAGCAAATGTTGATGATGTGACTGGCGAAGTGATCGCGCACACCATTGCCGAGTTGCTCAATGCCGGTGCACATGACGCGTGGGCGACTCCCATCGTGATGAAAAAAGGTCGACCCGCGTTTACCGTTCATGCATTGTGCGACCCGTCGCTCACCGAAAAGATCTCTGCTGTATTGGTTTCTGAAACGGGCACGCTTGGTTTGCGCGGTTCAGTTATTCAACGTTGGCCACAAACTCGCGAAGAAAAAACCGTCGCCGTTCTTGGACACAACATTCGTGTCAAGATTGGCAGTGACCGTATCAAGGTTGAAAACGATGATGCAGTTTCGGCGGCACGGGCACTATCAATGCCGTTACGTGAAGTTTTAGTTCTTGCCGAGCAAGCCGCGCGATTACTTAACTAGTAAGTGCGGCATCCACAATCTGATTGAGTTGATCAATTTCAAGTTCGCCCGAACCGCGAACTTTCACTTTTCCGTCTGCGCCAACGAGCGCAAAGAATGGGTAGCCAGAAACTCCGTAGGCCTCGGCTGCATCCATTGCTTCTGAGTCAGCCATAACTGGCCACGGCCAACCCTTGGCAACAACCCACTGTGATGGCGGGTAGTTAGGTCGATCGCTCGCAACTGCAGTACTCACACCGATGATTTGTAAATCGGCCGGAATCGCACCCGATGCTTGCCATTCGATGAGGCGTGGAACTTCACGATTGCAATGAGGACACCAATGCGCAAGGAACACAATCATGTACGGCTTGCCGTCACCAGGCGTCACCGAAAGATTTGATCCATCAAAGGCGTGTCCATTCAAAGTTGGCGCAATTAACCCAAGCGTTGAGTCGTCGCCGGACTCGGGCAAGGCCTCAAGTGCTTCACCAACTACTTCTACTGACTGATTCTCGCCAGCAGAAACCGGCCCATCACTCATTGGTGTGTTCGACGAATCTTTTGAGCCACCCGCGACAACCGCAATCACCAGAGCAATCACTATCGCAAGCGTGACTCCGCCAAGAACCAACTTGTTGTTGTTTGACTTCTTGATTGGTTGCTTGGCCATTTTCTGCTCACTTCTCGGACAACTGGTCGTGTGGTGTATTCGGCTGAACAAAAAGTAGCGCGGCGATCGCGATAAATCCGCTCAGGGCCATGAAGGCAAGTGTCACAAAGCCCGCCCGACGAAACCAGACATCTGTGCACGATGGTCCAATTCCACAAGCGCCGTCACCAAGCGAAGGCTTCCATTCGATGAGATAGTGATATCCCGATAAGCACACCCCGGCGACCAACATCGGCAACGCGTACCAGCGCGCATTGCGATCTTTACGAATCGCCGCCACCAGCAAAATGCCAGCCAACGGGTACATACAAATGCGCTGAAACCAGCACAAGCGGCACGGAACATAATGAGCGACTTCACTGAAGTACAGACTTCCAGCCGTTGCACATGCGGCAACCAGCCAGGCCAACCACAGTGACAATCGACGAATTTCAGCGACGACTGCTGCCTGTGGCGAAATCAAAAGTCCTAATAGGGCGTACGAAACTCCCCCGATAAGCGCAATGACAGCTAGCAAGGACGTAAAAAGTTCAACGGTTCTTACATCCATCATTGTCAGTATGCCCGCCCCACAGGCAAGAATGGAAACCTTGAACGAGTTAGAGCCCAAAGTCCCGATCGTTATTTCGGCCCAAGATCTGCAGGCTCTTGACCGTACCGACATCGTCATTGCTGATGTGCGCTGGTATCTCGACGGACGTGATGGTCGTAAGGCCTATACCGAGGGTCACATTCCGAATGCGATTTTCGTTGACCTCGATCGCGACCTTGCTTCGTCAGATCGAACCGACGCCACGAATGGTCGGCATCCATTTCCTACTCCATCGGCTTTTGCTGGCGCAATGTCTCGACTTGGTATCGGAAGCGACTCATACGTTGTTGCGTACGACGACACCGGTGGCATGACGGCATCGCGACTCGTTGTCATGTTGCGCATGCTCGGTTGCAAAGCATCGGTGCTTGACGGTGGAATTGCCGCATGGGACCGCGTCAATGACCAGCCTCTTGCTACTGGCAAGCCGACAACAGTTAAATCTGCGTCGTTTGCAACTGTTGAGTGGCCTGCCGATCAACTCGTGACCAAACACGATCTCGAATCAATCGTCGCCCAAGGTGCAATTAATTCACGACGAGTCATTCTTGATGCTCGTTCAGCCGACCGTTTTCAAGGCGTTGTCACTGAAGTCACCGCAAAACTTGATCCCCAACCCGGTCACATTCCTGGAGCATTCAGTGCACCATGGAATGCTGTTATCAATTCAGAAACATCAACGTTTAAATCTGTTGAAGAACTGCGTGGCCATTACGAGTCACTTTGTGTAGATCTTGCCGATGAAGTCGTTTCATATTGCGGCAGTGGAGTATCGGCATGCGCCAACCTCGTTGCAATTGAGCATGCTGGCTTTGCAACACCACGACTATTCGTTGCCTCATGGTCAGGCTGGTCATCTGATCCCGAAACGCCGACCGAAATAGGGGCCGTTGAACCCAATCGTAATTCGTTCGTCACGCAAGTCGCTGCGATCAGTTCAAACGCTGTGCGAGCCCTTCGACGAGCTCGGCAAAAAAATCGACTTGCCGAAGTTGAGTGGTTTGAAGCCCTTTATCGCGTCTACTTGGCGGCATTTATTTTCGGTGGTGGAATTTTGTTTATCTCGGGACTTGTTCCCGATAAGCCAGTCGCCAATTCAATGGCGGCCGACGTCTTAAAGTTCGGTCCAGCATGGCTGGGACTCGCTGGAGTCTTGGCTGTTGCCATGGGACTACGCTCAGGAAGTCGTGGCGGGCCACTGGCAATTGAAGAAGCAGATGTTCGCCACGTGTTGCTAGCCCCCGTGAGTCGTCAACGAGTACTTCTTCGCCCAGCGGTTCAACGACTTCGATCGGCGATGTTTGCGACCGGTGCTGCCGGTGCAGTTGCTGGTCAATTAGCAGCCCGTCGCTTGCCTGGAAGTGGAATGTCATGGGCAATGTCGGGTGCACTGTGGGGCACAACCGCTGGCGCACTCTTTGTTGGTGCAGCATTGTGTGCACACTCACTCAAACTTCGAGGCTGGATGGCCAGTGTCATCGGCGGCGCATTGATTGCATGGCAAATTGCCACCGCTCTTCCGAGTTCACAACTTGCTGGCCCCGGTGATCTTCATGGTGGGCTTGCACTTTGGGGAGAACGAACGCGAGTCAGTGAGCTCATCCCATCGGTTGTTGCAGCCCTCTTGATCGTGATTGGTCTCGCACTCTTGGCTCGTCAATCACTCGAGGCATTGTCACGTCGGTCAGCACTCGTCACTCAATTGCGTTTTGCAGTGACGTTACAAGACCTTCGCACCGTTACCTTGTTGCGTCGCCAACTCAGTCAAGAACGCAGTCGCAATCGCCCATGGATCAAAATGAAGCGGAAGAAAACAAAGAACCGCTTCCCTGCTGAATGGAATCGTGGCTGGCAAGGTTTATTACGTTTCCCACTGAGCCGAATCACCCGAATCGTCACGCTGGCAATTGTGGCTGGTTTATGCCAAGTAGCGGTTTATAACGGCACAACGCCAGCGGCCTTAGGTAGTGGCCTGGCGTTATTTATTTTGGGACTCGAAATTTGTGAACCGTTCGCCCAAGAGATTGATCAAGGTGAACGAACTGACGCCTATCCGAAATTGCGCGGCGCAATGTACATCGCTCTCCTCAGCCCAACGGCAGTAATCGCAATTCCGATCGCAGGCATCATGGTTGCCACGATGGGAATCGTTGAACCGCACATATGGTCAGTCGCAGCAATCTGCGCCGTTCCTTCTTTGGTCGGTGGTCTTGCTGGTGCAGCAATTAATGTCGTTTCAGGTGCACCTGATCAAGTTTCGTCAACCGCACAAGCCAACATGATGCCGCCAGAAGTAGCTGGCACCGTGAGTCTCATCAAAGCAATTTGGCCAGTTGTACTTGCGGTACTCGGAAGTTTGCCCATGGTCGGTGCTCGGGTCGCGCTTGCCGATGGCAATGCTCCAGAAGCTCCAGCAATTCGTATCGCTATCGCCATCGCACTCATGGCCATGATTATCGGTGGATGGGTGCGCTTCCGCGATGACATCAAGAAGTCTTTGAATAACGCCGCAACCGAAAGTCGCGGACAGAAAACTCGTACCGGAGGAAACTCATGAGCCGCCACCCAAAACCACCCAGTGCACTAAAAACTGAGTCATCAACAAGCCGCAAGGCCGAGCCGGTTTTACCCGCAGCACTCATTGCAAACAATGTTGCTAAGGACTACGGCGACGGTCCAGCGCTGTACCCATTGTCGTTACGAATTGAAGAGCACGAAAAAGTTGCATTGATTGGCCACAACGGTTCGGGTAAAACAACTTTCTTGCGCATGGCGACCGGATTACTCGAGCCCGCATCGGGTTCGATCACCGTCTTTGGACAAGAGCCAGGTTCAATGGACGCTCGCAGCAAACTAAGTTATCTTGCCGACGCTCCCACGTTCTATGACGACCTGTCGGTATGGGAACACCTTGAATACACCGCACGTCTTCACAACATGGGCACGTGGGAGCAAAAAGCTGCCGATCTCTTGGGACAACTTGGTATCTACGATCGCGCCGACGATCTGCCCACTCGCTTTAGCCGTGGTCTCAAACAAAAGGCCGCTATTGCGATTGCATTTATTCGACCGTTCGAATTGATGCTTGTTGACGAACCCTTCGTTGGGCTTGATGCCGACGGCAAAGAAGCGCTCCTCGACCTCTTCGACCAAGCCTCGGCTGATGGTTCTGCGCTTGTTGTTGCCACTCACGAACTGAGCTTTGTTTCACGTACAGCTCGCACAATTGCCTTACGAGATGGTTCACTGGTATTTGACGGCGAGTCCTCGCAAGCCGAGGCCCGCGGACTGGTTGCCGTTGAAGGCACCGCTACCCAAGACTGAAAAACCAGCACTACACTTTGCGACATGCTCGAGTTCACATCACTTAAAGTTTCTGCAAACGCCTCCGCCGACCTCGCGACTCAACTCACTTCAATGTCGGCTCAGGGCTGGCAAGTAGTCAATATCGTCGCAGCAAACAACGACATCGTGGCGTACTTGTCACGTTCAGTTAGCGCAACCGCAACAGTCCCTACCCCAGTTCAGCCGACTCCGACCAGTGACTCTGTTGGTTGGGCCGCAACTAATACACCAGCAAGCCCCAGCACATTCATCTCGCCGACACCAGCATCGGCATCTGGCTCGACTCCAGTCGCAACACAATCAGCCGTACCCAATGTTCCTGCAGATTGGTACAAGGATCCCGCTGGCCGCTACGAGTTTCGCTACTGGGACGGGTCGAAGTGGACCGAAAACGTGTCACGCGCCGGCGTGATGTATAAAGATCCTCCCACTAAGTGACTAACGAACTACGAGACTCACAAATTGCTCTCGTCACTTTTGGATAGTTTGGTTCTGTGACTACTTCCCAGATGCGCGCGACGTCAGTTGGCCATGCGGGCATCTTTATTGAGACTCGACAAGGGTCAATATTGTGCGACCCATGGTTCAACCCCGCGTTCTTTGGATCGTGGTTTGTCTTTCCGCGCAATGATCAATTGCCCCCCGATTTTTACGATGCACTACGCAAACCGTCTTACTTGTACATCTCTCATCTCCATGGTGATCACCTTGATGAAGAATGGTTGCCCGCGAATATCGATTTAGCCACACCGGTTTTGTTGCCCGG
>Ga0209086_10002684_pt1 | contig 13772 bp, 9 predicted proteins | sample M_130207_XF_Meta_FD_187312 | JGI IMG/M metagenome (GOLD analysis project Ga0209086, IMG submission 187312) | Freshwater microbial communities from Lake Montjoie, Canada to study carbon cycling - M_130207_XF_MetaG (SPAdes) (version 2) | ecosystem: Environmental > Aquatic > Freshwater > Lake...
CCGCCCGCCCCATTGGCACCGACGCCGCCGCCCCCCGCAAACCCGCCGCTCGACGTGACACCCACGGCACCAACACCGCCGAAACCGCCAAAGCCCACCCCCGTGAAGCCGCTCAATCCCGAACCGCCAAACAGGCCCCCCGCGCGCGTCAACCCGCCACCGCCACCGCTCCCCGTGGCAACATCCAGATAGAAGCCCTGCCGAAAACGATCGTACTGCCGCACGTTGGCCAGCAGGTTCCGCTCGGACCTCGTCAGCGTCTCCATCACGCGCGGCCGACCGGCGAATTGCAGCAGCGGCTGCGAGATCGCGAAGTTCAGCAGCGACGAGTACGAGTTCGTATCCGGTCCCGCAAGCTGCCACACGATCGAGTTCGCCATCCCCGCGACGAACGTCCCGCCCGTCGTGGTGATCCGCCTCATCCGTAGACCGGTGCCTGAGCTGATCGTCGTCGAGTCATCTCCTCCATTACGAATGCTGCCAACCCGCGAGAACTCGGTGAGATTGCCACCGAAGAACTGCGACTGAAACCGGAACCGCTCCGCCGTCACATCGAGCGCCGACAGATAGAGCGTCTCCAACTGAGACTGATAGTCGCGCGAATGCAATCGCGCCAGCTCGACCACGCCGCCGAGATCAACCTTCACCCGCCCCTCGTCGTCGTAGGGCAACCACGCGCGGTAGTCGCTCACCTCGACATCCGCCAAGTTGCCGTTCCGCTCCCAATGCTTCCATCCGCGGTGCCCGTCCACGCACTCCATCAAGCGGTGCGAATCGGGATCGTCGGGCGGCATCGGCGGACAGTCGGGATCGGTCGGGTCATACAAACGGGATCGAGGATCGACGCCGATCCCATATCCCGCAAGCTGATACTGCGGATTGGCCGTCGCCCCCTCGACAGCGGCATAAGCAGCCACATCAGCCTGCTCGCGATAGTGCCCCCGGTGGCAACCACTCGCCGCCAGCCCCACTCCCACCGCAACAGCCATCGCGCACGAAGCGACTCGCGGCGCAAAATGCCGAAGCCGATCACTCAGACTGCTCCCCCTCGGACCAACCATTGCCACGCACCCGCCGTTCTCATGCCACGTCAGAATGTCTGCCGCACTGAGTTGCTATCGGGAAGCGGTCGCACCGGGCTTAACGACTTTGCCGCCCGCCCGGAAAGCCTGCCACTGCGGCGACGAAACCGATCGGCCGAGCCTGCCGGAACGTGGTCAGGGGGTCTTCGACAGGACCATGCTCTTCGGTGAGCGAAGTCGGAGGCCAGGGTCACACCGTCTGCGGGAGGACCGTGCTTGTGGCGGTGATGGCTCCGTCAACAATCCACGTCTCTGCTTCATTCGCACGGCCACGTCGAAAACTACGCGGCCGTGGCATCCACACCCGGCACAATGATGAGTGTGGCTGGGATCGATGCTTCGTCGCCCCCAGCACGATGAACATTGAACTCCAAGACTCTGGGGGCTCGAAGACTCGACCCCAGCCACACAGCCCCGGCGGACGCGGTTGATGTATGAGAAAGCCGCCGACAGCAAACCTCTGCGCGGGCGGCTCAAACGTCTGGGAATTCACTTGACCTGCCCTTTCATCAATCGCCGTCCCACAACTGAGCCGCATTCTGCATCCGCTTGTCGCCCTCTCGGCGTCCGTCATCAAAGCCTGAATGACCTCAATTCCCGGCCGAAAGCAGCGTCACGACGTCGGTAGAACTTCTTTCCCTTGAAATTCTCCCTGAAACATCTCACATTGCAGAGACGTCTCTGAAATATCCCACAAACCTACCTAAAGTGTCACATGCGATTATGTACGTCGTTGATTGCCCTGTTGTTCATGTACTCCGTGTCCGTTGCGCTCCCCGCCGAGGCCCAGAATGTGGCATCGGATGCAAAACTGCTTGAAGAACTCACCAAGCTTGAGAAAGCAAGCTGGGAGGCGGCGATGAAGGATGATAAGGATTTTTTCCGGAGCTATCTGGCCCCAGAATGCAAGTGGTTTCTCGCCGACGGTTCCGTCGTTGGCCGTGATCAAGTGCTGGTGAACCTCGATGAATTTCATTTGCAATCGTACAGCATGGGCAAGGTTTCGATGCTGAAAGTCACCGAGGATTCCGTCATGATCATGTACACCATCAAATATGAGGGGCTACATCACGGCAAGAAAGAAAGCTTCGCGGAACTCGAGTCCTCATCTCTGTATGTTCGACGCGGCGGAAAGTGGCTCGAAATCTTCTATCAGGAAACCGTCAAGGCAGTCACCGATCAGGGCGGTGCAGAAGAAGCCAAGGCGCTCGTCGCCAAGGCCATCGCCCTATTCAAAAAGGAAGGCAAAGCCGCCTTTCCAAAAATCACCTCAGGCGAAAATGGTTTGCGTGATCGGGATCTTTACGTCTGGGCCCACAGCACCGGCGAAAAACCTGAAGTCGTTGCTTATGGCGGCCCAGCCTTGAAAGCCAATCCCATCGGACGCCCTGCCACTGAAATCGTAGGATTTGCTGGCAAGCCCATTGGTAAAATCGTACAGGAACAGGCTAACGAAAACGGATCTTGGATCGATTATCAATGGCTGAACCCGGCCACGGGTAAAGTAGAACAAAAATTCGGCTGGATTGTCCGGAGTGGCGATCATATTTTTGGGTGCGGGATTTATGCATCGCATAAATGATGTCCCCGAATTGTTGACAAATTGAATGAGCATAGTCCCGCCATCAGTTTACGATACAACTTGCCGACTTGGCGGCCGGACGTCGTCGCGAAGCGCTGCTGGTGGGGCTTTCTGATGAGGCGTCACCCGCTGGAACGCGACGTGTTGCTCGATGAAACGGGAGCCAACACGAAAATGGCGAGACTGTACGGCTGGGCTCCGAAGTCCGAACACGTGGTCTCGTCGGTCCCTCACTGACATTGGCAGACGACGACCTTCGTGGGCGCGTTGCGGACGACCGGCCTGACCGCTCCGCTGGTGATCGACGGCACGATGAACGGCGAGTTGTTCTTGGCCTACGTTCAACAGCAACTCGCCCCGACGCTGACACCCGGCGACATCGTGGTGATGGACAATCTCAGCAGCCATCACCTCGCCGGCGTCCGCGAAGCCGCCAGCCGCACCCTGGTGTACCGGCCTCCGTATCGTCCAGACCCGAACCCCATCGAACGACTCTTCTCGAAGCGGAAATCCCGACTCCGCAAACACGCCGAACGCACCCGCGACTCCCTCTGGAACCGCATCGGACAACTCGCCTCAGAATTCCGCCCAGACGAATTCCGCAACGATCTTCGCCACGCTGGACACACTGAAATCTAACCGCGAAAGTGCTCTAAAGCGTCAGGGCGTGCCACCCCGCGAAGCCGGTCTCCGTCGAGCGATTCACTTCGCCTGAGAATGGCAAAGCCGCCGCCCGTCGCGGAGCGACATTTGACGGTAGCCGTGGGTTTCAACCCACGGAGGGCGATGACACCGGAATGATTCGTCGCGGAGCGACGATGGAAAGCGGGGGTCAGCGGCGCGAATGAAATGGGTCGCCGATCGCGCGGAGAGGATTCCATCGTCGCTCCGCGACGAGATGGCTTGGCGGGATGGCCGACCGTGGGTTGAAACCCACGGCGACCTTCGGCGGTCGCTTTGCGACCAAGGCCAAGAACCCTGCCGACTCGTGGAGGGAACTGCGGGGTGACACGGTCAGGGAGTCTTCGACAGGACCGTGCTCTTCGGTGAGCGAATGTCGGAGGCCAGGGTCACACCGTCTGCGGGAGGACCGTGCTTGTGGCTGTGATGGCTCCGTCAACAATCCACGTCTCTGCTTCATTCGCACGGCCACGTCGATGACTCCGTGACCGTGGCACCCGCGTCCGGCGCTGACGAACGGCAACAACACGAACGGACCATCACGAGACGCCAGCTGGGGGTGCCGAGCCGCCGCCCGTCGCCCGTCGCGGAGCGACATTTGACGGTAGCCGTGGGTTTCCACCCACGGATGGCGATGACACGGGAATGATTCGTCGCGGAGCGACGATTGAAGGCGGGGGTCAGCGGCGCGAAGGAAATGGGTCGCCGGTCGCGCGGAGAGGACTCAATCGTCGCTCCGCGACGAAATGGTTTGGCGGGATGGCCGACCGTGGGTTGAAACCCACGGCTACCTTCGACGGTCGCTCTGCGACCAAGGCCAAGAACCCTGCCGACTCGTGGAGGGAACTGCGGGGTGGCACGGTCGGGGAGTCCTCGACAGGACCGTGCTCTTCGGTGAGCGAATGTCGGAGGCCAGGGTCACACCGTCTGCGGGAGGACCGTGCTGGTGGCTGTGATGGCTCCGTCAACAATCCACGTCTCTGCTTCATTCGCACGGCCACGTCGAAGACTCCGTGACCGTGGCACCCGCGTCCGGCGCTGACGAACGGCAACAACACGAACGGACCACCGCGCGACGCCTGCTGGGGGTGCCGAGCCGCCGCCCGTCGCGGAGCGACATTTGACGGTAGCCGTGGGTTTCAACCCACGGAGGGCGATGACACAGGAATGATTCGTCGCGGAGCGACGATGGACAGCGGAGGGCAGCGGCGCGAATGAAATGGGTCGCCGATCGCGCGGAGAGGGTTCAATCGTCGCTCCGCGACGAGATGGTTTGGCGGGATGGCCGACCGTGGGTTGAAACCCACGGCTACCTTCGACGGTCGCTCTGCGACCAAGGACAAGAACCAAAGAGTCGCCAGAGCGGGCGGGTGCGCGAATCATGGATTGGACGTTGGGAGAGGTGGTGGTGGGCACCAATCGAACATCGCATCACATGACGAGCAACACCAATGTAGTTGTGCCCCAGGCGGAAACTGTGACATGACTTCTTGGCATTTTGGGCAGTAGGGATTGGGTTCATAATGGTCGCCTTCCGGAAGCCAGAAGAGGCCGCGAACTTTGTGAAAGGTGGGCGGCGAGAGTGAACGAAGTTGTTTTTGCAGTTCGGCAATCGTGTTGTTAGCCGCCGCCAGTTCGGAGGTCAATGAGGCAATGCGACTGTCTCGTTCCCCGACGAATTCTTTTAGCAATGCGACGTGCTGCTGAGTCGCAGTGAAGCCGGGAATGTTCTTCAATTTGTCGAGGATGCTTGCGATCATCTGAATGCTCCCAGTGATGGTTGCTCTGCTGCTCAACAGTGTAGTCAGCCGATCGCAGTCGAGCTTGGTGAGACTGAATTCCGTCAGCGGCGAAAGCCGCTTCTCTCTCGGGCGTTGCGGTGCTCAGACAGCAATTTAGCCAGCGACGAGCCAGCCGGAAGGCCACGATTACCGCGATTGAGCGCGGAATTGATTCCGCCCCACGTTTCGCCCGTGCCTGTCACTTGGCCTGAGTTCTTTTTCGGCCAGTCACCGGTCGCCGCTTTGTGCGCGTCGGCCCAAGCCAAAATCTGCGTGATGGTCAGTGGCGGAAGATCCTGTTTGTTTCGGACACAGCGGCGCTCATCCAGCAATTTGGCCAATGACGAACCGGCAGGAAGCCCACGATAGCCGAGAGACAGTACGGCATTGATTCCGGACCACGTTTCGTCCGTGTCTGTCACTTGCCCAGAATTTTGTTTCGGCCAGTCACCCGTCGTCGCTTTGTGTTCGTCGGCCCATGCCAGAATCTGGTTGATCGTCAGCGGTGCAAGATCGTGGATGTTTCGGACGCCACGGTGTTCCGCCAGCAGTTTTGCCAAAGTAGAACCCGGTGGAAGCCCGCGTGTCCCCTTACAAAGCGCGGTATCGATTCCGGTCCACGTTTCGAGAGTGCCTAGCACCCGGCCGGATTTTTGATTTGGCGTGTGACCTGTTGCCGCCTGGTGCGCGTCCACCCATCCGAGAATCTGTTGAATCGTTAGTGGCGGAAGTTCCTTCGAGTTTCGCACGCTGCGAAACTCTGCTAGGAGCTTGGGCAGTGACGAGCCGTCCGGAAGACCGCGCTGCCCTTGTTGAAGCCCAGCGTCAATTCGTTCCCACGTTTCGTCAGTGCCCATCACTTTGCCAGAGGTTCTGCTCGGCCAGTCACCCGTCGCCGCCTTGTGCTCGTCCGCCCAGTTCAACATCTGCTTGATGGTCAGTGGTGGTAGATCCTTTCTGTTTCGGATGTCGCGGTGCTCGGCCAGCAATTTGGCAAGTGACGAGCCGCCCGGAAGGCCGCGTCCCCCTTTCCCCAGTGCGATGTGGATTCCGCCCCATGTTTCGTTCGTACCGGTCACCTGCCCAGAATATTGATTTGGAGTGTCACCCGTTTCCTCGTTGTACGCATCCGCCCAGATCAGGATCTGCTCAATGGTCAGCGCCGGAAGATCGTAGTGGTTTCGCGCGTCGCGGTGCTCAGCCAGCAATTTGGCTAGAGACGAACCGCCCGGAAGATCGCGCTGCCCTTGTTTAAGTCCAGTGTCAACTCTGGACCACGTTTCGTCCGTGCCTGTCACCTGACCGGATCTCTGATTCGGCCAATCCCCCGTCGCAGCCCTGTGCTCATCAGCCCAAGTCAAAATCTGCTTGATAGTCAGCGGCGATAGATCCATAAAGTTTCGGCGACCGCGGTGCTCGGCAAGCAATTTGGCCAACGATGATCCGCCGCGCAACCCACGGCTCCCTGAATACAGCGCCGCATGAATTGCACTCCAAGTTTCGTCCGTACCGGTCACAGTTCCCGAAATATGCTTCGGCCAGTCTCCCGTCGCCGTCTTGTGCTCATCAGCCCACACCAGAATTTGCTCGATGGTCAATGGGGGCTTATCGGTCGTTAGTTCCACCGTCCGGACGTAGAACGCCTGCTCGAAGTCATGCAGCAGCAGTCGGGGAACATCGAGGTGGATGTTGTCCGGAAGATTGATTCGGCCGCCGGATTTCGACCGCCTCCCCAACGACAGTCGCAGTTGGTCGAGTTCGTCGGCCAGTCGTCGGTCATGGGCTCGCAGGGCCTTGAGCACTTGCCACACGGGCTCGAAGGCCGATTGCGAGAGGACGTGGTCGGCGTCTTCGGACTCGTCGATGAAGACCGGAATTATGATGGTGCCGATCTGCTTGCCTTCGGCTTTGCGGATCACTCGGCCGACCGCCTGGATGATGTCCACCATCGACCGCTTGGGGTCGATGAACGCCACGCCGTCGAGCACCGGAACATCGACCCCTTCGCCCAAGCAGGCGCAGTTGGAGAGGATGCCGCGCGTCTCCTCCGGCAGATCGGCGAACTCTTTCAGCAACGTGGCACGCATCCCGGCGGGCGTCTCACCCGAGATGTGTTTCGTCCACAGCTTCCCCGAGGGACGGGCCGAGCTTTTCAGATGAGAGATCACGCCGGGCAAGGAATCTCGCTGCGTGGCATCGACGAACCGGGCGGCCTTCGCCACGGTCGAATGAAACGTGATGATCTTCCGCAGATTGTATTTCTGCATCGCCTTGGCCAAGCCGATCTGCGCGGCCAACGTCCGCGCGTCGGTCCTGAGATCTTCGGCCGTGCGAACCAAACGGGCCTCCTCGGCCCATGCCTTGGCGTCGCGGTCGGTGACGCCGATCACGACGACCTGATAATCCGTCAGCAACGGTTCCGGCTTCGCATTCATGGCCTCGTAGAATTCGAGGGCGTGGAACTCGGGGCCGAAGACGTGAACATCGTCCATCGAGACCAGCTCGGTATCCAACTCCGCCGCGCGCCGCTTGACGTGGTCCTTGATGTAGCGCGGCGTGGCGGTCATGAACAGCCGCTTGGACGCCTTGATCTCCTTGCCATCCAGCACGGTCGCGAACTCGCCCCCCATGTCGCCCGCCAGACGGTGGCTCTCGTCACAGATCACCAGATCAAATGTCTTTGTTTTGCCAGCCTGTGCGGCCGCGATTCGGTTGGACGATTGGTACGTGGCAAACACCACGGCCGGGCGCTTTCGTCGCTGTTGGAGGAAGTGCCGAATCTGCGCGGGATCGGTTGTCGGCTTCACCGCCAGATCGGCTGCCGATTGGATCATCTCGTCTGCATTTTTTCGACCAACCGTCTCATCAGAACAGACGATGAGCGTGTCAAAGTCCGCTGCGGAGTTGCGGCCCCACTCGGCCAGGTTCTGCTGCACCAACGACAGCGACGGGACCAGCACCAGCGTGAGAGAACTCTGCAACCGCTCGGCGATCCACAGTGCGGTGAGCGTCTTGCCCGTACCGCAGGCCATGATCAGTCGGCCTCGGTCATGGTCACGAAACCCGTGGACCACCGCTTCAATGGCCGTGGTTTGATGGGGCTTCACAGGCCACGGAGGCAGCCGTGTGCCTGCCCCTCCAATCTGAACCGGCCACTGAACTTCTGCCGTCAGAAAATCACCACGCAGGGCCAACCCTACCGGCTTCTCTTGTCCATGCAGCGTGCGACGAGCCGTGGCTCCAATGTTGTCCGTCGTCGCCAGGAGCAGCCGATAGGCGAACTGCGGTCGATTCGATTCGGACAGGAACGAGTCGATCTCGCGTTTGGTGATTGCTCTGTCGGGATGATCGGCTTTGGCCTGAATCGCCCACAATTCACCGGCTCGCGTGCGCGCGACGAGGTCGATCCCCGCATCAATCCCCCACCGATCTGGCCAATTCTTCCACAACCAAACCTTGTCGAACTGACCTCGATACCTCGGAGCATTTTCCAAGAACCACTGGCACAGCCACTCGAAGTCGCCGCCGAACGAAGTCCCCTCGGCATCACGGCGAATCTTCGCTTCGATGAACTCGAACGTGCCTGCGACTGAGGCCGGATCGGGGGTGGTCATGTGGACGTTTTGAGGAAAGTGAAATCGAAACTTGGACCGGCGGAAGAACGCACGCTTCGATGGTTCGTAGCCCTGACCCCAAGCATCCCAAGCATCCCAACGTCGGAGCGCAGAAACGCGGCAGCCCGGCTTTCAAAAGCTCTCACTCTTCGTAGCAGCTTCGCGTGGCGTCTGTGCAGCGGTCGCCGTCGCAGATCCGGTCGTCGGGGCCGTAGATTTTCTGGGTCTTGCCACACCAGAAGTTGCCGTCGCCGGTCACTTCTTTTCCCTTGGGGAGACCGGCGTTGATATACAGTCCCTTCGAGAGCAGGCTACTGCAACGGGGACCGGGTTGAAGCACTTCGAGTTGGGTGGACATAGCGATGCTCTCCGTTCGAGAGTGGGATGAAGTCGAGTCCAAAAGAATCAAACCATACGCAATCAAACCCCACCGGGCTTGCCCCGTTGGATTCAGGTCTTTGCACTATTTCCGGCCGCAATTTCAATACTGCGAAGGAACCCGAAGAAGTAGTGCAGAGACCGGCGAGCCACCGGGGCAAGCCCGGTGGAGTCGCGTTCTACAAAACTGAAGGCCCCCTCACCCTAGCCCTCTCCCCGCAGAGCCGGGGCGAGGGGACAGGCGGGAGGCAACCGCGAATTACATTTCCAGCTTGCCGACCGATTTGAGCAGCGCTCGTTTCACCGCCGTGCGGGCGAGTTGAACTTTGTAGTCGTTCATCGAAAGTGGCGTGGCTTGGGAGACCGCTGCGTCGGCGACCATTCCGGCGGTGTCGTCGTTCAGCGACTGGCCGATCAACAACCGAGCCGCGTCATTGGCGAGCCACGGCGTCGGAGCAACGTGCCCCATCACGATGCGAGCTTGGCGAACGAGGCCACCTTCCACATCAACGCAAACACCGGCCGAGGCGAGTGGCCAATCGAGGCCCTCCGTTTGGAGAACTTCATACGTGGCGCTCGTCATGTTGCCAGCATCCGGCAGCCAGACGTGCGAGATCAGTTGGCCCGGCTCCAACACCGTGTTGCCCTGAGCGTTGGTCTTCGGGCTGATGTAGAAGTACTCCAGCGGCAACCATTCTTCGTGAAGGTTGGGGGTGGAAGATTGAGAGTTGTGGGACAGAGATTTCTGACCATCAACCTTCGAGATGACTCGCACCTTTGCCCCCCATGCGATCAAGGCGGGAGCGAACCGGGAGGCATTCACAAACTTCGCCGGGCCGCTGTTGCCGAGGATCGCGTGATAGCGGTTGTCTCCCACCTCAGGCAGCGACACGCCCTTGTCCATCGCGAGCAAACCGTAACCGCCACGGAAGTACCAGCAGTTCGGCAAGTGGCACAGATCGCCACCGATCGTGCCGCTCCCTTGGATTTGGATGGCTCGCACGCCGTCAATGACATCGAACAGCGAACGGTATCCGCCGAGCAGTGGGTGCTGGGCGAGGTCACTCAGTGTGGCGAGCGATCCAATCTGTACGCCGCCGTCTATGCGAGTCACCTCGCGCAGCGACGGGATTCGTTTCAGATCGACCACGCGAGACGGCGTCACCAACTCGGCCTTCATCAGGCTGACGAGATCGGTTCCGCCCGCAAGGACCACCGTTTGACCGGCGTTCGTGCCGAGGAACTCCACGGCCTCGGCTTCGGTTTCGGGACGAGCGTATTCAAAAGACTTCATACCCGTGCTCCTTTCAGTGCGTCGAGGACTCGTTTCGGGGTCAGGGGCAGGACGGGAACTCGCACGCCGATGGCGTTGGCCACCGCGTTCGAGATCGCCGCGCCGGGAGCGATCACCGGCGGTTCGCCCAAGCCAATCACGCCGCGTTTGTACTGGTCTTCGGGTTCGTAGAACTCGACCACCAGATCGCCGATGTCACCGATGCGCGGCAGCTTGTAATCGACGAGGTTCGCGTTGATGAACCGCCCCGTCTTGTTGTCCATGATCCGCTCTTCAACCAGTGAGTACGCGATCCCCATGATGAGGGCACCGTACACTTGGCTTCGAGCGAGCAGGCGGTTGACGATCAGGCCGATGTCCTGCACCGCGACCATCTTGACCATGCGGACGACACCGGTCTCGGTATCGACGGCCACTTCGGCCATCTGGACTCCACCGACCTGTTTGTCGGTCAGCTTCTCGTCCTCAGTGACGGGGCCACCTTGCAGTTCGAGAGCCATCGGGCCGACAAGGCTCGCCGCCTGCTTCCACGTGCAGACCTCTTTGTCACCCGACCACAGCTTGCCATCCTTCGCCGAGAGGCTCGTGCCATCGACGTTGTACTTGGCGGCGGCCAGATCACAAATCTTCCACAACGCTTGCTGAGCCGTGCGGCGCGTCGGGCCGGTGACGCCACCGATCGTCGTGCTACCGCCGGATGGTCCGGCCTTCGGAAACTTGTTGGAACCGATGCTCACCTTCACCGCATTCAGTGGCAGACCGAACGTGTCGGCCGCAACTTGAGCGATACAGGTGCGAGTTCCCGTGCCGATGTCCTGGCTTCCCATCATCACTTCGACCGACCCATCGGGGTGAACCTTAATGGTTACGTTCGACTGATGAGGCCCGCCGCCCCAAGTGTGCAGCGCGAGCCCAATCCCTCGTTTGACGGGGCCGTTGCCACCACCTTGACCGCGTGGATGCCACTTCGTTTTCCAGTCCATCAGCTGGGCGGCGATCTCCAACTCGGGACCATAGATGTGCGGCACGTTGGTCAGCGACAGGTTCTTCTGGAAGAACGACAAGCTGTCCATTCCCGCCTTCGCGGCCAAGTCGTCAATCGCCGTCTGACTGTACGCACAGGCTTGCGGATGGTTCGGAGCACGCCACGCGCGGTCGGGACCGCAGTTCGTGATGATGCCCGTCGCCGTGCGTGTCCGGTTTGGGGGATCAAAGACATACGGCGTGACGGTCAGAGCGACAGTCCCCCCCTTCGGCCCGTTCGTCCCCCAGTGATGGCTATCCCACGCGGTAATCTTTCCTTCGGCATCGCAGGCGACGGTCACTTCAGCGAAGGCCGACGGACGATTACCCGCAATCTGCATCTCGGTCGCGCGGTTGAGGAGCAGCCTCACCGGCTTGCCAGTCTCCTTCGCGAGCTTGGCACAGGCGACGTCCCACTCATCGACGGCGAACTTCGAACCGAAGCCACCTCCAATGAAGTCGCACTTGATCGAGACACTCGCCTCGTCGATGCCGAGAGGTTTTACGTACTGCCCCGCCGTCCCCGAAACGTTCTGCGTCGAGAGAGCGACGTCCAGCTTGTCACCATCCCACGCGGCGTGCGAACCGTGCGGCTCAAGGCACATGTGCGTGATCGTGTTCACGCCATAGAAGCCTTTGTGAACGTGCTTGGCTTCTTTCAACGCGGTCTCGACATCACCCTTCTTCTGAGTCCCGAGTGACTTGGTGAGCTTCACCTTCTCACCCGCATCAGTCACGTCGGCAGCTTCAGCTCCCTTGAGATCAGCCTCATCGACGAAGTGCGAGAGGACCTCGAACTTGATCTCGATGGCACGCAGCCCGTCCTCGGCGTACTCGGGGCGTTCGGCGGCGATCGCCACGATCGGCCAGCCCTCGTAGCGCACCTCTTGCCCGACTTCGGCCATCGCGATGACGGCCTTCACGCCCTTGACCGCTTTCGCCTTGTCGAGGTTCAGCATCACCAGCTTCGCGTGAGCATGTGGCGACGTGAGCAGCTTCGCGAACAGCGTTCCCGGCGGATTCGTGTCGTTCGCGTACTTGGCCTGCCCCGACGCCTTCACCGGCCCGTCGAGACGTTGAATTTCTTTTCCGACCAGCGTGTGCGTCCCCTGCGGATCCCAACCGACTTTGCGTTCCGCCATCATGCACCTCCCTTTGCAATTGGGGTTGCGGTTTGAGCCGTGTCATACGCGGCTTGCAGGACACCAGCATACGTTCCGCAGCGGCAGATGTTTCCACCCAGCCCCTTGCGGCAGTCGTCCACGGTCGCCTTCGGGTTCTGATTGCAGAAGCCGCGCACCGCCATGACGAAGCCCGGCGTACAGAACCCGCACTGCATCCCGTCGTGCTTACAGAAGTTGGTGACCACGTCGTCGGTCTTGGTCGGCGAGAGCAGCGATTCGGAGGTCACGATCTTCTGACCCTCGACATCCATCACCAGTCGCGAGCAGGCATAGACCGGCTTGCCGTCGATCAGAACCGTGCAGGCTCCGCAATTCGTGCGATCACAAACATCTTTGCAGCCGGTCAGATTGAGGTCGTTCCGCAGGGCGTCGATCAAAAGCACTCGCGGTTCGACCGTGAGCGTGAGATCCACACCATTGACGTTCAGCTTCACGGGATGAGGAGCCGCACTGACGACCTTCGCCGCCTGCTGCTGAGCCGCCGCCTGCTGCTCTGTGGCAGCGACGGCCATCGCGGTGGCAGCCATCGCCGCCCCGGAGCCTCGCAAGAAATCCCGCCGGTTGAATTCCGGGCTGGATCGGTTCGTTGAGTCGGATCGACCGGCATCGCCGGTTCGACTCGATTGGTCACTGCGGTTGACTGGTTCACGGTCCATCAGCGGCTCTCCCTCCGGTTGAAGTTCTGGAGTCACGCACACATCACTGGAACAAACGCCACGTTCTGTTCGATGCCAAGTTCGGTCATTGCGATCAACTTGCTGCAATCGAATTGAGTCAGTGCGAGATCGCCGAAAGAAAGGGAAGCGACGACCGACTCAAAGCGGCGGGGATTCTAACTGGCCATCAAACGGGCACAACCGTCGGATCGGAATTCCCAGATGAGGGCGTCCCCACTCTGACAAAGCGACTGAAGGCAATCGAACACCGCCCCTTTGATGATCTGCACTGCCCCGTCATACTCCTGCCCGACCAGTGTCGATGGTTTCCCGACGACGTTCGTCCGTTGGATCGACCAATGGTTTGTACAGTCCTTGCGAAAAACAAACAGAGGTCCAAGAAATGAAGCTACGAGCGGTATTCAGTTGTGCGGTCCTGAGCGGTTCGATCCTGAGCGGCATCAGCGAGACGTCGGTCTTCGCGTTCCCGCCGATCC
>Ga0209086_10002687_pt1 | contig 13766 bp, 12 predicted proteins | sample M_130207_XF_Meta_FD_187312 | JGI IMG/M metagenome (GOLD analysis project Ga0209086, IMG submission 187312) | Freshwater microbial communities from Lake Montjoie, Canada to study carbon cycling - M_130207_XF_MetaG (SPAdes) (version 2) | ecosystem: Environmental > Aquatic > Freshwater > Lake...
GCAGTTTTCGTCCCAGGGGGCCGTCTCCGTCCTGGCCCGGAGTCAGGATCATTTTCACCAAGCAGCCTTTCCCGTCGATCGGCGCGGGGAGCTTGGTATTCAGGTCTCCGCGCACGCGACGCCACGACGGCGGTCGGCATCTTCTTTTTTTCAGCGGTCAGCGGCCGACCGCAGCCAGATGCACCTTGATGGACGTGGAATCGAACTGCAATTCCTCCCGGTCAACGTTTCCCAATTCCTTCACTACGCACTCCCAAACCCCCTTCGCACTCCAACGATCAAACCGACGCCAGATCGAATTCCAATTCCCAAAACGTTCCGGCAAGTCCCGCCAAGGCACGCCGGTCTTCGCAATGAACAACACCGCATCGACAAACAGAAGGTTGTCCTTCACGGTTCGTGTCACGGAGTGACGCGTCTACTTGGGGTAAATCAAGTCCTGCCGCTCGCCTAACTGCCGTGGAGTGCCAAGCCTGCCATCACGAGCCACTCTCCATGTACCGAGGTGAGACGACGTGCCGCGCGGAACCATCTCACCGTTGGCCGCTCAAATCATGTCGAGCTTGCGATGAACCCGTTGCGGCGGGCGAGAGCAGACGGCGCAGATCCCCTCCACTTCCAAACGATGTCCCGACATGCGGAAGCCGTGTTCGGCAGCGACCTTTTCCAAGACTTCGGCGATTGCTTCGTTCGGAAACTCGGTCATCTCACCGCACTTCTTGCAGATCAGATGATCGTGCTGCGGGTAGCCATAGTCGTGTTCGTAAACTTCGCGGTCGTTGGCGCGCGCCACTTTGCGGATCAGCCCCGCCTCTTCGAGCAACCGGAGCGTTCGATAGACCGTGCTGCGGCTGGCACGCGGTGCCCCTTTACGACGTTCGAGCTTCGCGACCCACAGGTCGGCATCGAAGTGTTCGTGGGTCGCATAGACCGCCGTGATGACGGTTTCCCGTTCGGAGGTCAGTCGCATTCCCTTCGTCAGGAGGAACTCGCGAAACTTATCGACCGCCGAAACGGTGACGGAAACCGCAGTCAACTCGGACACCAGCAACCTCACGACCAGAACAGGCAAACCCCGTGGCGACGAGCCCCAGTGTCACTCGTCGCCCAGATCGAATCCGTGTGCCTCGAACATCCGCGACAACGCGATGTCGAGCTTCTCATCCGTGTCGTACGAGCCTTCATCAATCGAGGCTTTAATCTGCGCGATCCGCTCGGCCCGCATTTCGGGAGACTCGCCCACACGATCCAGCGATTGTCCCACCGACGAAAGCTGTAACTCATCTTGCGGCGACATGGTCGCCGGAGACTGAGCTGGCTTGGCAGCATTCGCCGTTGTTGCTGACCGAATCGTTCCAGCCCCTGACACCGAACCTAAACCCGAGACGTCCATGTCCGCTCTCCCCGCATGTACGAGACAAGCTGTTGGCAGCCCCCAGGCTGTTGGCCTACCTCCGTTCGAAGCGGGATGATAGCCGACAAAGACAACACGATTCAACCGGTTCTGAAATGTGTGACGCATCGTAAAGTTCCCCTGTATGAACTGACCCGCTGAACGGGAGGGGGGAACGTCCTGTTTCCCGGCAGCCAAACGACGCAACCGCGTCGCATTGAAATTGGCCACCCTGCGAGATCCGTCTCTTGGATCGTGGTGTCGATTTTACATCGACACCCAATTTATCGGCGTTTGGCACGCCAGAGTTGATCCGCGAGTCTCAGAATTATTTGAGACCCACCAACCCGAAGCGTGAGCGAGGACAGGTGGCGAGGGTAGAGGAGCGATCCGGGGTCAGGTGGTTCAAAGTTCATTTTTCGCGACGAAAAATGAACTTTGAACCACCTGACCCCGGCTTCCCTGCGATTTCCTCGGTCACGTTGGGGGGAGAACATCCGCCCGCCTACTTCGACTCATACGCCGATCCGGCCAAGTGATTCGTGTTGGCATCGCCCAGACCGGCGTCGAGGCTGGCGCGAACGGCTTCTGCGGCGAACAGCAGATCAGCGCGAGTCGCATCCAGATGCGAACAGGCTCGCAGGCGTTGACCGCCCGACGGATTGATCCTCACGCCTCGTTCCAACAGTTTTCCGGAAAGCTGCGCCGCCGTTCCCAGGCTTGGTGCGAGATGGAAGAAGACGAGGTTCGATTCGACGGCCGGTTCGATTCGCACGCCGTCGATCTTGGAGATCGCGTCCGAAAATGCGAGCGCGTTAGCGTGGTCTTCGGCCAACCGTTCGACGTGATGTTCGAGAGCATAGACCGCCGCCGCCGCCATCATTCCGGCCTGACGCAACGCTCCGCCAAACAACTTCCTCGCGCGGCGGGCGCGAGTCATCGTCGCGGCGTCTCCCACGAGGATCGACCCCATCGGGCAGCCGAGTCCCTTCGAGAAGCAGATCGAAATCGTGTCGGCCTGAGTCACGAACTCGCGTGCCGAGTACCCTTGCGCCAGACACGCATTGAACAACCGAGCACCATCAACGTGAACCTTCAATCCGTGATCATGCGCCCACGTGGAGACTCGGTTCATCTGTTCGAGCGGCCACGCGCGACCGCCGCCGTGATTGGTCGTGTTCTCGATGCAGACGAGTCGCGTCACGCAGTAATGTTGATTGTCGGGCCGGACCTTTCCCTCCAGATCGCTCAGGTCAAACATGCCGTCACGCCCCCGCAGCGTCCGCGCCGACACACCGCTCATCGCCGCCGCTCCCCCTTGCTCATAGTTGACGATGTGACCGGTCTCGTCGATCAGAATCTCGTCTCCCTGCTGACAGTGCGCCCGCACGGCCATCTGGTTCGATTGAGTTCCCGAACAGTTGTAGACCGCCGCTTCCTTGCCGAGCAGTTCGCATACGATCCGCTCGAGCCGATTGACCGTCGGGTCTTCGCCCGACATGTCGTCCCCCACCTCAGCCTCAAAAATCGCCTGCCTCATCCCGGCCGTCGGCTTGGTGACAGTGTCGCTCCGCAGGTCGATGATTTTGGCGTGTGTCTTGTCGATGGGCATGTTGTGTTGGTCCTGTAGCCTTTCCATTTTGCAATTTGCAATTTGCAATTATCAATTTGCAATGCCTGATGGCTCGCCCCACCTCAGTGGGAAACCCCTCACGCGGCGGTACACTGTAGCCGCCTCCTCGAGCGCTGACGAGATTCGCACTAGCCTCTGTTTTGAAACCCCACCCCGCTTGTCGGGGTGGTTCACGGGTCTCTGCACTACTCCCTATTCTCTGTGACTCCGAGTAGTGCAAAGACCTGATTCCACCGGGACAAGCCCGGTGGAGTGAGTTTCAAAACAAGGCATAGAACCCCTCACCCTAGCCCTCTCCCCGCAAAGCCGGGGCGAGGGAACAAGAGCCAAACCCACGTGACACTGACGATCCCCACCATCGACTGTTCCAACCAAGACCCCGTTGCCGCGCTGGCCGCTCTCCGACGAAAGCTCAGCCCGCAGGGCGACATCGTTTCCGAAGCGGGCCGACAACGGACGATCGACCTCTTCGGCGAACCACTCGCGCCGCGACAAGTCGTGACGCGCATCTGCGCCGACGTGCGCGAACGCGGCCTCGCCGCCGTGTTGGAGTACACGGCGAAGCTCGACAAGAAGGAACTGACTCTCGCCACGCTGCGCGTCTCGCGCGAGGAACTCGACGCCGCTCATGCCGCTGCCGATCCAAAGTTCCTACGCACACTGCGGGCGATCATTGGGAACATCTCCGAGTTCCAAAGCCGCATCCTCCACGAAGACGTGCGACTCATCCGCCAAGACGGCACGAGTCGCGTTGAACTCCGGCAGCGTTACCTGCCACTCAAGCGAGTCGGCATCTGTGTCCCCGGTGGAGCGGCCGCGTATCCCTCGACCGTTCTCATGACTGCGATCCCCGCGCGAACGGCCGGTGTGAAGGAGATCGCCGTCGTTGTCCCTCCCACCGAGTTCGGTGGCTACAACGACTCGCTCCTCGCGACGTGTGTTGAGGCGGGTGTCACCGAGGTCTACCGCATCGGCGGCGCACAGGCTGTCGCGGCGATGGCCTACGGAATCGAAGGGCTGCCACGCGTAGACAAGATCGTCGGGCCGGGCAACCTGTTTGTTGCCCTCGCCAAACAGCACGTCTTCGGTGAGGTCGATATCGACAGCATCGCCGGTCCCAGCGAAGTTGTGTTGCTCGCCGATGACTCGGCCGACGCGCGGTACGTCGCCGCCGATTTGATCTCGCAAGCCGAACACAGTCCCGGATCGGGCGTCCTCATCACTTGGCACGCGCCGCTGATCGAAGCGGTGCGAGCAGAACTCGCTGCTCAACTGGAACGTCTTCCGCGCGGAGACCTCGCGCTGACGAGCCTCAACGAATACGGCGCGCTGATCCTCGCGAAGAACGCCGTGCAAGCCGCCGAGCTGACCGACCTCCTCGCACCGGAACACCTTCACATCTCGACCCGCGATCCTGAAGAGATGCTCGACCGCATTCAAAACGCGGGAGCGATCTTCATGGGCCACTTCACACCGGTCGCGGTCGGCGATTACTTCGCAGGCCCGTCACACGTCCTCCCCACGGGCGGGACAGCGCGCTTCGCCAACGGCCTCTGTGCGAACGACTTCCTCAAACGGAGCAGCGTCATCAGCTACAACCGCGATGCCCTAGAAGAAGCCGCCGAAGACATCCGCCGCCTCGCCGCCGTCGAAGGCCTGACTGCTCACAGCGCAAGCGTCGATGTGCGGCTGCAAGACGACGAGTGACGAAACGATCGGGCTCCGAAAGTCACCGACAGGATTGAGCTGCGGCGCAAAGACAAAATGATGTGGCACAGAATGATGAGATCGAAGTCGAGGAGCCTGTTTCACCGAAGCTGACTCTTGGTTGCCTCACACTCGTCATCAGGAAACAAGGTTCAAAGTGAGGTGCTTCCGACAGCATGCTCCCTTGCGTGTTCGTCTGATTGAACGACTCCAAGTTGGGTTGCACCCCCACGCGAACAGACATCGTCCAGAACGTTTTTATCATTCTGTGTCACATCATTTTGTCTTCCGTTCTTAACGATCAGCATCACAGCCCCAGTTCTTTCCGCACTTCGTCGAACGCGGCGACCGCGAATTCGAGATCCTCGCGCGAGTGAGCCGCGGAAATCTGTGTTCTGATCCGCGCTTTGCCCTGCGGGACGACGGGGTAGCTGAAGCCGATCACGTAGACGCCGCGCGTCAGTGCCGCGTCGGCGAACCTCGTCGCCAGCGCCGCATCACCCAGCATGATTGGCGAGATGGGGTGCGTCCCCGGCAGGATGTTGAAGCCTCGCGAAGTCATTTCGCTGCGAAAGAATGCCGTGTTCGCTTCCAGCTTGTCCCGCAGGGCCGTCGATTGACCGAGCATCTCTAACACCTTCAGCGACGCCCCGGCAATGCATGGCGCGAGCGTGTTCGAGAACAGATACGGCCGCGAACGTTGCCTTAGTAAGTCGATGATCTCTTTCCGTCCGCTCGTGTAGCCGCCGCTGGCTCCGCCGAGTGCCTTCCCCAGCGTTCCGGTCAGGACATCAATCCGGCCCATCACGCCGTGCAGTTCGTGAGTCCCGCGACCGGTCTTCCCCATGAAGCCGACCGCGTGCGAGTCATCGACCATCACGAGAGCCTGGTACTTGTCGGCCAGTTCGCAAATCGCGGGGAGGTTGGCGATGTACCCGTCCATCGAGAAGACGCCGTCGGTCGCGATCATCTTGAACCGAGCCTTCGCCGCATCGGCCTCCTTCAGCCGCGCTTCGAGGTCCGCCATGTCGTTGTTCTTGTAGCGATACCGCTGCGCCTTACAGAGCCGCACGCCGTCGATGATGCTCGCGTGATTCAGCTCATCGGAAATGATGGCGTCTTCCGCCCCGAGCAGCGTCTCGAACAGACCGCCATTCGCATCGAAGCAGCTTGAATACAGGATCGTGTCCTCGGTCCCAAGGAACCGGCTCAGCGAAGCCTCAAGCTGCTTGTGCAGTTCCTGAGTTCCACAGATGAAGCGCACCGAAGCCAGTCCATAACCCCAGCGATCCAGCGTCGCATGAGCCGCCGCGACCACATCGGGATGCTCGGCGAGGCCCAAGTAATTGTTCGCGCACATGTTCAGCACGGACTTCCCGCCCGCATCGTCCGAACCCGCCACCCGAATCCGCGCATCCTGCGGAGAAACAATCACCCGCTCCCGCTTGAACGTCCCCGCCGTTTGAATGGCCTCCAACTGCGAAGCCACATGCGATTGAAAGTCACCGTACATCGTTCGACTCCAGCGAATGCGGTTGAACCACGAAAGACACGAATCGCACGAAAGAGAGTGGACGGAAGTGAGTCAGCTGGGTAGCCGGTGCTGGATCGAATGGAAGCACCAGGTCTTCGCGAAACGCTCCAGATCCGGCCACTCCGCTTCACCACATTCGGGGCCAACATCCGCTTCTTGCAGAGTGATTCAAAGCCGCCGCGATCAAAGAGATTGACTCGCGAAGACATGATGTCGGCAACTTCGAGGTCCGGCACCCCAAACTTCAAAAGGGGATTAGCCCCGCCAACCAGCTCGTCACGCCGTCATCCTCGTCGGATAGTCGGTGTAGCCATGCGCATCGTTGGTGTAGAACGTGCGGCTATCCGGTTCGACCAGTGCAATACCGGCCTGCACACGCTCGACGAGATCCGGGTTGCTCACGTAATGGTGGCCGAAGGCGACTGCGGCCAGCGTGCCATCTGTGACGGCTTGAGCGGCCTCAGTTGGCGTGTAACCCATGTTGCCGACCAGTGCGCCTTGGAACGCGGTTCGGGCGGGAGTGACAACATCTCCCTGCTGCACACCGAAGAAATCGGCTCGCATGAGATGCAGGTACGCGATCCCTCGCCGGTTGAGTTGCGAGGCGACGTAGCTCGTCACCCCCACAGGGTCGCTGTCCTTCATCTCGTTGTAGCTGTTCAGGGGTGAAATGCGCACGCCCACTCGACCCGCTCCCCAGACACTGATGGAGGCATCGACGACTTCAAGCAGCAGGCGGGCACGGTTCTCGATGGGACCGCCATAGGGGCCGCTTCGCTGATTGCTGCCATCCCGTAGAAATGCGTCGAGCAGGTAACCGTTGGCACCATGAACTTCGACGCCATCAAAGCCGGCTGCCTTGCAATTCTGTGCGGCATGCCGGAATCCGGCCACAATGCCGGGCAGTTCATCATCGCGCAGTTCCCGCGGGATTTCGTACGGCTTCTTCCCCTGTGGCGTGTGCGTTTCGTCGTTGGTGATCCGCAAGGGACTCGGCGCGACGGGTTGTGCTCCGTTGTTGAGCAGTGAGTGACAGGCCCGTCCGCCATGCCACAGTTGCAGCACGATCCGCCCCCCCTTGGCATGGACCGCGTCAGTCACTTTTTTCCAAGCCGCAATCTGGGCGTCCGAGTAAACCCCGGGTTCCCGCGCACCGAATGCAGAGTGGCCCTCGATGGCCATTGTCGCCTCGGTGACAATCAATCCCGCGCTGGCCCGCTGCGCGTAGTACTCGACCATCAGGTCCGTGGGGACGTGCTCGACATCCGCCCGGCAGCGTGTGAGCGGAGCCATGAGAATGCGATTCGGAAGAACAAGCGAACCGAGCGTCACCGGAGTGAAGAGCGCAGCGTGGTGCATGGTTGATCGGGTCTGTGGCGTCAGGTTTTCGTGCATATTCATTCCATCGCTTTGAGGTGGGCGGAATCTCGTGACCGGCGGCAGAGATGCCTGCAACGATCACGACTCGTCGGGCGAGCACTGCCCGTGACAAGTCTTATTCCAACACCATTTCAAACGCAAACGGGAGGCAATGCGTCGATCAAGACTCACCAGTCAGAGCAGCGAATGTCGTTGTGTCCGAGCATTCACAACCATTTCTGACGATCCTCGTCATCGACCACGATGCCGCGCTGTTCGACGCCCCGTTGCGTGACGTGATTGACGCCTTCGGCGGTGTTCAGTCGAGGCTGCCACGCCCTCCGGAATCGCTCCATTCCGTGATCAGGCACTCCGAACGCAGCCCTCGCAGCACAAAACGCATGCCAGACGGCCTTAAATGCCTCAACAAATGCTCTTAAGGCGACAACAATCGCGTCCTGGGAAACCTCAAACGCATTCCGGGAGACATTAATCGAACACTGGACGGCACCAAACGCATTCTGGGAGACGCCAAACGCGTTCCAAACGACCTCAAACGCGTTCCGGGTGACAACAATCGCATTCCAGACGGCACCAAATGCATTCTGGCCTTCACCAATCACTGTCCAAGAGACCTCAAACGCAGCCCGGGGAACATCAAACGGACCTTGCCGGACATCAAGAGGGTGTTTGGCGGTTGAGATTGTGACCGAGCAGCCACAACCATTCACGACGATCCTCGTCACCAGCCACGATGTCGCGCTGTTCGACGCCCCGTTGCGTGACGTGATTGGCGCCTTCGGCAGTGTTCAGTCGAGCTGCCGCGCCATGCGATCCTAATCCGCGCTATCCGAAGAAACCCGATTGTCTTCACTGCATTTCTTCATTAATTCGTCGCATTAGTCCACTGAATGCGCTGATAAACACTGGTACTGCTGCGGCTTGCCGCTGTGGACGTGCTTTGAGTGCATGGGGTCCGCAGGCTTCATCCATAAATGGAAGATCAGCAAGTTCAACTGCTGCTATCACCAGTTTGCTTGTTGCGGAGGCAACGACCGGCACGATTTCATTCGAAAACTCTTTTCCAATTCGTAAGTAGAATTGCATCGCATTTGTAAGATCTGGACTGAACGAATAGTCTGCGTTCCAAAGCTCACGCCGCGTGTCATAATAACAGCTTTGAACTTGGTCCAGACCTCCAGCGAATTTGGCGACGTTCGAGATCCTGTCACGCTCTCGTTGGAATCTGGGGAGAACAGTTGGGCACACCTCTTTCAGCACCATCCAAGTTGTGAGATCGAAGTAGAGTTCCACATAGATCCACCATTCGTTCTTTGAAATGACCGCCAAGCCTAGTGAAATCGATGCGTCGATGAGAAATGAAATGGAGGGCCCTTCGGCATGTGCGAAGTGTGTTACCACGGTGTCATAAAACTCTTGGCGACGTTCGTCTCGTTTCACAGAGAAATCAGTCATCTATGCACCTCGTCTGGTTTGGCGTTGTTACGCTTCATCGTGGGATCGGTAGCCATGCTTCCAGTAACCGTCTTGTCAGCGGCGAAGGATGGAACGAGAATTGTGGACATGGTGTTGAACGGAACAAATCCAAATCGGCTTTCGATGTATGTGGGGGAAACTGCTTGCCCGAAGAATACTCGGTTGCGATAGAACTGCATCAAGCAATCCAGTCCAACCGTCTCGGGGCGTCGCATGAACCGGTATCGACATAGGAAGGCGTCATCCCCAAACGACTGCCAAGGAACCATATCTTGGATCGTTTTGTCGTACGGTGCCATTTCTAGGAACCGCACGTCTTGCACGCCCCACATGAAGTCCTCGGGCATCGGGCGTTTTTCAATCGTCTGAAATATGCCTTTCATCACGTTGAAAAGCACTCGTCTGATGCGAGTCCAATCCACCTCAAACGAATGTTGATGCCCTAGATAAATCCCCGACAGTGTCGTGACCGGTCGCATTGCAGGATTCTTGATTGCTTTACACACGCTACCAAACTGTTCATCTAACTTGCGTTTGAAGGCTCCTTGAGCAACTGTCCTCGCTGCTTCATTGTTATCAGCCCCCTCCTCCATCAGTAGCACGTCTCGAAAGTACTCATTGTCCTCTGAGCAGCTTGAATTACAGGATCCATGCGCCCATACCGTTCTCGTACGCAGTGGTCGATGCCCCTTTTCCCAAAGGCACTTTGGAACAAAGTGCTCGCGACTCATCGATCCGTGACTCTTATCTTTGCCACAAAACATGCACAGCTTCTGGTTCTTTTTCATGGCATACTCCTTTCGTCGATATGGCCGTCAGACAACTTTTTGGCAATCCAGGTTCGTTTAGCGTTCAGAAGAACATACGCACGTTTTGGTTACGCCAGAATCTTCTCGATCACGTTGCCGCTCACGTCGGTCAGGCGGAAGTCTCGGCCTTGGAATTTGTAGGTGAGGCGTTTGTGGTCGATGCCGAGTTGGTTGAGGATCGTCGCGTGCAGGTCGTGGACGTGGACGATATCGACGGCGGCGTTGTAGCCGAATTCGTCGGTTTGGCCGTGGCTGTGGCCGCCTTTGATGCCGCCGCCCGCCATCCAGATGGAAAAGCCCTTGATGTGGTGGTCGCGGCCGTTGCCCTGGGCCATCGGGGTGCGACCGAACTCACCGCCCCAGACGACGAGCGTTTCATCGAGCATCCCGCGCTGCTTGAGGTCCGCGATCAGAGCCGCGCACGGTTGATCGACTTCCTTGGCGATCCCCGCGATGCCGTCGCGGATGCCGCCGTGATGGTCCCAGTCGCGGTGATAGAGCTGGATGAACCGCACGCCGTGCTCGGCGAGGCGTCTCGCGAGTAAACAGTTTGCGTTGAGCGAACCGTCGAGGCCCGTGCAGCCGTATTGCTCCAGGATGTGCTTTGGTTCGTTCGACAGGTCCATCAACTCGGGGACGCTGGCCTGCATCTGGAACGCCATCTCGTACTGGTTGATCCGCGTGGCGATTTCGGGATCGTCGATGCTCGCGTCGAGCAGGCGGTTGAGTTGGTTAGTCGCATCGACGACATCGCCCTGCTGATCGCGAGTCACTCCCGCCGGGTTGTTGATGTAGTAGACGGCGTCTCCTTTCGAGTTGAACCTCACTCCCTGAAAGCGGCTCGGCAGGAATCCGCTGTGCCACTGACGCGATGCGATCGGCTGCATCTGTCCGCTGCGGCCGGTCGACGTGAGGACCACGTAGCCCGGCAGGTCTTCGCAATCGGCACCCAATCCGTACCACGCCCACGAACCCATACTCGGTCGGCCCGAGATCGAAGTCCCTGTGTTCATGAACGTGTGCGCGGGATCGTGATTGATCGCCTCGGTGACCAGCGACCGGATGATGCAGAGTTCGTCGGCCACTCCCCCCAGCTTCGGGAACTGGTCACAAATCTCCTGTCCCGACTGGCCGAACTTGGCGAACTTGTGCTGAGGGCCGAGGCACTTCAGCTTCTGTCCCTGAAGCTGCGCGATCGGCTGCCCCTGCGTAATCGACTCGGGCATCGCCTGCCCGTCTTGCTTGGCCAGTTCCGGCTTGAAGTCGAGCGTTTCGAGATGACTCGGCCCACCCGCCATGCAGAGATGAATCACCCGCTTCGCCTTCGCCGGTCGGTGCAGCGGCGTGACGACTCCCGGCCAGCGTGTGTTCGCGCGGGCAGCGGCTCCCGTTGATGCGGCCGTCTCGGCAGCCTTCAACACATTCGGATCGAGCAGCGACGCGAGAGCCATCGCCCCCATGCCCGTTGTCGTGCGGGTCAGGAACGAGCGGCGTGAGACCTCGCGGCGGAGAGATTCGTATTGAGACTCAAACAGGTTCATGGAAGCGTTCCTTGTGACGAGGGACTCGAAGGTGCGGGGTTGCGGATCATCAACGCCGTGCGATGAAAACTCAACGACATGAGGAGCAAAAGGGGGGGCTCGGGACGTAGTCAATAAAGATCGGCGCATCAATCGCTGCCCCCTCGTGGCGGATGCTGCCAGCATCCGAACCGACGCTGGCAGAGTCAGCCACGACCGTGAATGATGCGCCGCTCCTCAGTTTGCAGGTGGCAGTCATTGGGCGGCTCGGTCACGCGATGCGCGTCGGGCGACCTTGTCTGACGATGATCTCGGAACCATCGGCGACGAAGGCGGAGCTGGGGTGGCTCGACAGGATGTTCACGAACTCGGGGCCGTAGAGCGTGGCCACGTCGCCGTCGAAGTTACTCGCGGTGGCGGGCCAGACGCGCCACGAAGGGTGTTCCACGCGGTATTCAAGCGTTGATCCATCACGCTGCGCGGCGTAGCCCCAGTAGTGTTCAGTGATGAACTCCGCTGCGGACCCGGCGATGAGCGGACTTGGTCCGCCCTCAACCTGTGCCCTGAGTTCGTTCCAGCGTCCCGCCCACTTCCAGGAGTAACTCATCGTCCCTCGAGCGGCGTCGGAGTTGGATGGCAGTTCGATCTCGCTCCGCATTGGCAGCGCGATGTATTGCTCGTTGTAAGCCCAACGCGCGACGAGCGCGATGGCGGTGCGCGGCACGATCTCTTTGACGAACACCACGCCGCGTCGCCATTCGTTGCCCGAGCGGTGTCGCACATAAAACCGCAGGTTGACCTCGTCGAAGTTCGTGTGAAACGGGATGCGAAACCCGAGGACACGCGTGTCGAGAAACCGAAAGCCAACGAGGCTCACAAACGTGCGACCGTTCCAAACGTCGAGTTCCGTCCCGCGCGGCACGCGGCTCGCCAGCAGGGTCGGATCGACTTCGTAGTTCAGCATCACCAGATGCCGCCACTGCGCGGTGAGAAACGCGCCAGTCGCAACGGACGAAGGGTTCGTCGGCATGAACGAGTCTTTCCGAAAGTGGCGTCTGCAGGAAGTGGTGTTCGCAAACAGGACGGGGATTTGTAGTCGGCCCGGCTCTGTATACCTCACGCGGCCTGAAGTGAGGCATCTGCCCAACGTTGTTCTTGGTGAGCCGGTTGGCGTCAGCCCCCTGACTCTTCATCACGGAGTCCGGGGGCTGACGCCAACCGGCTCACCAAGAACGACTAATTACCTGCCGCGCGAAGTATATTTCCTCGTCGATGGCAGGTTACAAACCGACCGGCGTTGCCCACGCGGTTAAACAAATGATGCTCACAGGGGAAGACGATGTCCAAGTTTGTACTCGCGCTGGACCAAGGGACGACCTCCAGCCGGTCGATGGTGATCGGGCGTGATGGTCGGGCGATCGCTTCGGCGCAGCAGGAGTTTCCGCAAATCTACCCGCAGCCGGGGCATGTCGAACACGACGCCGAGGCGATCTGGGCGACGCAGCTTCAGACGGCGAAGGACTGCCTCTCAAAGGCCAAGCTCAGCGCGAGTGACATCGCGGCGATCGGCGTCACCAACCAGCGTGAGACGACGGTCATCTGGGATCGTACGACGGGCCGTCCGGTGGCGAATGCCATCGTTTGGCAAAGCCGCATCACGGCGGACATCTGTGCGAAATTGAAGGCCGACGGCACCGAGTCACTCTTTCGGAGCAAGACGGGACTCGTGCTGGATGCCTATTTCTCGGGGACGAAGATCAAGCACCTGCTCGACACGATCCCCGGTCTCCGGTCGCGAGCTGAACGAGGCGACGTGCTGTTCGGGACGATCGACACGTTCCTGCTGTGGCGGCTGTCGGGTGGCAAACTGCATGTGACCGACCCGAGCAACGCCAGCCGGACGCTACTGTTCAACATTCACACCGGTCAGTGGGACGACGAGTTGTTGCGGTTGCTCGAAGTGCCGCGCGCGATGCTCCCCGAAGTGCGGTCTTCGAGCGAAGTTTATGGTGAGACCGATGCGAGTCTGTTCGGCGGTTCGATTCCTTTGGCGGGCGATGCGGGTGACCAGCAAGCGGCGACGTTCGGGCAGTGCTGCTTTCAAGCGGGTTCCGCGAAGAACACGTACGGCACCGGTTGCTTCCTGCTGATGAACACGGGTTCGCAACCCGTCGCGTCGCAATCGGGTTTGTTGACGACGGTCGCGTGGAAGATCGGCGGTGAGACCACGTACGCGCTGGAAGGCTCGGTCTTCATCGCGGGGGCGGCGGTACAGTGGTTGCGAGATGGACTCGGTCTGATCGCGAAGGCGTCG
>Ga0209086_10002688_pt1 | contig 13761 bp, 17 predicted proteins | sample M_130207_XF_Meta_FD_187312 | JGI IMG/M metagenome (GOLD analysis project Ga0209086, IMG submission 187312) | Freshwater microbial communities from Lake Montjoie, Canada to study carbon cycling - M_130207_XF_MetaG (SPAdes) (version 2) | ecosystem: Environmental > Aquatic > Freshwater > Lake...
GTTAAATATCAAACACTCGGTTGGAAACAAGCAAAAGAAATTAAATCTTGGTGTGATGAAAATGATTTAATTTGTAATATAGTTACAGACCCAGTTATTACAAGAAATAAATTAGTTAATATAGATGTTTGGCATTCGATTGATGGCAACCTATATGATGATGGATATAGAGATTACGGAAATCAATATTTGGATTTTCGTAGCACAAAACAAAATGTAGTTTATGTTGAAGTAAATAGGCATTTGAAATGTTAAAAGGTGTAAAGTAAACTAACAAGGATACCAGGCTTCAGAAACCAGAATAAATTATATCTTTTTTATCTAGTATTAAATATCTAGTATTAAATATCTAGTAAATATCTAGTAAATATCTAGTAAACGAATATAAATATATTTTATCAAGTAATACAATATATTTATAAATAAATGAATAAAATGAATAACATCTTAGACACCATGTTTTTGAAACGATTTTGCTTGCCATCTAACACCAATTTAGAAGAGTTTAAAAATAATAATATGATTGCGAATAAATGTATTTGCGGCAATTATTTTCATGTATCATGTGTATTTCAAGGCAAATATAATTTAATGAATATATTATCATACGGGATGAATAAATATGCGGATGTTGCTGGAGTCATGCCTAGCATCCACGCGGAACACGATGCCATTTTACGATTACCCTGTTTAAAAAATAAAAATAAAAATAAAAATAAAAAGAAGCTAGTTAAAATTAATTTGTTAGTTATACGATTTCTAAAGACTTATACATTAGCCAATAGTAAACCATGTCTAAATTGTATTCAAAACATGAACGAACTTCCTAAAAAAAGAGGGTATAAAATCGAAGACATATATTATTCAGAAAATGATAGAACAATTATAAAAACAAATATAAATAAGTTATTGAACGAATCGACGCATCACATGTCGTCGTATTATCGCAATAGTAGGTATTTACAACGGCATTAGTGTCAGCAATAGAATAATATATATTAGTAAAACAACTTAAAACCATTTTGGCATCTTATAGTTACGCTTATCGTTCTGCGTCGTCATAATAGGTGTCGATAATGGCACTGCTAATGTGCTCACATCATGTAAATATTTCATATATCCTTGTGCTTCCGAATACACACGCGCAACACAGTAATCTAGAACTAGTTTATTCATTGCGGCAATTTGGCCCTGAATATCGTGGTCCAAATTAACAGAGTGTTGTAAGAATATACTGCGCATGATGATTTTGAGGGAATCGCAATCTTGAGGAGCCACGAGATACTGGCTATTTGACTTTCTATAAACCCCGGCTCGAATACCATTTTGAACAATCTGGATATTGTTTTGCGAAAAATATGCTCTTGATAGCGGTGTCTCATCCCATTGTCCTAGAGTGGGTTCTCTCAGGGTGGTACACTGATTTGCCGGAATTTTGTCATACATAGCAAACAAATTCGAAATATCAGGAGCTTCCGATTTATTTTTACTCGTTAAAATATCGATGCGACCATTTGAACTTTTACTGTGAAATATTTCAGAGCTATTCATAATATATTATAATATATTACACTCATAAAAAAAATATATGTTTAATTTATATAATGGAAATGTCTTTTCAAAAAGCGGTTTTAATGATTGCCGTAGTTTTTTTAATACTTTTTCTAGTATTAATTGGCGTTGCACTTAACAATTCAACCAGTGATACCGTATGGCCTCCTATTGTCGGCAACTGTCCCGATTATTGGGTAGATTTGAGTGGCAATGGTTCAATGTGTTTCAATAGTCATCATTTAGGAACTTGTTCACAGTATATACCAACAGCGGATGACAAAAAGACAATGGATTTCAATCAAAGTCCATTCAATGGGACTGATGGCGCCTGTGCTAAATACAAATGGGCTACCAAATGCGGCTTAACATGGGATGGCATTACATATGGTGTTTCGAATCCGTGTGCTACAACTACAACGGATGAAACTAGCACTACTATATAAATACACAATTTATACATGTATAAATACACAATTTAAACATGTATAAAAATAACTTTATACTATATTATAACAAACATGTTTGAATATACATATGAATATAACTCCAGATTTTCAAATGCTCCGGCTAGATTCTTTCAGAACATTGACAACTTACCTAAAGAATTGGTTTTAATTGTTAGTTCATATATTCCCGCGGCCGCTAAAATTTCATTAAACAAGGAATTATATAAAAAACACCATCCTCTATTTAAAGACACAATTAATCGTAAAGAATTGGAAAACTACATTAGAACAAATATTAGACAAGACAATGAATTCGTATTTAATCAATTATTACAAGAAAATTACAATAAGTGGTTCAATATCAAAAAATACTTATACCAGGATTGTATTTATATAAATTACATATATTTCTTAAAAACATACTGCGCCGAAAATGAATCAACCAAATGCAAAGAAAAGCTCGATAATTTAATTGAAGAACTTGGTTTAAGTAAAAACCAACATAAAAAGAATATTATAAGAAATATAAGATGGAAGAATTAAATATCAATACCCTATTAAATCGCGAAGAAGAAGCTAGCAAAATCAAAGACATCTTAAAGAATTTCGAGCTAAATAAGCTCAATTTAGCCACTAAAAAGGGCATCTATATCTACGGCGATCCTGGCTCCGGAAAAAGTTCATTTATTACCAATATTCTCAAAGAATTAAATTACGATGTTATCAAATATGATGCCGGTGATATACGCAATAAATCCATTATTGACACTATTACAAAGCATAATATGTCCGACAAAAATATCATGAGTTTGTTTCACAAAAAAATCAAGCATTTAGCAATTGTAATGGATGAAATTGATGGCATGAATAATGGCGACAAGGGCGGCATTAATACGCTGATTAAAATTATTCGACCGAAAAAAACGAAAAAACAACGCATGGAGGAAATCACACTGAATCCCATTATATGTATCGGCAATTATCATATTGATAAAAAAATCAAGGAGCTCATGAAAGTGTGTAATGTGATTGAATTGAAATCGCCTACCAAGCCACAAATGTTAAATTTGATTAATATTCTTTTGCCTTTATTGGACGAAAATATTAAAGCAAGTATCATTACCTTTATTCAGGGCGATTTGCGTAAATTAAATACCGTATACGACCTCTATAAAAACAAACAAAGTATTTTAAATAGCAATATCATTAAAAATATATTTTTAATGAAGTCATATAACGACGATACGCGAAAAATTACAAAAAAACTGATTAATAATAAGTATTCGATTGACGAACACTTGACCGTCATGAATGAAACAGATAGAACTATTGTCGGTCTTTTATGGCATGAAAACATTATTGATGTGATTGGTAAAATGAAAAAAGAAGAATCCATTCCATTTTATTTGAAAATTCTAGATAATATGTGCTTCGCGGATTACATTGACCGCATCACCTTTCAGAAGCAAATTTGGCAATTCAACGAGATGAGTTCGCTTATTAAAACATTTAAAAATAACGAAATTTATCATGAGACATTTTCTAAAAAGAAAATCAAATTCAACCCGGCGGAGGCGCGCTTTACAAAGGTACTAACAAAATATTCTACTGAATACAATAATTCTATTTTTATACAAAATTTATGTCAGCAATTAGGTATGGATAAAAAGGATTTATTCGGTTTTTTTCTAGATATTAAAAATAAATACGAACCTGATTCTGTAGAAATGAACATGATGTTTGAAAATTACGAGATTACCAAGTTGGATATCAATCGTATTTATAGGTATTTAGAAAAATACACAAAGGAAAACACGGATGAAGTAGAAGTATCGACAGATGAAAGTGATTTAGAAGACTAAATGTTGATTGATTGTCCTGTGTCCTGTGAAATATTTGTAATTATAAATAATAATTACAAATTACAAATTGGCTGTATAATGTTGTATATAATGTTGTATATAATTTACATATATTTATCCTTAAGTAAATTTACTCTCGCGAACCACCCTTCTTTTGCTAATGGGTCCACTGTGGTGAATTGATGTGCTTCATATTGCGACGGAGTATCGTAATACAAATGAACCGGACCATTTATTTTATCGATTCCGCAGCAATTAACTACACTGTAATACAAATCCGACGCTTCACTGCCTACTTTGTGTTTCGAGTAGACACCGGTTACCGCGTTTCTAATATAAGAACCATATTCTCCCGTACCATACATATTGATTTTAACTGTCTTGTACATCTTACCATCATGCCATTTCTTATTCAGAACTCGGTCGATGGTATAACATCTGTTCCCTTTTGTGCGTGGTTGCTTATTTTTTAATAAATTAGAGGGGACCGAATTGCTTGTGCTAAAATCATCATTTATAAATTGTTGTTCTTGGTCGTATGCGTACATGTTGGATTATATATTATTAGATGGTATTTCTTTAAATGCCTTTTATTCAAATCTTTTATAAAGCATTAAATAAAGCATTTTATGAAAAAATTGAAATACTTTATTTCAAATAGGTTAAAGTATATTTAAACTATACTGTATAAGATGAAATCCAATATTGAATTTGTTGTGTTAGGAGAACAAGAGTTAGAGTTAAAAGAACAAGGACAAAAATCAAAATACACCCGAATCGATGTCTCTGCAATCGACACGCTATACACCGAGTATCCGGAAGAATTAATCCAATTCTGTCAAACAAATGAACTAAAACCGCCAAATAAAACCAGCAATCAAGGATTCGCCCTTGCCGCAATGGCAGCAAACCCAAACGCTTACTGGGATAGCGACGCATGTAACGAATATTTCACCAAATTTAACATCAAATCCAATAATCCAAATCAAGCATTTAACAAACACAACCAGTGGGGAGCAAAGACAAACAGCGGAATAGAGCGAAACCGTTTGTATATTGTTTACCCATATGCTCTGTCAAATAAGCACAAAATGCGAAAAGACTTCAAATTTGACGGAACTGTGGCGCAGAAAAATGATGAAATTGATAAAATAAAGTCAACGATTACAACCGACTACATCGATGTTCCGAATGAACAATGGCAACTAGGTCACAAAAACCCCGGTTCAACAGATAGTTCTAACGACAACCTTGTTTTACAGCCACCGATTCAAGGCAAATACCGAGACAATTATGTCTTTATTGATACGCTTACTAAATTCCCTCTTGCTCCCAAATTAAAAAGCATGATTGAAAAAAAGGAAGTCGAGTTCACCCCCGATCAAATTGCCGGCTATAAGGCTTTATTCGATAAATTAACTACTTAGCTGCAACGATTTAAACAAATCTCATAATATTCCGCATTTAATTCAATCCCAATACATTTCCTATTTGTTTTTTTACATGCTAGAGCAGTCGTCCCGCTTCCTAAAAATGGGTCGACGACCAGCGCATTTTCTTTGCTAAACAATTTCACCAGATGCTCGATTAGCGCCAGCGGTTTTACTGTTATGTGTGTATTATGCTCGCCTTTTTCACTCTTTGTCGGTTTCGAAACCATGAAATTCTTATCATAACTTTCATTTATTTCTTCCGTTGTAATGACATTTGCCGGAACACGGTCGTTATTTATGCCAACTTTTTGCGAAAAGTCTAGCAATCCAGTTTTGAAGTTTAGCTCATTTTGTATGAAAGTCGACTTGCCAATTGGTTTCATTGCCACGCAGATTGGTTCAAAACAGGACCTAATTTGCGGCGTTTTGAAGCACTTGTATTCTTCGGTTAAGTCCGCCTTTGCCTCCTCCGATATGTTCATTTTATCGATAACATGGGACACGGACATTCCCTTTGGCATGCTTTGGGTATATGTCCAATTAATCATGTCTCTGATTTCAAACCCGGCGATTTCACAACTCATTGCGATTGCGTGATATAGTCTCGGCGATGAAAAGGACAAGAAAAACGCACCTGGTTTCATTTTTTTAAACAGCAGTTGCGATAGTTTCAAATAATAGTCATACAAATTTTTCACCTGGGATTTGTCGAATTTCATTCCTTTTGGCAAATGAGTAATGTGGCTATTTTTCACATCGTTTTTCACTTCATCGGAAGACCATTTGTTATCCAGTTTGTCTATAAAATAGGGGGGATCGGTTATCACGCAATCTATGCTATTGTCCGGTAGCTTTTCTAGCTCTATTAAGCAGTCGTTGTTTAATATTATTATTTGGTCGTCTGCGGCCGCAACAGTGGATGGTATTGGCATGGCTGTTATCTGTGTGGCTGGTATTGGCATGGCTGTTATCTGTGTGGCTGGTATTGGCATGGCTGTTATCTGTGCGGCTTCGTCTTCTTCGATAAATTCTATATTTGTATTTGTATTTATTAAATCTATTAATTCAGCCTTTGTTTTTGTTTTACATTTTGTAATTTTTAATTTGGCGCATTTTGCTAAAAGTTCAGATTTAGTTAGGGTGGTTAAGCTACCTTCAAATAAATTCATTTCAGTCATATTGTTAGTTATATTATTTATATCTGTCATATATATTTAATTCAATTTTTTAATTGAATTAGATAATCGTATAAAACCTTATACCAATTTCCTTATAATGGATTCTTTATACCAATTTCTTTATATTCGCTCAATTCGCCCTTTAATTCTTTTACCTTTTTAAGCAGTTCATTTATTAAATAGGTTTTATCTGCTAGTAATTTTTCATAATGCTGTTTTACAGCATCGACTGTCTCTATTATCGCACTTTTCTGATGTAAAAGCGCCCTCGCTTTTAACATTTTATTATGCTCTTCCATGCGTCTATTTCGCTCCTCTTCCATCAGGTTCATTTGCTTCAATAATTCCGGCTTATGTTCCGGTCTTCCAGGTTCATATGTTTCCAGCAAAACATTCATATCCGTCATGTAGAATTGTTTTAAACTAGAATCGATAAAATAATCATCAATTTTAAGTTCGGTCTCTACCGTTTTTGTTAGTTCCAAATTTTCTAGAAGCTTTTCTTTATTCAATGAATTATGTTTATGCGAAAAGACAATAATAGATTTTAAGCTATCCAATTGTTTCAGCGGAATCGTATAATTCTTGAGAAAATGCTTCTCTTCTGCCAGCGCATTTTCATTATTGTAGCTAGTTTCCTTTAACAATTCCCTTCTAAAAGCAAAGGTCGCCGCAGTGGAATGATACTCTTTATATGGCCCGCATCTATACATTTTCTGTCTGCTATCAAAATATACATACATTTCACTACATCCGGCGATTAAAAAGCTCGGATTGTCTTGTAATGTTTTCACCGCATGAGATACGCGTTCAGGCGGGTAATAGTCATCGTCGTCCATATAAATAATAATGTCGCCTGAGCATTTATTATGCATTAGATTTCGCTTTCTACCTAACAACATCTTTTCTTTATAAAAAGTGTATTTCACTTGTTTAATATTTAGAACTAGGTCCATAATAGGGTCTGTTCCGTCGTCAATAATGATCCATTCGATTCTATCCTTCGGATATGTTTGCTGCTCAAAGCATTTAATCATAGAAGGGATAAATGGTCTGCGATTAAAAGTGGGGGTACATATGCTAACCAGCGGATAAAGGTCCATGATTATAAATTATGTTATAAATATATTTATAATTTATATCTATATTGTTTCCCTAATTATACAAGTTTATACAAGTTTTAAATTGTATATCTTCCTTTTAAGTTTTGTTTTTTGTAAACCGGGAGCACCTCCTATAAGAGGTGTTATATTAGAGCCCATGTTATTATTAGCCATATTATTTTCCAACACATTAGAACCTAAATATCCCGTAACCGTCGTTACATTAGCAGATCTGTCGATATATGGTGTAGGCTTATCGCTACACATATCTACTGGTGTAAGACTAGATAGGAAATCTTTGGTTAAATTTACTTTAGGTTGATTTAAAGAAGGAAACTTTGGATTTTTAACTAAACACAAGTCAGCTGGTTCAGTCGTTTCTAATATTTTTAAACCAAAAATAAGTATTAAAATAGCTATGATAACACCGGGTAAATAAGAAGGACCTAAATATTCATTTGTAATTCCCATTAGATTAATCATAACAAGTATTATTAAAAATGTCTTTTTGTAATACAAAGTTGATTTTATAAATGAAAACACATTTTGTTTTGGAGCATCATCCGGAACCTTATTGGTAGTTTTATCTCTTACGACATAATTGGCTCCTAATGCTTTAAAAAGCGCATAAAAGGTAACAATGGTTGGACTTATAATTATAGCAGAATATAGAGCCCCTATAAAATAAGCAAATACATAAAAAATGTTTTTAATTTGAAACCATATATTTGACCAACTATTCCATTCTCCTTTAGGTTTTGTGACACTTGTTAAGTTATTTTCATTAAATTTCTCCGGATTATATAAATTATCAATCATTTTTCCAAAATTTGATAAATGAACCCACAAACCATAACCCCAATTGATAAGAAAAATAAAGGTTATTATTACAGAAAAAAATAATGCGAAAATAATCATGGTGGCCCATTCTGGTAAGTAATTCATGTAAAAAAATACACTATTGATAATAGAAAAAGAAGTACATGTTGTTTTTCTCATTGTTTCAAATTCATATGCCCAAAATGGACTATTTTGAGGCAAACTATTAATATCTGGTGTAATGGTTGTATCATCGGGGCTTGGGCGGCTTATCATGTCTGGTCGCATGTCCAGCATATGTCCGCCCTCAACTTTATTTTCACGGGCTCTAATGTGAGTCTGAAGATCGGTAACAAGGTCACCAGATACACTAGACCTAGTAGAATTTACAGCAATTATATCACTCGCCTTGTCTTTATCAGCTCGCGGGTATGCTTTTTTTTTAAGACTACACAACCAAGAATTTTTAAAGTCTTCCATAAAATTTAAATTTGCATTATCGTTAACAAAATTGGCTTCCTGGACATAATATTGGGCAGGCTCTGACCAAAAGTTTAACCCATAATTATTTAATAATTTAACAGGATTCATATAAATAATCTCCATTGGCACCACTCTTGGCAGGACTTTATCTAGAGTCGGTTCTATCGCCGGATATGGTTCTATATCTATATTACAATCGGTCGGCAATATATTTGCGTTGGCAACTTTTGCCAAGAAAAGGCCAACGGATCCTAATACAATCACCCCTAAAAAAATACCCGTTATTAAGCTATTACTAAAAGTTTTAGAAAACCCTTTCCAATCTGCTTTCTTGGTTGTGCTTCCGCTATCTTCCGCTTTTTTTTCATCAATTGTAGTGGGTTCATCTGTTGACATTTTATAATAAATATATATTAAATTTTGCGGAATAAAATATATAATTATAAACTATTGTATGTCTTATTTAACATTACTAATTATATTTTTCACTAAATGAAATATTATATAATATTTATATAACATTTATGTAAAATAAATTATCACTTATATATATGAAAATTTCAAAAAATATAAAAATCATGATTTTGCTCACATTAATTACAGGAGTCTGGTTATTTACAAGAGTCGGGTTATTTACAAGAGTCGGGTTATTTACAGGAGTCGGGTTATTTACAGGAGTCGGGTTATTTACAGGAGTCTGGTTATTTACAGGAGTCGAGTTATTTTACAAAAGATATATTAGAGAAGGTTTTGACCCGAATGCGCTGCTAACATATGATAGCAATAGTCCCAAAAATAGCCATAATGTAGAAGTGGTAAATAATGAATATAGTTGTTCCAATTTTTGTGGCCCGCAATCACAATGCGCGATTACAAAGCAGCAATGTACCTCCGATGTGGATTGCCAGGGCTGCCAGCCCCCAATCACCGCGCCTCCAAAATATTTAACGGATACAGAAGTGAAACCGCTAGACGATGCCGGTAAGCTGACATGGAATCAGGCGCCACAGTATTCGTCACTGACGACGGATATCGGTTCGGTGACCGCGTATGTGGACAAGAAGGCCGAAATTGTCAGACCATACGAGGGTTACGATAAGTGGACAAAGTCGTTTAACTATAGTCTGGAATTAGCGGATAAAAAGCTGGTGAATCAGTATTCGCCAGAACCAGATGAATATAAATCGATTCCGGTGTATCCGACGACAAGAAGCGCAACTGGGCTCTTTTATGATACGGGACCGACTGCGTCGAATGCGGACCTATAGGCTTTTGATGAATTTATCGTGACCATATATGCTCACAAACGGATTCCATCGAAAACGATATATAATCGCCATTATTTGTTGATTTTCCGACAAATTTCGTCCTTAACAGAAAGCTCTCGGTTATCCAAAATCTGTTTTGTTAGGTCGCTCGCCACTTCAGGCTGATCTTTATAATACTTCTGTAATTCCGTCAGCAGATATTTAGCGGAAATCGGCTTCTTGGTCTTCTTCTGCTTGTAAAGTAATGCGCCTCCATTGATGTCAAAACAGTCAATAGAACTTCCCTTCATAATGGTAACAAGGGTTTCCGTGAGAACCTTTTTCCTGGAAGTTTTCTCCTTAATATCCGATTTTGCTTTGGCAATATCATTGTCCAATTTTATCCACTCTTTGATACTGGATATTAGTTCTTCTTTGGTAGAAGTTAGCGATGGTTCTTCTTTTTGAGACATATTAATATTAATTATATATTTAATATTAATATTAATTTTAAATGCTTTTTCATTATAACATTATTCCATTTTAGCATACTTTTTGCCAACCACTAGCCAAAGCAATACTGATATGATAGAACCAGCAATGTATCCCTCTCCAAGACCATCAGAACCCCTAAAATGTTGACCAATTAGAGGAGAAATGACGCACGATAATAACGCATAAAATACCATTACTTGCCAAAATACAGAGTTAACCATTATATACTTGGCAGATATTAAAGATTTATTTTGCAGCATGTCTTTTACATAAATTATTTTCACTAGTTGCTTTTTGGCCACAAGCTTCCCCCTTTCTTAATCCTGTCTTTAGCAGCGCGCTACAGCTAAAGCAAATAGTTGGTTCTTCCTTTTTATTTGTTGTTGTCGCGCCTTTTGTTGCCGCGCCTTTTGTTGTCGCGCCTTTTGTTGTCGCGCCTTTTGTTGCCGCGCCTTTTGTTGCCGCGCCTTTTGCGCTTATCGCCTCCTTTTTCGCTGCGATTAATGCTGCGCTTAATGCTTTGGCCTTAAGCTTGTCTTCAATCGCCTTCTTCTTAATCTCTAATTTATAGGCCTTGACTTCCGGCTTAACATGAATAGGACACAGTTCTTTCATAGAACCATCCGGTGCCGCAATAGGTGTCGTAAATGTATTCCAGCAAGGCACGACCTTACCATTTACTAGAGTTGTTTTACAACACGCGCCCTTAACAAACTTATATCCATACAACATGTAGGTGTAATTTGCCGGCAAAGAAGATGGCACATACGAGGTCTTGACCTCTCTAAAATCGATGTCATTTGTATTGACCCCGTATTTCTTTTGAAACCCCAGTTCTTCATAATGCGGTAGCAATTCAAATTGAATGTTGCGACAATAAGGACACTTGATATAATAGTCTAGTTTAGAATCGCGGATTTTCGTGATATCAGTTTTAGATAACACATCAGGCGTATAAGAATGAAATTCGAATTTTTGCTTACAAATCTCAGTGTAAATCGCATCATAATTAAATGTATGCTTACACTCTAGTGTAACAAAATTGGTTGTCAGTTTAGAACCAGTAATTTCGCAAAGCAGTTTCTTGTCTACCATTTCTGGGTCCTTATCCTTGTCGTTATCCTTGTCGTTATCCTTGTCGCTGTCGTAATCCAGCGAACTATAGAGCGACCCATAAAAATCAATATTTCCTTCAATGTTATACTTAGGCATAATATATAGTATTAAGTGTAATCTTTAAATTATTACAATTAATCTTTTATTTTATTTTATTTTATTTATTTATAAATATGTCGCCTAGTTACTGGGGTCCTTCTACATGGATGTTTATACATACTCTAGCAGAAAAAGTAAAGGAAGAACAATTTCCAAAAATTGCGCAGCAAATAATCTCAAATATACAGCAGATTTGTTACAATTTACCGTGTCCTGATTGTGCGGATCATTCCAGGACATTTTGGTCAAAAGTCAAGGTCGGTAATATTAAAAACAAGACGGACTTGATTAATCTGCTATATGTGTTTCACAATTGCGTCAATAAAAGGAAAAATTTGGGACCATTTAAGTATGATAATTTGATTTACTATAAATCGCAAAGCTTGGTAAATACATTCAATAATTTTGCGCGAAATTTCAATACAAGAGGAAACATGAAACTGCTGACAGAATCGTTTCATAGGGGTCGGCTTTTGACCTCGTTGAAGAACTGGTTGATGGCGAATATTGCGAATTTTGACGCATAAGTGTGTAAATATAGTTTTCTAATTTGTCTTTAAGTTGTTTTAAATATAATATATTATATATTTCCGAATTAATATATTTCCGAATTAATATATTTGATATTTGTCTCTTAAATGTTTTGCGACAAGCGTTTCTTCCTCGTCCGTTATTTTTACACCTTCTCTATCCAACAAATCGATAATATCTCGATATTCGACCATTTCTCTGTGGTCTGACGATAAGCTTGCAACTATTTTATCTATGTTTGCCCAAAGTATCTTTTTGGAGGTGGGGATATGCGATTTGCCATGTGATTTACGAGTTAGAGCTCGATAAGAACTCAATTTTGTTTTTGCTTTTTTCCAGTTATTAGCTGCGCGTAAGTTGATGCGCATGGTAGAAATTCCTTTATATTTGTTTTTGCTTTTACTTTTACTTTTGCTATTACTTTTAGAACTAGATTTGGGCTTTGGACTAGACGAATCATGTACCTTCCCCTCAGGCTCTTTTCTAAATCGGTTATTCGAATAATAACCGATTGCGCTGGGAACAGGATTTAAATAAATGTCATTAATATTCATTTCAATGAGTGTTTTTTTTAAAAAATTTAATAATTTCGTGCCCGCGCCCTTGCTTGGTCGTTTTTGATTGCCGCAAAAAGCCTGTATTTTGACCGCATTTGCGGTCGGAGACCATTTAAAAACAAGCATCGCGAGAACTTCAAACCTAGTTGGGTCAGCTGGGTCGATATCTAAAGATAATAAAGTAGCATATGTTTTTTTATTCGCGTTATCAATTAAATATCCTACATTGATGCCTATTCCGTCTTTATAGCAAAATGTAGTAGTAGTTTCTCCTTGTCGAATATGTCTGTCGTAATATTCTGTAAAATTATTGTGATAATCTGTATTAACATCAATTTGTGTAACATTTCCATGGGCAATCATGTGGTCTGCGATTAACCTGGTTTTGGAAGCAGAATTTAAATCTGATGGGATCCATATAGCTAATTGTTCAGGCATATATTATAGTAAGAAAGTATTTCAATAAATAAATAAATAAATTGAAATAATTATACACTTGATATACAACCAATATACAACCAATAGCAAAAAGATTCTCTTTCGACGATGGATTTCTTTATGTATGCTTTAACAAAGGAAACTAATATAAACCAGGCGCAATTATATTGTTCCAAGTGTAGTATTACAGTAAATATTACTGCGGCAAATATTATATCCATTCCAACCAACGAACCAACGGTTCTAACCAACGAACCAATAGATAAAATTACATTTAAACATAGTCCAATATATGGCGGATTATGTTTAAGACCAGAATGTGAAAAGGCGCAAGACAATTAAAACTCCAAACAAAAAGCTCTAAGTTTAGCCAACTTTTCTCTGCGTGTAATTGATTGTA
>Ga0209086_10002689_pt1 | contig 13755 bp, 30 predicted proteins | sample M_130207_XF_Meta_FD_187312 | JGI IMG/M metagenome (GOLD analysis project Ga0209086, IMG submission 187312) | Freshwater microbial communities from Lake Montjoie, Canada to study carbon cycling - M_130207_XF_MetaG (SPAdes) (version 2) | ecosystem: Environmental > Aquatic > Freshwater > Lake...
GTTAAAATACCCCTTAAAATCGATTATTTTAGCCATTGAAAATCAATGACTTATATGTGGTAAAAAAAAATATTCATAACTCGTTGATACTCAATAAAGAATTTTTTAAGATTTTTACCTAAAAGCTTGTATATATCAAAATTTATTAGTAGATTTACTATGTAATAAAACTTAAAAGATATGGCTACAAGCAATTTTCACAATGTAAACGCTTCCCACATTTTCGCGTGTTCTTTAGAGAACGAATGGGATTTTGAAGATTTGAAAGATAATCTTACTTATGAATTCAAAAATTTAGATGGGTTTGACACTCTTACAAAAAGTGACCCCTCCGAATTAAGAAGTTTTCCATCCAATTCAATTTGTTCAGTTAGTAGACAACACATTTACAACAATTTCAGTTTAGATGTTATTGTAACTATTGTTGCTCGTTCTGGATATTATGAAGGTTGTAATTTAGATTGGCACGTTAATTATGAAATTGATGGTCATTCGGCGGATGTTGATGATTTTTTATCATCAATCAATTATGTTTATAGTAACTTTGTAGATGATTATTCGGAAACTGAAGTTAAAGCATTTTCATTGTTAGCTGAGAAAAAAGCTGAAGAATTACAAAATCAAATTGTAGAAGAAGTTGAAAAAGTGTTTGGTATGTATTCCGATAAATTAGGAGTTACTGCTAGATTTTCAAATGGTGAAACAATTTATCATAAAGTTGCCTAATATGAATTATAAAACAATGCACGATATTGAAATAGTATCACAATTGGGTGATAAGATTACAATTAAAGGATTGAGTTATTCAATGGTTATGCAAATATCAACTAATAATCCTGAATTAAAATCAATCACAATTACAAAACAATACGAAAAGAAAATAAGTAAATATTAAGTTATGAATATTATCAATGTAATCGAACCGAATACACAAAGTGTAGATTTAAAATCGGTTATCGGGAAAGATGTTTCCCAAAATCAATCACCAACTTGTAGAGCAAGATTGGTAAGTGTAGGAAAATCAAATTGTATATTTGAATCAGTTCCATCGCCATACGATAAGTTCCCGAAGCCGGAGTTTGTTGGAGTTAAGTACAAAGTACCTAATTGGATTGCTTGGAATAGTTTCTTTTATTAATCGTTAAAAATTAAGTTATGATAAAAAGTAAAAAACAAAAGTTAGGAATTGAAATTGATTTGACGGGACCTGATGGTAACGCATTTGTATTAATTGGTACTGCTGGTAATTTGGCTAAACAATTGGGTTTGGATGGTAAAGCTATTCGAACTGAAATGATGGCTGGCAACTATGAGAATTTAATCAATGTGTTTGATAAGCACTTTGGTAATTTTGTAACCTTATATAGATAATCAATGAGAATCAAATCATTCTTGCCACCAATATCATTTCAGGGACCTACAAGTAAACAATGGTATATTGTTACTACGGGAACTGGTGAAGGTTGGATTAAGGTAGATAGAAGTTATAGTTGGGTAGAGCTGGAAAGTATGTGGGATAAAGTTACATACGGAAAGCCAAAGGAAGTTCAAAAGAGTTCAGAAAAGAAAACCTACAAAGTAGAAGGTAGTAAAGGTAATAAGTACACTATTGTAAACAATGAAGGTATTTGGACTTGTAGTTGTCCGGCGCATGGTTTCGGACGAGGTAAAGATTGTAAACATATTTTATCAATAAAAAATAAAAAATAAAGATATGAAACGATTAGAGATTAAGGACTTCACATATAAGGCAATGGATATTATTTCGGACTACTTTATGATTAAATATTGTACCGAAGATGTGGATAAATATATAATAGGCATTGATACGAATGATGTAGTATCTTTCAATCCATTAGAATCAAAGCACTATAAGATGGCGATATACAAAGCTAAACTAGGTGATAGTTATCACGCAGCCTATGAATTAAAATTATGGGATATGGGCGAGAATATAACGTATCCTATGAGTATATGGACGGATAATTTAAAATCAATGGCGGTGTTCACTATATTCTTAAATAGTACACTTAAGATGGCAGATAGAGGAGAGTTTAGTGGTAACAAAGGCAATGAAATAGGATAATAAATTAAATAAAAATTAAAAATTAAAGTTATGGGATTAGACATGTATTTAGACAAACGTACTTACGTTAAACAATGGGACCACATCGATGAAACAAAGCAGTACAAAGTAGAAGTAACCAGAGGCGGTGAACCTACAAACATTGACCCTAAAAAGGTTAAGTATATTATTGAGGAAGCCGGATATTGGCGTAAAGCAAACGCAATACACAAATGGTTCGTTGATAACATTCAGGATGGTGTAGATGATTGTAGAGATGCGTATGCAGAGCGTAGGGATTTACAAACTCTATTGGATTTGTGTAGGATTGTAATAATTGATAAATCAAAAGCTGAGCAATTGTTACCATCGAGTAGTGGTTTCTTTTTTGGAAATACCGAATATGACGAATGGTATTACAACGATATCCAAAATACAATTGAGATATTAGAGAAGGCATTGGAAGATGAAGATGGTGATTACTATTATTCATCAAGTTGGTAATATATGATATTATTTTTTTTACTTTTAGTTATAACATTCATTCTTTCATACCATTTAGCAAAGTGGCATGTTAGAATGTTTGATGAAACAAACCTTTTAAATTTATAAGTTATGGGAGTTGATATATCAGGCAGAAAGCCTAAGACGGAAGCCGGTGATTATTTTAGTTCTAATTGGTGGGGATGGAGACCTATTGTAGCCATATCCGAAGCAGCTATGTTAAATAGTAAGTTGGATTACGATACTTCATATTGGGGTTCAAATGATGGTAAGGGATTGAGAACACAAAAGCAATGTGATAAATTAGCAGATGCCATTGAGTTACTTATATCCAATAACTACAACGAATACCTTGCCGAAGATGACGATAGGATTTATATTGTTATGGGTAGTTGGTGTGAAGCCGGCACAGGTAAATTCATTGGCTCTGAAAGAGAGCAAGTATTGAATGAAGAATATGAATATGGGGATATCCTATATGGACCTATTGTAGCAGAAGATGGTACAATGGTAGAATCTTCGTATAGCACTTCGTTGGGTAGAATAAAACAATGGATAACATTTCTCCGCAGTTGTGGAGGATTTAAAATTTGGTAAGTTATGGCAAAATTATTTGAAAGTGAATTTCATAAAGGTGTTATGGTAGTTGCTGTTGATAGTTTAGATTATCAATATCAGGTCTTAGCACCTTTATTTTCAGAATATGGATATGGGTTTGTAGCACCTGACCATAAGTTGATATTCATCGATGCTACTTATATAGATTCCATACAAAAGATGGTAGAAGCGCATGAGGTTGGACACATTGCATTGGGGCATACTGGCATCAAAGGACCAAACGATGAAGCTGATGCAGATGGTTGGGCAATCGATAAACTAAAAAAGCATGGATATATTGATGAAGCTAATAGATTGATTAATGAATTTAAAAGTAGACATGGTATTGAATTTAAATAGGATTTGGTAGTTTGGAAAAATTATCGTATCTTTGAATGTAATAAAAAATTAAGAATGAAGTTAAGTAAAAATGACAAAGCGTTTATACAACACGTAAAGGATGAGTGTAAACGATTGGGAGTTAAGACACACATTAAAGATGTGAAGTATGTAAAGTTATCGCCATCAATTAGATGTAGTGGATACTTTGATGATGGTGAGAACGAAGGTGTAAGACCTGTATTAGCGTGTTCAATGGGTAGGCCGGATGGTTTACAAATATTAGTGCATGAGTATTGTCACCTTACACAATGGCAAGATGGTATTAAGATTTGGGAGGAATACAATAACAAAGCTTTCAAAGTGGATGAATGGTTGGAAGGTATTAACATTCGTAATATCAAAAAGTATATGCAGATAGCTATTGATTTGGAATTAGATAACGAAAGGAGAAGTGTTAAGATGATGAAGAAATGGGGATTGAGTATTGATACTAAAAAGTACACTAAGGCAGCCAACGCTTACTTACAATTCTACAATTGGATGTTACAAACTCGTAAGTGGAGTAAACCAACGAATACCCCTTACACTAACAAACGAATAGTAGAAGCTATGCCTGATTCATTCAGAATGGATTACACTAAGTTACCTAAGAGATTAGAAAAACTTTATAGAGAAGAAAATATTTAATTATGGGAAAGCTAAAAGAAGAATTATTAAACAATTTAACACCTGAAGAAATGGACGAAAGATTTGAATTATCTGCATTTGAATATGTAGAATTAGTAGAAAGATACAAAATACCACAAAAAGAAGATGAATATATTCCAACGGATGATGAGCTGGAAAAATTAGAGCAGATGGTTAAGGATTATTATAACTCAAAAGAATTTAGAGAGTATGTAGAAAACTACGAACCAATTAATGAAGATGAGTGGACCGAAGAAATGGAAAAAAGATATTGGGAAGAACAGCCACCATATCCATTTGCCACCGATATTGAAATTGAGGCTATCAATGAAAGTAACAAAGTAAAATATACAGATAATGATATTTTATATGTGTTGGGTGGGTTAGTAGAACCAGATAAAATTGGTATAATAAAGGATAAATTAAATGGGGTTTGGAATAACAAAAATGGGGTATTTTAACCCTATTTTTATGTCTTATGTAGGGTAATATCATAATACAAATAAACCCCTTAAAATCACCTAGAAACCCCCTAATATTTATTCCATTGACAATCAATTAGTTATACATATCAGATAATATAATCCGTAAGTCATTGATAATCAATGAGAAATTTTTCTATAATTTTACTCTAAAACTTGGAATTCTCGCTTATTTTATATACCTTTACTATGTACTAAAAAATATAAGATATGAGTTTACCATTTAATTTGAATTCAGTATTAGCAACCGCTTCCTTAGTAGAAGGGTTCGATGTAGTTAGAAACGCTTTTCCTGTTGAAGGACGTTTTACAAAACGTGTTATCACTTATTCAGATGCCGTATATGAGGCATTGAATGATTTGATAGAAGATTACCAAGATTGGCCAGAGGACCAGGGATTTGGTTCATCCGATATGACTTATGTTCGTATGAGTTTTATCAATTCAATGATTAGTTTGGCCAATCTCAATGGTTATTATATGACCGATTTCAAACCTTATTTGAAAGTGGTTGAATATAATGAAATTGAAAAGGAAGAATACGATTTGCGTAGAGAGCAAGGACTTTAATTGTAAACAATAAAAAAATATAGATATGAATTTGTATGAAGTAAATGGATTTTATGGTACCCGAAATAGAGGTACTATTTTAGTGTATGAAACAAACAGCGGTAAACGCTGGTATTGTGTTGAAGATAGTTGTAATATCAATTGTACCTACGATGAAATTAACGAAGGTTGTGATGTTGAAAGATTATCAGACTTTGACACAATGAGTAGTAGAAACGGTATAAGTTCGGTTAGAGAATTATACGATTTTGTAATTAATTAAAAATATAAAAGATGCAAGTAAAGGAAAGTAAAACAAATTGGCACTTTAGAATAAGTGTAGCTAAATCAATTCTAAGGATTATAGCAGGTATCGCATTATTAAATGGGTTACTGATTCCAGCTGGTTCTTTCTTTATAGTAGCTGAGATATTGGGAATTATTGAAGAACTTTAAAATAAAAATTATAAACAAAATAAAAATATAAGTTATGGGATTTTTTAGTTGGAAAACAATGGATACCGATGAGAGTATCGCTAATCAATATTCTAATCGTAAGACGTTTAGAGTACAAATGTTAGATAATAAAGGTAACGTATGGACCGAAGATAACTATGAAGGTTATGGTAAGTTTGGCGGTAAGGACTTCTATGAGTTACTTGCTGAGATGAATGGATTTACTTCTGATAAAACAGGTGATGAATATACCGATGAAGCTAGAGGCTTTGGTATTAATGTAGCATTCAAAGATAATGGGAGCGGTATTGCTACGAAGGGTGTATTGTATCCTAACTTAATAGAGCAAGCTGATGGTTGGTTCTACAATGAAAGTGGACCTGATAATTGTGAATATCAGGGTTATTTCTATGATGAAACGGATTATGAAGATGAAGATGAAACGGATTATGAAGATGAATTATAAAATAAAACAAAGTAAATGAAAATAGATTATAGTATAGAAGAAGTTAGACCTAATGTATTCGCTGTGATAGTGAAAGACCATTATCATAGAGCAATGTTATTTTGTAGAGTGCAAGAATATTACGAATCACCTAACCCACAATTTAGAGGTAAGAACTTTAGCATTTGGGATTATATTGAATGGTATAGTAGAGAGCACAACGATGTGTTCACTTATACATTTGATTGGGGTGGATTTAATATTCCTTTGAAAACTGCATGGGATTGTTATGAGAAGTTAAAAGAGTATGAAACGCCATACGATAAAACGATGGATAACATTATACGCAGTATTGAAATGATTATGTTCAATAAAAAGAATACCCGTAATTGGAACGCTTACATTATCGGAGCAGATTCTATTGAAAGTGATACCTTTGAGCACGAAGTGTGTCATGGTTTGTACGCAACTAACAAAGAGTATAAAGGATTGGTGGATGAGATTACTGAAACTATTGAGTGGCAGGATTACTTAAAGTTTGAAGGTAACTTATTAGATATGGGATATACAGCAGCTGTGATACCTGATGAGATTCAAGCATATCTAACTACTAACTATGAATATACTAAATTCAGTAAAGGTGTAAGTAAAAAGAAGTGTAAGGAATTTCATAAACAATACCAAAAGGTATTTAACAAATATTTATAGGTATGGATACATTAACATTTATATCAATATGGATATTATTAAGTTTTCCAATTGTTAGACACGTTAATACGAAAATGGAAGAAGCCGATGACAATCAACGATTCAAATTGGCGTTCCAATTCGCATTATTTATTAGGGCTCAATTCGAAGTACCAAAGTGGTATTTAATTCAGCTCACTAAACTTTTATCAAAATGAAAAAGAAGAAATTAACTGCAGGTGAAGTACATACCAAAATAACCGAACAAAGATTTGCTTTCGCAATTTTGTTATGCAATATATTAGACTCCGATGAGGTTGCCAATGATGTAAAATCAGCGGTGGCTGCATCTTTGTTAAATACAATTGAAATGAGTTTTATATCGGGAGATGATGATGGATTATCTAACCTTATCAATAATTCAATTAATCAATTTTGTGAAAAAATTGAAGAAGAAAAAGGAATTGAAAATTATCGTTCAAAGTTATTAGAAACGGTCGAATTAACTAGAACTGTATTAAAACGTATTGATGAAAAAATTCAAAGAATTAGGGAGGGCGAGGATATCCTTAAGGGAATTTGTTTAAACTAATATTTATATAAAAATAATAAATTATGGAAAAGCAATCAAGCAGAATAGTAAACAAAGGATTAGCAGGTGAACCACAACATTTAGTGATTCAAGTAACAGATACTTTAAAAATATTTGAATTTTCACAAATTAAACACGTCAATGAATCCGATGTAATTAGAGATATAACATTGGTTGATGATGAGTTGAACCAACCGGAGATTCTACATATATTAAATGATATGGGACAGACTGTTGATATTACATTTGATGAAAATGAAAATGTCACAATATACTTTTAATAGCTAAAAACGTTACGAAAAACTTTAATTTGGAAAACCCAAAATAATTTCGTATATTTGAGTATTCCAAAATAAAGAGTATGAGAATTACACACATTTCAGATACACACAATAAGCATAATCAACTTAATGGTAAATTACCAGGTGGACAACTATTGATTCACTCCGGTGATATTTCATCTTTAGGTAGAGAGTATGAAGTTGAATCATTTATTAAATGGTTTGGTAAGCAGGATTACACGCACAAAGTATTTGTAGCTGGTAATCACGATATGTCTTTTGATAGGGAAATACTATTGAGGGATAAGTTAGCACATTTTGAAGGTAGGGATAGAAACGATTATAATACATCTTGTTCGGAAGGTAAGCCACAATGGTTGGAGAAAATGCTAAATAATTTACCTGATAACGTTTACTATTTAGAGAATAGTTCTATTAAGTTAGAAGGTATTAATATTTGGGGTTCACCTATCAGTCCTACATTCGGATATGGTTGGGCATTCAACAAAGATAGAGGTAATGAAATAAACGAAGTATGGAATAACATACCAAACGATACGGACATAGTTATTACACATAGTCCTATCTATGGCTACAATGATAGAGCATCCAATACAAATCAAAATGTAGGATGTGCAGATTTGTATCATAGATTGCACGAAGTAAAACCACACTTACACTTTGCCGGCCACATTCACGAGGCGTATGGTTGGGGAACTATACCTTACAAAGATGAGTGGGGTGATATATACACATTTAACGGATGTAGCTGTAATTTAAGATATGAAGTCTTTAATGAACCAATCACATTTGATTACGATTTTGTGAGTAGGGAAATAAATTTTATAATGTAATGAGAAAAGAAAAAATATGGTTGTACTTAGATGATATAAGGACACCAAAGGATGGTAGATGGCAAATTGTTAGGAGTTATGACGAGTTTGTAGCACATATCAAAATGAATGGCTTAGAAAATTATGAAACAATATCATTGGACCACGATTTGGGTGATACTGCTATGAATGAATATTATAATAACGTTCATCCAAATTATACATTGGATTATAATAACATAACTGAAAAGACTGGACTTGATTGTTCTAAGTTTTTGGTAGCCGAAAGTATGACGAAAGGAATACCACTACCGGCAATTTATATACATTCGGCTAATCCAATTGGTTCGGCTAATATGATGGGATATATAAACAATTACTTTATGAATTGTAGAATGCCTCAAACCTGTATAAGAATAAAAGTAGAACACACAATAAATAGTACAAACTAAATAGATAAAATGTTATGCTAAACTGGTTAAAAGATAAAATTATTCCAAAATACAAACCAAATGAGAAAGAGAAACTCATTTTGGACGTTGTAAACAATTTGTGTCAGCATCCTGATACCGATATCCTAATGGCTCCACTAAGTGCTAGATACTATCTAATTAATAAAAAGCTTGAATATTGGGTAAGAGTTTATGATAATGGTATTACAATTACAAATCATAAATTTACATTCAGTAATACATCACCTCAAATGTTTCAAGATATGATAGTTGAATTGATAGTTCACGCAATTGAAAAAAGTAGAGATGAATTTGAAACTGCTGTATTCCAAAATGAATTACAATTATTGGAAAATATTGCAACAAGTATAAAATACACAAAATAAAAATGAAAGTTACAGTAGCAGTAAGAACGTTTAATAGACCTGACTTATTTAAAGAAGCTTTAGCATCAATTCAATTACAAAGCCATACTGATTGGGAAGTGATTATATTTGATGATGGTGCTACTGATATCAATTTTAACATATACAAAAAATTTAAGGAAACTAATCCAGATAAAAAAGTTTTGTATTTAACTACAAACGAACCGAGAGGATTATATAAACCATCTTGGTTAATTGCTCCCGATTTAGCAAATGGTGAAATTATAGTTAGATTGGATGACGATGATTTATTGGCCGAAGATTGTTTAGAATTTTTATCAAAAGTATATACTGAAAATCCTGAATTAGATTTTAGTTACGGTTCATCGGTAAGTTTTAATGATGAAAGTAATTTAATCGAAATAATACAAACTAGAAATCCATTTGAGCATCCGAAAACGCATCACGAATGGGCGGCATATACAATACCTAATAATAATCCGTGGTATGAACCTTGGGCTTTTTATAGAGATTATTACGAAGAAGCAAGACACTTTACTTCAATCATACATTGTGCTAAAGATAATGCATTTTGCGTATTTCATACCTATGTTATGAGAACAAGCTCCGTTAAAAGGGTTAAAGATAAAATCACAATAACTTCTAACTTTGTAGATGACTTAGAATTTATGGGCAGTTTAGATTATTTAGGATTGGGACAAGCATCTATTAAAAAAATATTATCATATATTAGAGTTCACAATCAAGGTAGAATTAGTGACAATGGCAAGGTTATCGAAGGTGAAAATATATTTAATGAAAACTTTCGTATAAGGGATAAAGTAGACCACCTAAGAACATCAGGATTCCTTTCTAAAGTGATTCCTGTTATGGATCCTGATAACTTCAATAATGGGGTTACCAATGAGTTAAAAACCAATTTCAGCTCCTATAAGCACCGCATATTGAGTATTTCGAACTCATAAACGATTGACAATCAATCACTTATAACTCGTTGAGAATCAACACATTACATTCTTAAAAATATTTGGTAATTTGGCGGATTTTTCGTATCTTTACATAGTAACAAAAGATAAGAAATATGAAACAAACTTATGTAGTATTGCCGGATTCATTTTACAAAGGATTAATTTGTAAAGTACATGTTTCCAAAGAAGGGAAACAAAGTTGTAAGGAATTAAAAGTATGTACAGTCAAAGCTCGTACAATTACTTTTATGGAAGTAGACAAAGAAAATCGTAAAAACATTTTCCGTAAGGTTAATCGAACTGATATTGTTAAGTTCAGCCCTACTGCTATATGTGAACTAACAATTAGAGATGGTATTTTGCCTGATAGATGGGAAAGTTTTTGGGATAGTATCGGACAACCATCACCATCGGTACAAAGTTATGGTAGATTCGCTACGGCATCTAAGGGATTAGCATCGCAAGCTAGTAAACATTTTCCAGTTGTAATACAAAGGCCTAAGGGTTCATCAATTGATGCTCTCGCAGCTAATCCACCTTGGAAAAAATCAACAACAAATTCAGCCGCTGGGTTTCCAATGGTATAAAACTTAAGATATGAAAGTTAATGTAAATAATTTAGAAATGACAAGTTGTAACAAATGTAGTGGTAAAATGCCATTGCTTCGTTACACTAAGTATGGATATAGGAATTGTGTAAATTGTAGCACCGAAGCAAGAGTTGGGGGTGTAGCAATTGCTAATCACAAAACAGGTAACGAAATTCAAATAATGCCAGCAGAAGATGCCGCCCGTTTGTATAGATTATCACAACGAAGTGGGTATGGTGTTTGTAAAGGAATGAAACATAATTAATATGATAATAGGTGTAAATAAAATTAAAGATTTGGAATTTAGTTTTCCAGTTAAGAATGCCCCAAAAGCAGTTTATAAAGTTATTAGTGTAAATGAATTGGATACGGTAAATTCATCAACGGGTAAATGGGGTGTAGTTATTTTGGCCGAACATTCAACCAAATCACTTTCTTACATTGTACCGAACCACGTTGTGTTCACAATTGAGCATGATGAAGGAAGTACTAGTACCTACAAAATAACAGCGGTTACATCTGATAACGAAACTGCTAAAATTGAAGTTAGTAAAGTCGCAGTAAGTACACCCGAAAACTTTTTTAAATCGTTAAAAGAAGTAGCTGAGTTAATACAATTTATAGTATAAATAAAAAACCTATGATAAAAGAGATACAAAATTTTGATAAGGTATATGGTGAGCAAATATATCCTGCGGATGGTATGGTATATACAATTGAGAAAGCTAATGTAATAAAAACAAATAGTGAACCTGAATTGATAGAGTATATTGCTGTAAAGTTATTGGATATGTATAACAATCATAAACCGGCCGAGTATTCGGTAGCTATATTCGCTGATAACAAAGATAATCATAACATAGCTTGTGTTTATAAAAGAGGTGAGCAATCTTCTATCTTTACGGATAAGGGAATGAGTTCAACACATTATAAGAATAAGGAATTTTTCAAAACCTATGTAGTAACATTAATTAATAGAGCAATAAAATAAAAATAAGATATGAAGTTAGAAACAATTTACAAAAAAACAAAGACAGGGGCAACCCAAGAGTGGACAATCGAAGTATCGGATAATAGATACCGAACACATAGTGGACAAGTTGGTGGCCAAATTACTACAAATGCATGGACTGTAGTATATGGTAAGAATGAAGGTAAAGCAAATGGTACTACTGATAACGAACAAGCTCTTAAAGAAGCAATAGCTAAGAGAACAAAGAAATTAGAAAGTGGTTATTTCGAAAGTATTAATAACATCAATGAGCAACAATACTTCGAACCAATGTTAGCAGCAAAGTGGGAGGACTATAAAGATAAGATTCAATACCCTATCTATTCGCAGGCTAAGTTGGATGGTATTCGTTGTATCGTTACAAAGGATGGTATGTTTAGTAGAAACGGAAAACCAATTATTTCAGCACCACACATTATTGATTCATTAAGAAATCTATTCGTAGTTAATCCTGATTTGATATTTGATGGTGAGTTATACGCTGATAAATTCGCTAATGATTTCAATACAATCGTTTCATTGGTTAAGAAAACAAAACCAACCGATGCTGATTTGGCTGAAAGTAAAAAGCAAATTGAATATCACATTTACGATTTACCAAGCTCAAAGAAAAACTTTTTACATAGAGCATACGATTTGGGAATACTATTTGAAACTTATTTAGAGATGGGTAAGTATTGTAGATTAGTGGATACTCGTAAAGCTGAGAATGAGGAAATGGTTATGGAGCAGTATGGTTTGTTAGTTGAAGCTGGATATGAAGGTCAGATACTAAGAGTAGATGCTCCGTATGAAAACAAAAGAAGCAAGAGCTTATTAAAACATAAATCATTTATAGATGAAGAATTTCAAATTTTGGATATTGTGGAAGGCGAGGGTAATCGTAGCGGAACTGCTGGTTACATGGTATTTAATACGGGAGAAGGTAAAAGGTTCAAATCGAATGTAAAGGGAACATGGGATGAAACGGCTGAGATGCTTAGAAACAAAACCCAATTGATAGGTAAGCAAGCAACGATTAAGTATTTTAACTTAACGCCGGATGGAATACCTCGTTTTCCTTATGTGATTAATATTGATAGAAATAGTTACGAATAATGAAATACATAATAACATACATAATATTCCTAACTGCTTTGTATTTAGGAATTGGAGTTAAAAGAATTTGGAAACGAATTGTTATGTTCAAAGCTAAAAGTTATTGGACAGACTATAACGTGATTGAATTTTGTGCATGGATGGCTAAAGCTATAATTATTGTGCCAGGTTTAATATTTGGTATTGAGTTATGGTATATGCATTTCTTAACACTACTTACATCTTCATTATTAATTTGGGCATCAATGAGAAAGGATTTACCTACATTGATTCTATTCAACACAATATGGATTTGTATATCATTAACAATATTAGTAAGACATTTAATACCTTAATATGATTATAACAATATCAATCGTACTTTTCTTAATCGGAATACAAAGATTAATTAAGTACACAACAAACGAATTCGATAGACCGTATCGTATAATAAACCGAAGTTATTACAATGTAGGTAAGCTAGAACGAAGTTGGTATGTAGTTCAAAGACGAGAGAACCTATTGGGGTTTAGATATTGGACTGGATTTGAATGTGAGGATGGTTGGGGTGATACAACTGTTCCATCTTTTGATAGTTTCGATGAAGCATATACATTACTACAAAAATGTAAACAACAAAAACCTCTCAATGGAATTAAAGATGAAGTTGAGCTTGAATGGAATAAATACCCAATTAAAATAGATTAATATGGCAGAAGCAATTTTAAAATACGATTTGAATGATACGGA
>Ga0209086_10002690_pt1 | contig 13753 bp, 14 predicted proteins | sample M_130207_XF_Meta_FD_187312 | JGI IMG/M metagenome (GOLD analysis project Ga0209086, IMG submission 187312) | Freshwater microbial communities from Lake Montjoie, Canada to study carbon cycling - M_130207_XF_MetaG (SPAdes) (version 2) | ecosystem: Environmental > Aquatic > Freshwater > Lake...
CGGACGCACCCCCGCCGACCGGACCGCCGCGACGTCCGGGTCGTCCGCATGTTCGCGCACCCCGAACAGTCGGTCCATCGCCACCTGGATCGCCGCCCGTCCCCGGGCCATCCCGGTCTGCCCCACTTCCACCCGCGCGGCACCGTGACCACGCACCAATCCGTCACCCGAAGTCCGTGACGTAGGTGCCATCCCGCTGATGGCGGCGCCATCGGTCATCCCGCGCAGGGCGTCAAGTGCCTCCACCTCGGCGTCGAGGGCAGCCTCAAGCGCGCGGGCATAGGTCGCCGCATCGGGCCACGTCACCGCACTGCTTCCGGTGCCGGCTGGCGCCATCGGATCCCACTGCGCCCGCACCTTCCGGGTTACCGGCGCGGGCAGGGCGCGTTCGGCAAGCCTCTCGATCAGGATGTGGGCGCACTCGATCTGGAGGTGTGCCGACGTCTGGGGCTTCGGCGCCACCTCGGCAACGGTGGTCATCTGGACTGGAACGGCCGGACCGTCGTCGTGCCCGACAGCCGGATGGACCGTGCCGCCATCCTCGCGGACGGGCACCAGCGGCATGTCCAGCGTTGTGCCCACCAAAACGGATTCATCGTTCATGCAAATCTCCTCGGAAAGCGAGCAAAGCGTGTGCTGCAAGGGCCACGCAATGGAGATGGGTCCGGAGCCACTGGACACCCCGTTGTGCCCAGTGGTCCCGCGCATGTCGGGTTCCCGATCTCGCTGCATCAGGGCGGCCCGCGCCCCCCGGTGCCTCTGCCCGTCCCGGTGCCCGTGATTGCCCGGTCCGACCCGATGCGGTGCAGGAACCGTCCGCCGGCGCTTGCGCGGGTCACCACGTCGCAACTCCGCACCACCGGGACCGCATCAACGATCGTCGTGCCGGGCCGGACCCGCGCCATGGCGTCGATCGACAACCCGACCGGTGTGGTGCCGCCGAGGGATGTTGCCGCCTCGGCCAGACCAGTCACCCACGGCATGCCGGGAGTCAGGTGCAGGGTCGCCACCGCTTCAAGCCGGGAGATCCCGTCCGGGCCCGGCACCTCGCGCAGCGCCGGATCGGCGAAGTACCCCACCAGATCACGTACCGTCCGCGCCGGTTGCAGGCGGTCACCAACCGCGGTCGGATGGTCGGCAAAGCACCGCAACCCCGAAGCCCGTCGCGCCACATCCTGCACTGCCTCGCGTGTGTAGTGCCTCCCACTCAGGGCCAGGCCTTCGCGCAAGATCACCACCCGGTACGCCGTCATCGGCCACCGCCATCGGTCCGGGCGCCATCGCCACCGTCCACCGCGTCGGCATCGCCCGCAAGGCGCCACCACAAGCGGCGTGCCTCGGTGCCAGATACCCACCCGCGGTCGGTCGCCGTTGCCAACGCATCGGTTGCCTGAGAGAGCCACGCCACCCGCACATCGCGCGAATCGGCCACGAGTTCGTCAAAGGTCACCGTGAAGCGCCGGTCGGCCCGCGCCGAAAGCCTGCCGGCTGCCACTTGCGCATCGAGGGCGCGCCGGACCACCCGGGTCAGGAGGCCGCGCAGGTACTCCTGGCGCCTCTGGAACCGCTTGATTGCCGGCAGTCCCATCTCCGACGCCGTCGCGCGGTTCGCGTTCCCGCCCTCGGAGAGGTAATGCTCGGGCACCCCCGCACCCGTCGCGATCATCAGTCGCAGGGCGCGCCCGTCGTCTCGGACGTCATCGGCACCGATGTTCGGCTGCACCGCCCGCCACGACTCCACCTCATTGTGGAAGAGGATGCTCCCCGGCTCCGGTGGATACGCCTCGTACTCCCGGCGCAGGCGTTCCAGGTCGTCGCGGCGCCCGCCGGTGACGGTCACGTCATAGAGGAATGCCCCCTTGCTGCGGTTGATCCTCACGCGGTCCAGGAGCCATTCCTTGTAGCGGATCAGCCAAGGCAGGATCGGCGCCAGGTCGGAGCGGCCCCGCCGGGCATTGCTCACGCGGTTGATGGCGAAGTGGTCCACCTCTGCTGCCGGGATCCACTCCCCATCAAGGGTGTTTGCACCATCTCCCCTCGCTTCGCTCCCCGCACCACCTGATGAATGGACGCTTCGCTCATTCGGCGGACGGTAGAGGTACCGTCGTGGCCGTTCGATATCGTCCGGATCGGTCTCGATCGCCTCGATGGCCAACGGATCGAGTTGGCGGATCACCACGCGTCCGGTGGCCGGGTCGGTGAACGCGCGCAGGAACTGTTCGCCAAACAGCGAGAGTTCGGTCTGGATCGCGTAGACCCGCAAGTCCAGGCGATTCTCCGGGTCGTGCCAGAAGCGGTCGATCGCCCGTTGCACCCGCGCGTCGGCAGCGGTGGCGCGGACCCCACCGCCCAGCACGAAGTTCGTGCCTTGTTCAATGACCGCATAGGCCAGCGGGTTCGTGCAGTACGCCTCATAGGCATCCAGCAGGAGTTGGCGGGTGATCGAGGGCGACGGTTCACGGGGGGTCTCGGCCTGCAGGGGTGATCCCGCACGCCGCCACGCGGTGTCATCCTCTGCCACTTCCAGCACCCGGGTCGGCACGGTATCGCGCGCCCGCACCCAGACGTGCGCCAACCCGGCGTTGCTGAAGGGAACGCGGTCAATTGGTTCCGATGGGTTCCCGTCTGGCCGGGGCTCCGGTGTTGTTGGCAGGAACTGTGCGGGTGAACTGGCGGGGATCGGCATCCGGCATCCTCCCTGCCGGTCGCGTGCATCCGCACGGGCCGGTCATGCCGGAGTACTGCGCGTGCCTGCCCGAAAGGTGACGGTCTTCTGCCGGACCCTGCCGGTCATTTGGTGGGAATGATCGTGGCGCCGATCACGGTGACGGCTTCGCCATCCCATCGCAGGAACGTGACCTGATGCAGCCGTTCGCACGCGTTGCACTCATTGACATTGGTTCTCGACGTGACGGCAAACGTGCCAGGTTGGTCGGTCGCCTGCAGTCCGCCGGCAGCTGAGACTTTCCAGAGAGGTTCCGGTGAAGACCGGTCCCACGCACTGAAGTAGGCGTACCCGTAGTTTCCACGCGAGAGGGGATCGCGGTAGTCCGTCACCAAGACCAGCAGGTCTTCGGGCCCCGATCTTCCCGGGACCGTCGCCCAGTCCACGGTCACCATGTCCCAGGCCTTGATCTGCCGGTTGACCCGGTCCTGGAACACCCCTGGGACCGCCGGGACCTGATCAGGCCGGAAGAACGTTTGGCCGCGAGGCAACAGCGACGGCATCGGGTCCGCGGGTGGCATGGCCGATGCCGGGACCATCTCGGAGAGGGGCAAGATCCGGGTCTTGTTGGCCCGAGGGTCCCCTTCGTACGTGGTGACTAGAAGGAACTGTTCCCCGGCATCAAGCGCGAGGCTTGTAGCCCCGATGCCGTCCAAGGACGAACCCCACGACGCAATGAAGGTGCCGTCGGACGCGAACTTCTGGATGCGTTCGGATTTGCCGTCGCCGACATATACGTTCCCGTCACGGTCGATGACCAGGGTTCGCGGGCCGTAGAGTTCGCCCGGCCCGGTTCCAGGGCGTCCCCACATCCCGAGAGGGCGCCCGTCCGGTGCGAGGCGTTGCACCCGGCCATTCCCGATCTCAGCCACCAGGATGGTGCCATCGGCGTCGATCGCAAGCGCCGACGGATAGCGGAACTGTCCCGGATTGCCTCCCCACTCGCCCCAATCGGATACCCGTCCATCCGGTGCCGTCACGGTGATGCCGTGGTGTTCGCTTTCCCCGACGGAAAACGTCCATCCCCGCCGGTCCCGCACCGACACCACTTCCGGGACGGTCACGCCACCCGTGACGCCCTCCTGCATCGCGACCGGTGCGTCCGCCGGAGCATCCGGTACCGACGAAGCCCGGGCCTGACCAAACGCGAGTGCGAGACAGAGGGCGGACAGCATCAGCGCGTTCAACCCCTCGCTTCGCTCCCCATCGCCCCTGGATTCATGGACGCTTCGCTTGGCCTCGCTTCGCTCCCCATCGCCCCTTGATTCATGGACGCTTCGCTTGGCCTCGCTTCGCTCCCCGCACCACTTGATGCATATACGCTTCGCTTTCATCTTCATGAATGCAGTATAGAACGATTGCAGAACGGCGCAAATGTCATGAAATCGACGCGCCGGCACCATCCCCGTCCTGTCAGTACCCGAAGCGGAACATCTCCGGCAGGATGGCCGGGTAGTTGCGTTCGCGCAGTTTTGTGGCCGTGGCTTCCACGTCATACGCCACCCGTCGTGCCTCGATGGTCACGGCGTTGCCGTCGATCGTCGCCAGCAGGTACCCCGTCCGCGCGTCGCCATCGCGCGGGTGCCCGACGCTTCCCGGGTTGATGAGGTAGCGATGACCCTCATCGAAGGTCAGGACATCACCATCGTTGAACGGCACGAACGGTCCGCAGCGCACCGTCTCACCGGGCCCGGCGTCCGACACGAAGTAGCCCGGATAGTGCGAGTGGCCGACGGCAACGTGCGTGGGCCCCTCCGTCTTGGTCAGGACCGCGGTGGCGGCCCACCTGTCGGTGACGTATCGCTGGTCCGGGTCGTGCACGATGCGGAACCCGAGATCCACCACCTCCTCCGGCCACGCGCGCAGGACGGTGCGGTCGGCATCGGACATGGCCAGCGAGTTGAGGTAGTCGGCGTGACGGTGGTAGTTGTCCGGTTGCGCCCACAGGTCCTTGAGCGACGTACGGTCGTGGTTGCCCTTCACCGAAAGCACCGGCACATCGATCGCGCGCAGGGCATCCAGCACGGCAACCGGATCCGGGCCATAGCCGACGGTATCCCCGATGTTCCAGCAGCGGGTGAAGCCACCGCGGGCCCGCGCATCCGCCAGGCATGCCTCCAGCGCTTCGATGTTGCTGTGGATGTCTGAAACGATCAGGATGCGCTCAGCTCCCTCATTCCGGGTGTCTGCGTGTTGTGTGGGGTGCCCGGTCATCGGATAGCCTTTCGGAATGTTGTGATCATGTCGTGCACAGTCTCCTTGTTCAATGTGGGGTTCCGCAAGCGGTGCCGGACAAATTCGGCAAACATGATTGCGTGGCTTCCCCAAACCGAAAGGTCCTGGTTTGGCACGTTCGTGACACGGCTTCCCGATGAGGCTGTTTCGGGGTGTGCGGGGATTGCTTGGGACTTGCCAAGGTGGTCCCACGTGCGGTTGCATTGGGGCGGTAGCCTCCACCGGGCGGCGTGGACCGCCGTCTGGGAGGGAACGGTGACCGACGGAATGAGCGGATCAACGCAGTCAAACCAGGTGTCAGGCACAGGACCAGGGGCACGGATCCCGCTTGACGGAACCCTGAACACGCGCGATATCGGTGGCTGGCCGGTCGATAGTGGCACTGGTGGCCATGTGCGTCACGGTGTGATCTACCGGTCCGATACGCTTGACCGGCTTTCACCCAGAGACGTGGGCCACTTTGTCCGAGCCGGGGTGCAGACGGTCATCGACCTGCGTGCGGAGGACGAACGGCATGGTGCAGGCCGCCTGGCCGACGGACTGGCCTCGGCCGGCGCCACCGTGCACTCCTTCCCCCTCTACGACCGGGTTTCGGCCGGCACCCTCTTTGTCCCGACGGCTGAAGGCATCTCGCACCCGCTGGAGGCGTTCTATCGCGCCATCCTCGTGCGCCACGCCGACGCCATCCGCAGCGTGATCGAGATCCTGGCCGATCCGGCGAACCTTCCCGCCATGGTCCACTGCACCGCGGGCAAGGACCGCACCGGGATGGTTGTGGCGCTGCTTCTCTCGGTGGCCGGGGTCGATGACGAGACAATCGTCAATGACTACGCCCTGACCGGCGCCAACCTGACCGAGGAATGGATGGAGTCACGTCGTGGTGACGCTGCGCGCTACGGCATGACATGGGAGGCCCTCAAACCCGCTCTCGAGACGGCACCCGAGGCAATGCGCGCCACGCTTGCCCATGTGCGTGAACAGTTTGGCAGCGCCGCGGGCTACCTCGTCTCGATCGGCGTGGCTCCGGAAAGTGTCTCGCGCATCCGAGTCAATCTGACCGAGATGCCTCTCTCCTGATTGGCCTTGACGGCTGGCCTGGTCTTGATGCCTGTCCGGTGTCCGGCGGTGTCACACGTGGCCGTCGCCGGTACCTATGTGTCTGAACCCGCCGAGACACACTGGGGAAGGAGGCAACGATGATCGATCTGAGCATCCTCGCCGAGCGCAACAGCATCAACGATGGCCAGGCCAACGCGCTCGAGTTCGCCATCGACTGCCTGGTGGGCATGGATGACGCGATGGACAACGCCGATCCGGAGGCCGTCGTGCCCCAGGCGGTGGTCAAGGCGGCGATCGTCTTCCTGCTCGACAACTTCGGCGAGTCCCACGAGCGGATCCGGAACCGGCTAGACAGCGGAGACCTGGACGCGCTGATCCTCGACACCCGGCGGTGCATCCTTCCCCGCGCCGTCCGCGGACGTGGCCACTAGGAGCGCTGGGCGGGCGTGTCACCCAAGCTTCGGGACTGCGGCCTACCCCAGAAGGACCAGCTCGGGGATACCAGCATCGCCAATCCAGACAATCGCGTTCTGGCGCACCTCCCGCCCGAGTGAGATTGCGTCGGAACTGGCAAGTCCGACCGCGAACACACTTCGCTCCGGTACCCATGCCTTATCGGTGCCGACGCCTTGGCCTTCGTGCACCGTGAGCCCCGGGAAGCCGGCCAGGCGATTCAGCAATCGGGCGTGGGCCGCCTCATTTTGGGCCTCGGAGGTGTTCTGATTGCTGTGCGGGTTCCACGCCGTAATGAATGCGGCGCACGTCGCGCCCGCATCCGCCAACAATCCGCCCACCGTCCCGGGGCCGCTCCCGACCGGTTCGCCGATGCGCAAACTTGGCCCCGCGCCACCCATCCCCAACTGGTAGGTCGTGCCGAGGTACGCCTCAATCAGGTCGCCCGCAATTGATGACGCTGCGCGGGCAGCCTCGCCGGTGGTTTGGTCGCCGTTTTCCACGACGAGCACGATGTGAGGAATGTGTTCGTTGTCAGCCATGGGGACCTGTTGGAACCATCATAGGTCGTCTTTGGAGTCTGTGCCGAGAAGCATTCTCAAGCCATGGCCCTGAATTGTGTGAAGGCGGCCGTGGTCTGTGGGGTATCCAAGCGACAGAACATTGGCATCCCTTGCCCCTGTCTCTCACCCTCACCGCGGAGTTGGGGGGCGACCAAAGCCCGTCCGGATCAGGCACGTTATTCCGCCACCCTGGGCCCGTCGGTGGGGGTCCGCGAACCTCATCCCGGGAGCCTCAGCAAGAGTCACTTAGTCCTCGCCCCGACGCCGTCACCACCCACTTGGGCATCGGCGCAAAGTCGGGCGGATCGGGAACTGCAGGCAGGGATGCCCGTGGACCCGTGCCTCTCAGTACTTGGTTGACCGCGCTTCGTTTGCAAATACGATGATGTCGTGTGCAATGATTGGATGACATAGCACACTTGATCCGTAGTCCGCGAGACAACCAGTCCACCAGGAGGCCAACCCCATGACCCGGCATCCGTCGAACACCTTTACCGTTGCACCCGGAATTACCGTCGGGTGCATCACCGCAGACAGCATCACCACGGTGGCGACCGACGGCATCGTCAACGCTGCAAATGAACGACTGCGGGGCGGGTCCGGCGTGAACGGGGCGATCCACGCTGACGGTGGCCCCGACATCATGGCCGAATGCACCCTCCTTGGCGGGTGCGAACCCGGCCAGGCCAAGTCCACCACTGCCGGGTTGCTTCCGGCCCGGCGGGTCATCCACGCGGTCGGGCCACGGTACTACGCCGTCACCGCACACGAGGCCGCCCGGCTGCTGGCTTCGGCGTACACCGTCTCCCTGGAAGTGGCGGCCCGCGATGGCCTCGCCCGCGTCACCCTGCCATCCCTCTCAACGGGGTCGTTCGGCTATCCCGTCGAGGAGGCCACCCGGGTCGCCACCCGCGCCGTCGTCGGGTATCTCCGGGCACACTCCGCTCCGGATGCCGTGGTGCGCGAGGTCCGCTGGGTGCTGCGCCCCAATGACCTGAGCGATGGCGTTGCACTCCACGAGGTCTACGCGTCCGCATTGCACGATGCCGTTTCGGAGGTTTCCGCCCCGGATGCCTGAGGCACGGTGGTCGCCAAAGACTGCCCCGAACACATCGACGGGCGTGCCGGTGCCGGCATCATGGCAGGGACCGCTGCGCGTGGCCGCGGTACCGGCCATTGGCTGACCCTGCAAATATCCGCCCGGGATTGAAAGCCGACGCCGATTGTCAGGCGCGGACTGGTGGGCCGGGCCGGTAGCCGTCTGGCAAGCCCACCACGCCGTACAGGTTCGCCCGGCGCAGGTCGGCTCCCGTCAGGTTCGCCCCGGTCAGGTCACACCCGCTGAGGTCGGCCCCGGTCAGGTCGGCATTGGTCAGGTTCGCCCCAGCCAGAGTGGCCCGCTCGAGGTTCACTCCCCGCATGTTCGCCCCGGTCAGGTCGGCATTGGCAAAGTTTCGTCCGCGCAGGTCCTGCCCGGAATAGTCCACGGTCATGCCCAGACGGTAGCAAACACCTCCCCACCCATCGCCCCTGATTGCAACACGCTTCGCAAGGGCGTTGCGTGCGCGGCTGACCTACGTGACGGAACGGTTCTCCAATGCCGACACCGCTTCCAGTTCGGCCAGGTCCTCGTCGGTCAGGCGCAGGGTCAGTGCGCCAAGGTTCTCGGCCATCTGGGCATCGGAGTCCGCCCCGGAGATTGCGACGGTCACCTCCGGTCGAGACATCACCCATTGCAGTGCCACCTGCGCCATTGTCACGCCGTGCCTCGCGGCCACCGTCCGGACCACCTCGATGGTGTCCCCGACCAGCCCGTGAAGTGTCGTGGACAGCCGTTCTCGTGGGCGCGTTGCCCACAGCGATCCCGCCGGGGCCGGTTCGCCCCGCTGGTACGCGCCACTCAGCAGGCCAACGGCCAGTGGCGAATACGCCATCAGTCCCAATCCGGCGTCGCGCACCATCGGGAACATCTCCCGTTCCAGTGACCGGTCCAGCAGGCTGTACGGGTTCTGGACCACCACCAGGGGCGAGGCATTGATCCGCGACTGCGTCCACAATGCGCGGTCCACCTGCCACGACTGGTAGTTGCACACGCCGGCGTAGCGCACCTTGCCGTCGCGGATGAGGTCGTCCAGGGCGCGGAACTGTTCCTCAAGTGGGGTTTCCGTGTCGTAGGCGTGCAGCAGGTAGACGTCGATGCGGTCCGTGTCGAGGCGCCGCAGCGACCGTTCGGCCTCACGCATGATGTGGTACCGCGATCCGCCCCGGTCATTCGGCCCTGGCCCGACTGCACTCACCACCTTGGAAGCGATCACCACGTCATCGCGCACCGGCTTGAGCGCCCGGCCGAGAATCTCTTCCGACCTTCCGGCGTTGCGACGGTCGTCCTGGAGACCGTAGACGTTGGCGCAGTCGAAGAAGGTGATCCCGCCGTCATGCGCCCGGCGGATCAGCCGCTCGGCCTCGGCACTGTCTGCCTGTCCCCGCAGACCCAGTCCGAGCGCCATCGGCGAGACCTTCAGGCCCGATGTCCCCAACCGCACGTGTTCCATGGCAGTCCCCCTGTGACCTCTGGCGTGGCGCACCGCACCCGCGGTGGCAGCGTCGCACGCCGGACGGTCCCGTGTCTAGGGATCAATCGGACACCGGCCCGGTCAACCTATCCGCCCGAGACCGCCATTGCCACGCGCACGCATGCCCCGTCGTGCCAGACGTCATCCGGTACGTCCGACCAGCGAAGGTTCCATTCGCCAACATAGACCTGCACGTGCTTGCGCAACGCACCAGTCTCGTCCCACACGTGCGGTGCCAGTTTCGGGAAGGCACGGCGGAGGGCCGGCATCGCCTCCGAAAGGCTTTCCGCCTCGAAGGACGCCGCCGTCCCGTCGGGCATCCCGAGGAGTTCGCGCAGCAGCGACGGGACCACCAGCGTCACGCGTGCCATTCCCCGCCTCCCAGCCAGACCAGAATTCGCTTCGCTCGTCGAGTGGTCACGCCAGCGACACGTACATGATCCGGGTCAGCTTGCCCGGCAGGCGCGTCCAAGTCAGACCCTCGTCGGCGGAGTGGAACACCTCGCCATGGTTGGTCCCGAACACCACCTCGCCTGTCTCCACGTCGGTTCGCATTGACCCGCGCAAGACTCCCCCGTAGTAGTGCTCCTGCGGTAGTCCGGCCGTGATCGCATTCCACGATGTCCCGCCGTCCGTCGACCGGAAGATACGCAGGCGACCGTCCACGAAGACCCGTTGCACATCCGCCGCCAAGGGAACGACCATGACCGCACCAGACCGCGTGACGACGATTGGGAACCCGAAGTCCGAAGGCAGGCCGGTGTCGATTGGCTTCCAGACCTGTCCGCCGTTGTCACTGCGGAACACGCCGAAATGGAACTGCAGGAAGAGGCGTTCGGGGTCGTCCGGGTGCGCCATGACACCGTGCACGCAGCGGGCGACTTCCGATTCCGGCTGGCCGGTCTCCACTTCCTTGAGCCCGTCGTGGCGTGTCTGCCAGGTCGCGCCACCGTCGGTTGTCTCGAAGACGCCGACCGCGGACATCCCCACCCACATGCGTGCGGGATCGGTCGGGTGAGGCAGGATGGTGTGCAGGCACATGCCACCGGCGCCCGGCGCCCAATGCTCGCGTGACGGGTGGTGCTGCAATCCGACCAGTTCATGCCAGGATTCGCCGCCATCGTCGCTCCGGAAAATTGCCGCGAGGTCGGTGCCGGCGTAGGTCACCCCTGGTTGTGCCGGTCCGCCGGGCGTGATCGTCCAGATGGCATCAAGTTTGCGGACCGTGCCATCGGGCAGGACCGGCAACGGGCCCGACTCGAACGATGGCGAGTGGTCCACCTGCGTCCACGTCTCGCCGCCGTCATCAGATCGGCGGACCGTCGTGCCGTAGACGTAGTGCCCGGTTCCGGCAAGGATGCGCCCACCCGGCAGGGTGGTGATGCTGTCGACGCGCCATCCCGCGAGCAACTGGTTGCCGAGTTGCCATTCGCCGGCGTGATCGCGTTCGTAAATGAAGGCACCACGGTCGGTGCCCACAAGAACTCGCCGTGCCATCCGTATCGTCCTCTTGACCGATTATTTCGAGATTCCGAACGGTCCGGGAAAACAGATGTATCGGAAGAGGCACCCGGGCCTATTTCGAGAGGACGGCATCCATCCGGGCCAGGACGCCCGGCCAGCCTCGACCCATGCCTTCGTAGCCCTGCCGGCCGAGCGCCGTATCCAGGTCGAAGCCGTCATGCGTCAGGGTCACCGAGGTGCCCGTGTCATCGGCCCGGAGATCCCACGCTACCGTGGTGTCCAGGACACCGACCGCGAACCGGTACGCAAGCCGGTGTCCCGGCTTTGCTTCGATCACCTCGCATGCCTGCGTGCCCCATGCCCCCATGTCAAGGTCGAAGCGGTGACCAACGACCGGGCTGATGTTCCCAGCCGCCCACCACTCCACGTGGACAGTCGGGTCGGTCAGTGCTTGCCAGACCCGCGACACCTCGTGCCTGACGTGCCTGTCGATCTGTACCCGTCCTGCATTTGATGGCGGCATGTCGTGCATCCTTCCGTCCCGGCGCGGTCACCAAGCCATGGCAGGCTGGTGGCGCATCTCCATGCCGGAACGGTTCGGCCCTGACAATGGCCCTGAGGGTTAGGTGTACCTAACCCTCAGGGTTTGGTACTGTTTCGTGCCGTTGGTAGGTGGCGCCCTGACGGTTACGATTTCTTTCAGGAGACCCTGCATCTGATGAACGCGTTCATGCCGTCGCGTCCCACCGGCCGACCCACCCCGGCATCTCGGCGAGCCTTCCTTGGCGGCCTGGTTGGCGGTTTGCCGTTCATCATCGCGGCCTGTGGCGGAACGGAGGCTCCGGCCGCTTCGCCCACTTCGGCACCAGCGCCATCGACCCCGGCGCCATCAATCAGGCCACCGACGGCAGCCCCCAGTGCCGCGACCCCCGTGCCATCCGCTGCAATCCTCGAGAAGGAACTGGTGATCTATTCCTCCCGCAAGGAATCCCTGATGGAGCCCACCGTCGAGGCGTTCCAGAAGAAGACCGGCGTGAAGGTGTCGGTCAAGAGCGGTGGCAGTGCCGAACTGCGCCTCCTGATCGGGCAGGAGGGGGGCGCCTCCAAGGCCGATATCTATTACACCACCGACTACGTGGACGCCGAACTGCTGCGCCAGAAGGGCCTGCTTGCGCCATTCCAGTCGAGCTTGACCGATGGCGTACCCGCCGAGTTCAAGGCCCCCGACGGTGCATGGACCGGGGTCATTGGGCGCAGCCGCAACATCATGGTCAACACGACCCTCGTCAAGCCTGCGGACTATCCGGCGTCCGTCTTTGACCTTGCCGACCCCAAGTGGAAGGGACGCATCGCCATCACCCGCCTCACCGACGGGACCCCGGTCTGGCTAGCCTCCCTGATCCTCCTGAAGGGCGAGGAGGCAACCACAGCATTCCTGACCACCCTTTTCAAGATCAACGGCATGAAGGTCCTCAACGGTGGCTCGAATGTCGCCGATGCCGTCGCGCAGGGCGAATTCGCGGCCGGGTTCGTCAACCACTATTACTATGTGCCAAAGAAGCGGGCCGGCGCGCCAGTCGACCTGATCTACCCGGACGAGGCCACGGGGGGCATCGGGACCTTGGTGATCCCCCTCACGGTCGCGGCCCTCAAGTCTGCCCCGCACCCGAACGTTGCGCGGGCGTTCATCGACTTTGTCCTCTCGCCCGAGGGGGCCGCGCCGATGATGACGCAGGAGGGCGAGTTCCCGCTGCGTCCCGGCATTCCCCTGGGCGACCATGGCGCCGATGGTGTCCGCACCATCGACAAGATCCGTCGGCCAGCGGCCTTCGATATTGACAAGTTGCTGGCCGCGCGCGACCGTGCCATCGAGCTCTATACCCCCTTGTTCACCTGATCGTCACCAAACAGCAACCGGCAGGTGATGCCAACGTCGTAGACTTCCGGGGGGGTGGGTGTTCGCCATCCAATCCCCCTGAAGGTGACCCGATAGCATGAGTTCTCCCGGCCGGTTTGGCCAGATGTACGCGCCGTTGCGTGTGCCCAATTACCGGATGTTCCTCGCCGGACAGACCGTTTCGACGATGGGGTCGCTCATCCAGATGACCGCCCAGTCGTGGGTCGTCTATGAACTGACCCACTCTTCGGCTGCCCTAGGAACCGTGGCGATGCTCGGGTCCCTGCCATTGCTCTTCCTCAGTCCGTACGCCGGCACCCTTGCCGACCGGATCGATCGACGCAAGCTCCTGTACGGGACGCAACTCATCCTTGCAGGCCTGGCTGCCACCTTGGCACTCCTTGTCCAGACCGGCCTGATCCAGCTCTGGCACCTCTATGTCCTTGCCGTCGTGACGGGTATCGTCACGGCCCTCGATGGTCCGGCCCTGCAGGCATTCGCCGCCGACCTCACTGGTCCCACGCTGATCCGGCAGGCGGTCTCGCTCAACATGATGGGCTTCCAGGTCTCGAGAATGGTCGGCCCCTCCGTTGCCGGACTGCTCGTCGGCTTCTACGGCAGCGCAACCGCTTTCTGGGTCAATGCCGCCAGCTTCCTCGCGGTGGTCCTGGCCCTCCTGCGGGTGCGCTTTACCAATGAGGGGGCATCCGGGCAACGTGGTGCTAGGTCCGGTGCCGGTGGGGGAACCACCATGGACGCGGTTCGCCACATCCTCGGCAACGCG
>Ga0209086_10002691_pt1 | contig 13752 bp, 10 predicted proteins | sample M_130207_XF_Meta_FD_187312 | JGI IMG/M metagenome (GOLD analysis project Ga0209086, IMG submission 187312) | Freshwater microbial communities from Lake Montjoie, Canada to study carbon cycling - M_130207_XF_MetaG (SPAdes) (version 2) | ecosystem: Environmental > Aquatic > Freshwater > Lake...
CGACGAGTCCCTTGTTGCCGAAATCAAACCGCTACCACCGACTCGTGGAAAGGAGCCCTTACTTGGTCCCGGTTATCCCGGCCTCCCCTCTAGGCTCATCTTTCAATTGGAATGTGCTGTGCTGGCGGGGGAGCAGGGCGGATTCGCGGAGCCAGTTGAAGGCGTCGTTCATGGCGCGGTCTACTTCTTGCGGGGTCGCGGTGTAGCCGGGTACGACGAAGGCATGCTGCGAATCGGGATAGAGAATCAGCTTCGTTTTGGGGTGGGCGGCACGAAAGCGTTCGGCTTCCTGGTAGGGCACTACCGTATCTTTCTGGCCGTGGAGGATGAGGACGGGCGGGGTTTGGGCGTCGATCTGGAACAGGGGCGAGAGGCGGCGGGCCTGTTCGGGGGAGCTCGCGCGGTTGGCCCATTTCCCGGTGAGGTCGGGGATGGGGTTGAAGGCGACGATAGCGTTGGCGCGCTCCCGCGTGACCGTGCCCAGGGCGAGCGCCAGATGGCCCCCGGCGCTGTCGCCGGCGGCGATGATGCGCTGGGGATCGACTCCGAGTTCAGAGGCATGGCGGCGGATCCAGATGAGGGCGGCCTCGACGTCTTCGACGGCGGGCCCGACGGAGCCGAGGCGATACTGGAGGGTGAAGCCCACGACACCTTGAGACGCGGTGTACTCCACTGCCGGGAGGAACATCTCCGGTCGGCCGCCGGTCCAACCGCCGCCGTGGATCCAGAGTACGGCGGGACGGGGGACGGCGCTGCGACCGAGCATGGTGAGCGAGAGTCCGGGCTTGTATTCGAAGGTTTCGGCGGTTTGCTTTTCCCACGGGTCGGCGGCGATCCCGTTCTGATCCCAGACGATTTTTCCGGCGCGGAGGGTGAGTTCGCTTGAGAGTTGCTGGGTGCCGACCATTTTTGATCCCCCGACGTCGAGGAAGCCGAACTGGCCCTTTTCGAGGCGGAGAACGGCGACGTCCGCTTCGCTGCCGACGGTCAAATGGCCGAGGGCAGGACGGTGGATGGCTTGGGCGGGTGCCCAGGTGGAGGCGCGGATGACGTCGGGGAGGGGCATGTTAAGGTTGAGGAATTTGGACATGGTCCCGAGCATGGTTTTCATGCCGCCGTTGGCGCTGCTGACGTGGAGGTCAGTGGAGATCGTATCGGGCGCAAAGCCCTGGCGCATGGCGGGCACGGCCCATTTGAAAAGCAGGGAGCCGGAGCCGTGGCCGACGTCGAACAAGATGCCGCGTTCGCGGGCGTTGCGGTAGTAGGGGCGCAGCTTTCCGTCCGCATCGAGCACGGGATCGAAGGGGCGGTACATGTGGGTGTAGATATCGCCGGGGCGAAGTTTATCGAGGAAAAGATCGCGATGGGGGCGTTCGATGTGGATGATGCCGAAATCGACCATCAGCGGCACTTTGGCGAGGTCGGCGGCTTTTACGGCCCGATCGACGGCGGTCCAATCGGGGGCGGCCCAGTGGGCGGTTTTGATGCCGACGATGAGGTCTCGATTGGCTTCGATCATCTGGGCGGCGGCGCTGGGGTCGTAGTCCTGTTGATCCTGTTCGTTGGCCGGGCCCATGCCTCCACCGGCGATGTTGAGAAAGGCCAGGATGCGGGTGTGGGCGGGGCGGATGAGCCGATCGCGAAAGTCGGGAAAGTTTTTCCAACCGGAGCTGCCGGCGTCGACGACGGTGGTGACTCCGGCGCGGAAGCTGTGCATGTCGGCGGGCACGGAGCTATCGCCACCCGCGAGGACGGGGCCGTTCGAGCCGGTGTAGACATGGGTGTGCATGTCGATCAACCCCGGTACGACGTAGAGGCCGCTCACATCAACAACGCGCTTGGCCTTTTCGCGGGGGATGTTGGAGGCGACGGCGGCGATAGTTTTGCCGGTGATGGCGACGTCGCGGAGGGTGTTGAGCCGGTTTTTGGGGTCGATGACGGTGCCGCCTTTGAGGAGCAGGTCGAACTCGGGTTCGGTGCCGGTGTCAAAGATGGCGAGGACGGGGAGATGGTCGCTGGGATAGCGGCCGGCGCGGTTCTTCGTGAGGGCGTCGACACGTTTCACTTTCCACTGCGGGGCGCGGAAGAGTATCCAGTCGATGCGGGCGGGGCCGACGGTGCCCTTGAAGCCGTGGAAGGTGCCTTCGGGGCCGCTGGAGGCGGCAGCAGCGGTCTTCGAGTCGGTGAGGGTGGCGGTGAGGACGCGATAGGCTTCGCTCGTGGGCGGAGCATTGAAATCGCCGGTGAGGATGAAGGGTGCGGCGAGGCCGATGCGCGTGGCGATGAGTTTGGCGGATTCGATGCGGGCGGGTTCGTCCTGTTGGCCGCGGTGGGCGAAGTGGGTGTTGTAGTAGGTGAAGCGGCGCTGGGTTTGGAGGTCAGTGAAGACGGCCCAGGTGACCATGCGGGGCAGGGACATGTTCCAGGAGCTGGAGCCGGGGACGTTGGGCGTTTCCGAGAGCCAGAAGTTGCCGGAGTCTTCGACGCGGAGACGCGATTTTTTGTAGAAGACGCCCATGTGTTCGTCCTCTTTGTTGCCGCGGCGACTGAGGCCGAACCAGGCATACTCAGGGAGTTTTTCGGCGATGTACTGGCCTTGGAGGTAGAAGAGCTCCTGGGTGCCCATGACGTCGGGCGTGGCTTCGCGGATGGTTTCGACGAGGAGATCGCGCCGATTGTCCCAGATGTCGGGTCCGTCCGCGGGGTTCGGGTACCGGACGTTGAAGGTCATGACGCGCAACTCGGCGGCGAGGAGCGGCAGGGCAGCCAGCAACAACAGAAATCGCATAGAAGACGAGTTTATTCTCTTCCGGGCAGGGGAAGCACGGCCCCGGTGATTTCGGCACCGGCGTCGCTGACGAGCCAGACGAGGAGGCTGGCGAGGTTCGGGAGTTGGACCCAGCGAGTGGAATCGTAGTCGGGGTCGGCGGTGCGGTTGGCGTGGGTATCGAGAGTGCCGGGGGCGATGACGTTGGCGCGGATTTGGCGGTCGCGATTTTCGACGGCGATGGTTTTGATGAGGGAGATGAGGCCGGCCTTGGCGGCGGCGTAGGCACCGACATTGGGGGTAGCGTCGATGGCGGCGGGGCTGCCGATGGCGAGGAAGGCGCCTCGCTTGGCGGTGCGCATGAAGGGGATGACGGCGCGGGCCAGATGGATGGCGGGGCGGAGATTGACGGCGAACATTTTGTCCCAAACGTCGTCGCCGGTTTCTTCGATCCTGAGCCCGCCGGCGAAGCCGCCGACGAGGTGGACGACGGCGTCGATGCGACCGCGAATGAGCATGACATCATTGACCAATTGCTCAACGGCGGCGAAGTCTTCGAGGGCGACGGCGACGTGGGTTAGCGCGGGGTGAGCGGGGCTTTTCGAACGGGGGAGCCGGTCGACGCCTACGACGCGCGCACCTGCTTCGAGAAAGGCTTTGGTGACGGCGACGCCGAGCGCGCCGCTGGCCCCGGTTACGATGACGACTTTGCCTTCGAGGTTCGGAGAGAGCATGGGTGGAACTTCTAGGTTAGCTTCTTTACTTCGACGTATTGGACGCCGCGATCATTCCCGTCGATGCGGAGGACCGGCTCCAGGCGACCGGGGCCTGGGCGGAGCTTGACGCCGGAGAGCATGGCGCTCGAAGCACCCGCGGGGAAGGAGACTGTTTTTTCGGTGGTGCCCAGCTTGACGACGGCTTGGCCGGCGGCGGTGGCGGCGACGAATTTGAGTTCAATATCGTAGGTGCCCGCGCTCCGGACATCGACTTCCCAGTAGCCGATGCCTTCGGCGTCCCAACTCGCCCGGGGGCCGCGCCAATCCTGCCGGGTGAGGAGCACGGGATTTTCTTGCGGGGCGCCGATGGCGATGCGGGGAGGGGCGTAGCCGCCGCGGGAGGCCGAGACGCTGCGGAACCATTCCTCCGTTTCGCGACGAAGGCGGGCGACGACTTCGGGCTGTTTGGCAGCGACGTCGTTGGCCTCGGGGGGGTCGGCAGCGAGGTCGTAGAGTTCCTTGCCCTTGACCAGTTTCCAGCGCTGGGTGCGCGCGGCATGGTCGCGGAAGAGTTGGGGTTCGTCGCCGCGATGCCACTGCGTGTGGAGGGTACGATCGGGCCACGCGGGGGTAGCTCCGCTGAGGAGCGGGAGCAGGCTTCGCCCATCGAGAGCAACCTTGGGAGCCTTCACGCCGCAGGCAGCGAGGATGGTGGGGAACAAGTCGATGTGGGCAGCGATGCGGTCGATCAGGAGACCGGGCTTCACCTTGGCGGGCCATTGGACGAAACAGGGGACCCGGATGCCGCCCTGGTAGACGGTTCCTTTCAGGCCGCGCATGCCGGCGTTATAGCGTTTTTGCTGGGGTCCGTTGTCGGTGAGAAAGATGACGATCGTATTTTCGCGGAGGTTGAGGCGAGTGAGCAGACTTTGGAGCTGGGCGACGTTTTCGTCGAGGTTCTTGATCATGCCGTAAACCTTGGCGGTGGTGTCGTCGAGGCCCTGAGCGCGAAAGGATTTCACGTAGCTGTCGTCGATGAGCAGCGGACCGTGCGGGGCGTTGGTGGGGATGTAGAGGAAAAATGGCTTCGTTTGGTTGGTTTCGACGAAGCGGGCAGCTTCGCGGAAGAAGATATCCGTGCAGTAGCCCTTCGTCTTTTCGTACTTGCCGTTGCGGCGCAGCAGGGGGTCGGTGTAGCTATTGCCGGGAGGCGGATCGCCGGGCTGCGCGAGGCCGCCGCCATTGGCGACGAGGGAATCGTCGAAGCCCTGGTCGATGGCGCGCATCGGATAATTGTCACCGAGATGCCATTTGCCGAAGATTCCGGTTCGGTAGCCGGCGCCGCGGAGGACTTCGGCGATGGTGATTTCCTTGGGGTCCATCAGGGAGCGACCGAGGTAGGTATCGACGACTCCGGTGCGATAGTTGTAGCGACCGGTCATCAGGCTCGACCGGGTGGGCGAGCAGACGGGACAGACCTGGAACTGGGTGAACTGAGCACCGGCCTTGGCGATGGAATCGAGACCGGGCGTGGCCAGGTTTGGATTGCCGTGGATCGAGAGATCTCCGTAGCCTTGGTCGTCGCTCATGATGAGGATGACGTTGGGGCGGGAGGCGGGGGAGGCGCAGAGGGTGGCGGAGGCGGCGGCGAGGAAGTTGCGACGGTTGAGCATGACTTGGTAAGAATATCAGGGTAGGCGGAAGCGGAAGAGGCGGCTGGGGTCGTCCTCGGGGAGCAGGTAGAGGACGCCCTGGTGAAGGGCCATGCCTTCGTTCGAGTAGCGGACGCTGCGATCGGTTCTTCCAGTCGAGATCGACCGTTGGACGGTGAGAGACTCCGGATGAAGCCATTCGATCGCGCCGGAGGTTGGGTTCTTCACTCCGTTGCCAACCAACGATCCGTCGTGGAGTTTCAAATCCTGAAAGCCGGTTCCCGTGGGATTGGGGCGCTTGTCGATGAGAGTGCCGTCGGTACGCCAGCGATAGAAGTGGCGGGAGTCCCAGTTGCCGCCCCAGATGACGCCGTTGCCGATGGCGACGCAGCCAATGTGATCGGCGACGGGGAACTGAGCTTCGAGCGCCAGGGTGTGTTTATTGCGCTTCTGAATCCAGGCGCTGGACTCGCGGCGGTATTCGGCGACGGGCAGCCAGATGGACTCGCCCGAGAGTTGGAGGCCTCCGGGATGGTAGCGTTCGCCGTCCTGCACTTCGACCGTGACGAGGCGTTGGCCGGTCTTGGCGTCAAAGCGGGAGAGGAAGCCTTTGTGGGTAGTCTTTTCCACGGCCGAGACCCAGACGAACTCGCCTTCGACATCGATGCCTTGGACGTGGTGGGTGGGGCCGACGAGGTTGGTGATCCCTAATGCGGTGAGCGTCGCCAGTTCGATCAACATGCTTTATTCAATTCTAATCGGGATATCGTCGGGGTCGACCGGCATCTGGCTGAGGGAACGGAAGGTGACGTTGATCAGCAGAGGGGCGATGACGGTGGTCATGACGGCCATGATGACAACGACGCTGTAGGTGGTTTGGGAGACGGTGCCGATACCGGCTCCAATCTGCGCGACCACCATGCCGACCTCGCCGCGCGGAACCATGCCGGCCCCGATGCGGCGGGCGTCCGGCCAGCCGAGGGAGAGGGCTCCCAACCCGCAGCCGAGGATTTTTGAAACGACGGCAGCGGCGGTGATGACGCCGGCGAGCAGGAGCGTTTGCGGATGCTGGAGCACGCGGACGTCCAGCGCCATCCCAATGCCGGCGAGGAAGAAGGGCACGAGAAGTTCGGTAACGCCCTGCGCGAGATCATGCACGCGGCGGGAGACCGAATCAGAAAGCGCGACCCCGGCCAGGAAAGCGCCGATGATGGCGGCGACGCCGGCGTAGGTAGCAAAGACGGCCAGCGCGAAGAGTAGAATCATGGCCAGCGAAAACTGGGATTCGCCGCCGCGGAGCCGCTTCTGCACGCGGGGCAGAAGACGCTCCATGGTCTTCGTACCGACGCTGAGCACGAAGATGGTGAAGCCGATGGAGATGCCGGCGGTGGTCGTCAGCTGGAGGATGTTGATTTCGCCTTTGGCGAGGCTGGAAACGATGGCGAGGACGATGAGGCCGAGGATGTCGTCGATGACCGCGGCGGCGAGAATGATGCGGCTGGCGCGGACGTTGAGCAGGCCTTTGGAGGCGAGAACTTGGGCGGTGATGCCGACCGAAGTCGCCACCATGGCGGTGCCGACGAAAAGCGCTTCGATCTGGTTGGAGCCGTTGTAGATGTAGATTCCGTAGCCCATGGCTAACGGCAGGAGCACACCCAGGAGTGCCACTAGGGAGGCGACGCGACCGACCTTGACGAGATCCGAGGCCTTTACTTCGAGCCCGACGCGGAACAGCAGGAAGATCACCCCGAGGTCGGCGAGTTCGGCCGTTTGGCGGGGGTCGACCCAGTTGAGCACACTGGCTCCGAGCAAGACTCCGGCGATGATTTCGCCGACGATGTTCGGCATGCGGAGCCGTTCGAAGATTTCGCCCATGATCTTGGCGGTGCCGAAGACTAGGAGCATCGCCATAGGCAGTTCGGAACTGCCCTGAACACTCATGCTTGACGCATCCACTCGACGAACGAGCGGGCATAGCGATCAAGATTTTCTTCGCTACCGCCACCGACGAGGGGGGAACACATTTCGTAAGCGACGCCGCCGGAATAGCCACCGCGAATGGCCGCGGCAAAGAAGGCCCGGTAGTCGATGAACCCTTCGCCGAAGGGGACGGCCTGGACGTAAGGGGTGGTGGCGACGTAGTTGACGAGTTGGGGTTCGTAACGGTAGCGGGGCTTGCGGAGGTAGTCGGCGACGGTTGTGTGGACCATGAGCGGGGCTAGGCTGGCGGCGGCTTGGGCGAGATCGTCGCCGTGCAGGGCCGGGGCCCAGGCGTCGAAGCCGGCACGGAGATTGGGTTCGTTCACTTCGAGGAGAAGATCGCGAAAGCTTTCATAGCCGACGGCGACGTCGTGGTGATTCTGGAGGACGAGGGTGACGCCGAGGGGGGCGGCGCGGCGGGCGCACTCGCGAAGGGCGTCGACAACCAGGCGCCACTGGGCGGAAAACGGCAGGGCGGAGTGTTCGTAACCGGTGAAGATACGGACGAACGGGGCGCCGATGTCGGCCCCGAGTTGCGCGAGCGATTCGACGTAGTGAATCTGCATTTCGCGCTGGGGGATTTCGGTGTGTTCGAGGTCGGCGGTGAAGTTGGTGTAGCCGGCGAGTACGTTGTGGGTGAGGCCAGCGGCGGCGAGCTGTTTACGCAGTTCGCGACGGCGGGCGGCGTCAAAATCGAGCAGGCTGAGATGGGGACGCTTGGCCATCAGCATGGTGCCCTGGAAGCCAAGAGAGGCGGCCTTGGCGACGAACTGCTCGGTGGAGAGCGCCACTTGTCCCCAGGAACCGGAGTAGCTGACGGAGTGCAATAAGAGGGGCAGGGTGGCCATGAGTCGTAATTAGTTATACTCTATAGCACTTTCCAAATGGCGGCCGCTTATGTTCGAATCCATCAAACACTTCTGGAGCAAATTCGCTCTGGCAAGCTCCAACCCGGGGCCAAATTAGCGTCCGAGCGCGACCTAGCGACGACGTTTGCAGTCAGCCTGATGACGGCGCGGCATGCCGTTTCGATATTGCAACAAGAAGGCTACGTGATCCGTCGGGTGGGTTCCGGGACGTTTGTCGCGCCCAGCACAACCGGGGGGCAACGGCTGCAGGACCCGCATGACCTGTTCAAGGGTAGACTCACGGTGCGGCTGGTAGCGACGCAGATGTTCGCGGCGGGGGCGGTGATTCCGGAGCCGATGTTGGGCCAGACTTGCGGTCTGGTGGCGCGGGTTTGGAGCTCCGGGACGACGCGAGTGATCGAGGAGCAGATTTGGCTTCCGGTGGAGAACGAGCGGGAGTTGCGGAAGATCGGGTCGACTCCGCTGCTCGGTTGGTTAAGCGTGGAGGGGTTGTTTGCGAAGGAGACGATCGAAGCGGTGGTGTTGCAGGGGAGCGCTTTTCTTCGAATCACGCAGACTTGTTTTGATGCCTCGCAGCGACCTCTGGCGCATCGGGTTTTGCTCTGCCCGGGCGATAAGGTGCAACTGCAGAGGATTGTTCGACCTTAGCCCGCTCGGAGGTTGGCCCTATTCCCTCAAGTTTTGCAAGGGCTTGCCGAACCGAGGGGAAATGGACGAAAAATCATTAGAAGAACGCCGCCGTCGCTCCCGGCTTCCGGCCCCTACGAAAATGGAGATTCAGCTATGGGTGGAGCTTTCGTCTAGCAAGTGGCAACGGGTTCCAGCGCGGGTAGAGAACTTCGCGCAGGGCGGACTGGGAATTCTGGCACCGGTGGAGTTACGGGTGGGGCAGACGGTGCTGGTGGAGGGCGCTCCGGCGTCAGTGGCATCCGGACTTGGCCGACCGCAGGGCGTGGTGATTTGGGCGAGTCCGGTGGGGAAGCTATTTAAGGCTGGGATCTCGTTCCACGCGCAGGCGGCGACGAATGCGCCGGAGCAGGAGTTAGACCTCTACGCATTCAAGCAAATTCTTCGGAAAGCGGAGCCGGAGACGGTCCATCGGGTGCATCGCATCCTGGTGGCCCGTTACCATCCGGACAACCAAGAGACAGGAGGGGAGGAGCCATTTAAAGCTTTGGTCCGGGCGTATCGGATAGTAGCTGATCCGGTGCAACGGGCGGCGTACGATGTGGAGCGGACGCGGGTTGAGAAGAGGCAGTGGCGGATTTCCAACTCCCAGACGGCTTCCGGAGGGGTAGGCGCGGAGAAGGAGAAGCGGCAAGGGATTTTGTCCATGTTGTACCTGAAACGGATGCGGGAGCCGGACCAGCTCGGCGTGCCGATTCAGGAGAGGGAGGAGCTGTTGGGGATTCCTCGCGAGCACCTCGAATTCACGATTTGGTATTTCAAAAAACGGGGATTTATCGTGCGCAACGATAGCGGGCGATTCACGCTTACGGTAAAGGGCGTGGATCGGGCGGAGGAGTTGGGGGCGGCTCCGGCGCCGGCGTTGTCCATGCTGCAACTCGAGCCGGTCGCTCGTTAGCGGGCGCAAAAAGTGACCAAGTGTTGGCCACGGGGGAGTAAGAGAGCGTAGCGACCCGGAGCGGCTTCAAGAAGCGTCGGTTGGGCCGGGGCACCATCGATCTCGATGCGGACTGGCCTCCGATCGAGGATCGCGATGGCCCGGGCGGAACTTTGGTACGCCAGATCCACAGAACCGCCTTGGACGGCGGCGGATTTCAGATCGCCATTGAAATCGAGCACGCGGAGGGGCGGTTCCGTGGACGAGGTTTCGACCGCGACGGGTCCAGGGGGAAGCCACAAAGTTGTCTCGTCGGCGATGGGCCAGACACGCCCGTTGACCATGGCTGGGCCACGCCAGGGAATGCCAACGCCCCGCGGGGTTTCGAGGACGAGGCGGTTGGCGACTCTTTCGACGCGTTGGACATCGGCGGAGGAGGAGGCGAGCAGTGGCAGATCCTGCGCCAGAATCGAATTCTCGAAATAGAGCGCGACGCGACTGAAGGCCTTCGAGGAGAGGTGGACGAGTTGGAAGAGTTCGGTACCGGTTTGCTGCTTGGTGGGATAGACGTCCTGGTAGCGTTCGACAATGTTGATATCGATGGCCAGTTTTTCGCGATGGGTGGTGAGGGGTCGGTACTTCTCGGCGATCTGGGGATAGCGCTGCGGGCCGAGGTGCCAGATGGTGGCGGGATCCTCGATGAGAAAGGTGAAATCGTGTTCTTCGAGGAGCGGCAGAAGGCGACCGGCGTCGGCGCCGATGAGTTCCCGCATGCGGGTATCGAACCGGTCGTCGACGTGGGTGAGGACGATATCGAGATGAGGTTTTTGCTTACGTTCGGCTTCGATGCGGGCGAGCCATTCTTCCTGCATCTGTTGGGCGAGACGGGCTCGGTAGTCAAGCCAGACGCTGCGGAGTTCATGGTTCTTTTCTTTAACGATGGCGAGCGGGTCGACGCCGTGACGACTCTGGAAGGCGGCGCGGACGTTGTCGTTAAAGGGCGTGAAGCGGGCAGGATTGTCGATGCCTTCGAGGGATTCGAAGTAGAGTTCGGCTAGATTGACGCCGTCCCAATCAAAGCGGCGGACGAGGCCCGAAAGGCCGCCGGCGATAGCTTTGACGCAATCGGGGTGCTGGAGGTTCATCAGCTTCCGCCAGTCGAGTTGGGCATCCTGCAGCAGTGCAGTTTTTTCTCGCCATGTGGGATGCTGGTGCCAGAACTGTTCGCTGACGTGGGGGAGTTCTACCCAGGCGTAGACCAGGATCGCGCGTTTGTGGCAGGCCTCAATCAGCTTACGGAGGTACTCGTCGCGACCGGGGTCGCGGTCGTGATAGTGCCAGGCGGCGACGTGGATGGCTCCGATGCCGGCGCGCCGCCAGCGTTCGGCGAAGTAGTCGGGGTCGACGCGCAGCCGGTAGGAGGAATCGAAGAAGGCCCAGAGGCGACCGCTGCGATAGGGGGGCTGGAGGCCGAGGTGGGTGAGGGCTTGGAGAGCATAGGGGAATCGTTCGTGGCCCGCTTTACCGGGGGTGACGGCGAGCCAGAGCACCGCCCCGGCACCGCGCCGGACGCCGGCCATGAGGGGGGTGTTCGACCAGCGTTCGCGAGCATAGATTGTCGCGTCGGGCGGCACTTCGTATTGCGGCAGGTCGATCGATTTTTCCCAGACGATGGGGAGCTTCGGATCGGCGCGGTCGATGACGCTTTGCGTGGGGACGCGCTTGGTGGTGGGCCGGATGCCCAGGGCTTCGGCGAGGGGGCTTTCGCCTTCGATGATGACCAGTGCGCCAGCTTCAATGCGCGGGAGCCAAGTAGCCGGGGCGGCGGCGGTTCCGCCGGGGAGGACGATGAGGCTGGAGGAGCCGTCGGCCGCGGGCGTCATTCCGATAGAGCCGAGAATGGCGGGCCAGGAGGTGGGTTCGTCCCCGACGACGTGGAAGGCGTATTGAAACGCGGGGCGACGGGCTTCGAGCGCGAGGCAGGAGAGCAGAAGATTAGCGAGTAAGCGCATACCAGAAGCCCGCCCGAATATCGAAGTAGTTGGGCCGGCGGGGATTGCCGGTATTGACGAGATGGGCGCCACGGAGCGCCTGTACGGTGAAGACCATGGAGGGCGGCATGGCGGACCAGCGGAACCGTACGCCGGGGCCGGTCTCCGCAGTATTGGCCCAGTATTGCCGTTTGAAGTCCGCGTTGAGATTCATGGCCCAGAACAACTGGGCGCGGAGGGTGTTTTCATCCTCGCTACCGCCAAAGTTACGCCCGAACTTATTTTGGGTTTGAAGGATCGTATTGTGGTTAAAGCGGCTGAGGTAGACGGCGTCGTTGGCCGTTTCGGCGAACCAGCCGGGTTTGGTATTGAGAATAGTGGGGCCGTAGAAACGGGTTAGGCTGAGGCCGGCCCGATAGTCGGACATGGCGCGAGGCACATCGTCGCGGCGGAGGTAGCTGAGCGCGGTGCCTGCTTCGGCCCAAGCGAAGAGGCCTCGATGGACGGGGGTGGCGACGCCGAGGCCGAGAATGACGGCGCTTTCGGAAAGATAGAGCGGGCTCGAAGCGGCCAGTTGGCTTCGATCCATGGTTCCGCTGCGAGCGTCGCCGACGAAGCGGGCCGAGAAGTAAGGGAGCAATGGGCCCTTCACCTTGACGACCGTCTTGAGTTGTGCGTAAGCGAAGACGTCCTGCCAGCGCGAGCTATACATGGGGAAGAGCCAGAAGGTGGCCTGCAAGCGGGCGCTGGCGGCGCGGAGATTCTGATAGGCCTTGTTGGCTTCCTGGGCCACCTTCGGATCGGGGCTGCGACGGGCAAGGTCGAACCACCGCGCGGCGACCGCGTCCTGCTTGGTGACATTGTGGGCCCAGCCGAGTTTGAGCATGACGTCGAAATCGAGGGGATCGGATTCGTGGGCGATCGTGAGGTACTTCAGGGCGTCCTTCATGTATCCCTTTTCGAGAGATTTTTCGGCGAGCACTTTGGCTTCGAGGCGCCGCTCGGCTTGGGGGGCCTCGGGGCGTTTGCGCAGGGTGCGGGGCAGTTTGAGGGCGGAACGAACGCGGTCGGCCAGCTCGGTGTCGTCGTTTTTCAGCACCTGATCGAGCAACGGCATGGCCCCGGCCAAGTCGCTGCGATGGAGGCGGAGGAAGCCAAGTTGGGCGACCGAGAGCAGATCATTCGGAGCGGCGCTGACGATGCGGCGGAACTCGTCTTCGGCCTCGGGCTTGTTACCCATTTCGAGCAGGAGGTAGGCGAGTTCACGGCGTAATTCGACGTTGGCGTCATCGAGTGCAAGCGCTTTGCGGAACTCATAAACGTAGGGATAGCGTTGCGGCAGCAGTTCGCGGGCGGCTTCCGCCACGCGGGGCTCGGTGCCGCGACTAGCGGCCAACAGGGCGGAGGTCGAGTCCTCGGCCCGGCCGAGGGCCTTCCAGACGCGACCCAGATCGAGCAGGAAGATTCGCAGGGTCGGCTTGAGTTGCCAAGCTTTTTCGAAGTGGGTGGCGGCGAGCGCCAGTTCCTCGCGCTGTTCGGCTAGCTTGGCTAGCTCCTCGTGGCCGGAGTAGTTATCCGGCAGCGCGGCCACAGCCTTTCGCCAGCGGGCGATGCCGTCACGGAGCGGCTGATCGATGTTCTGAAAGGCCTGCTCGGCGGTCTGGCGGCTGGCGGGATCGCCGGACTTCCGGACGCGGTCAAAAACGCGGCGGGCTTCAATGAGTTGGCGGGTTTCGTGCGCCAGAAAGGCATATTCGAGGGCGACGTGATGGTCGGAGGGATCCAGTTCCATCGTTTGGCGGAACTGGTCCCGAGCGGCGGCGGTTTCACCGACCTTGAGCAGGGTGTAGGCGAGGTCCTTGCGAATTGCTCCTCGTTCCGGGGAGAGTTTAGAGGCCTGTTCGAAGAAGCTGGCGGCTTGGTCGAACTGGTGAGAGCGAAGGGCGGCGTAAGCCTTTTCGAGGACGGGATACGCAGGATCCGCGGCAACCGCGCCGGCGATGGCCGCTAGCCACATGGCGATTACTCTTGTTTGCATGGCTTCCCGACGGTAGTGCGGCGAAGCTTGGAATTCTCTCATGCAATATCAGACCTCCTGATCCGGGTGAAGTCAGTTTGACCCGAGTTTATAGACCAGCGTGAGGGAGGTACCGGGAAAAGCGGTCTGGGTAGCATTGAGTTCATCGATCAGATGTCGAATAGCCTGATCGTGA
>Ga0209086_10002696_pt1 | contig 13738 bp, 4 predicted proteins | sample M_130207_XF_Meta_FD_187312 | JGI IMG/M metagenome (GOLD analysis project Ga0209086, IMG submission 187312) | Freshwater microbial communities from Lake Montjoie, Canada to study carbon cycling - M_130207_XF_MetaG (SPAdes) (version 2) | ecosystem: Environmental > Aquatic > Freshwater > Lake...
TTCGTAGCGCTGGAAGTCCGTCAACTCTAACAAGAATATGGAACCAGATAAACTTCATGAGATAAAGAAAAAATATGGTTCCATATTTACTGCCACTATTAAAGGGCAGGATATCATATTCAGAGAGTTGACCTTCAATGAATACGATCAAATAGTTGAGTATCAAAATTCAGAAGATTATACTTCTATTGACGCAGAAGACCTCGTAATAAAGTATGCTGTTGTATATCCAGAAGATTTTTCTGTAGACAAATTACCCCCTGGCTTAGTCTCTTCTCTGGCCAAACAAATAGTTGATGTATCTGGTTTTTATTCCGCTAGATTAGCTAAGAATATTTTAGAAGAAAAAAGAGACAGTTCAGGTGAGGTTAGAAACCTCATGAAAGCTTTTGTTTTGGCTACTATTAATTCATACTCTCCCGAAAAATTAGATGAAATGACGTTCTCTCAACTAGCTGAAAAAGTTGCTTTATCTGAAAAGATTATAGAAATACAGCAAAGCATATATGGAATAGAACCCACAAATGTGACGTTGCAACTAATAGATCCAGAAGAAGAAAAGATCAAAGAACAGCAAGCTGCAGCACGTCATAACCTCTCTAAGAAAGAGGGAGAAGCTCAGTACAGTGACCCAATTGCCAAGAAGCTTTGGGGAGCAGGTTAATATCAACTAGGAGCAATCTTGAATAGGGACCGTGGACCAATAGACAACTTAGGCTATGGTGTAACCTCTAGAGACATGCCATATGCAGATGGCGAGACTGAGGGCCCATCTCCAGATTCTGGTGTCTTATCTAAAAGGCTAGACGGCCACCCCATAATGCGTTTCGTAGCCCACACAGGCGCTTCTATAGCTGTTGCTGGCGTTATGACCGCAGTGTTTAAAAAGCGGTGGATTAAAGCTAGCTAAAAAGTTAGATGACACACTTAGTACTACTTCAATACGAGAAATAACTCAGATAAGAAAACACCTTGATGAACTGCAAGGCGTTAAGAGACACATAGATGGGGTTGCAGATCCATACGAAAGATTGACCTATAGTGTTGGCGACGATATAACAAGTGGTTATGATGGCGCAAATAGTGAAATATATAGATACAACTATCTAACTGGCGATGAATTAAATCAAGCGTCAAGAGGCTTAGTCAATGAACCTCCTGCTGTTTGGGGTCTTAAAGAAGACATTCAAAAAAGAATGGTTAGAGCCGGCAGAAGAATGCCGTATGAACTACCTGCTTTGTATGTAGCCCAAAGAGGTGTTAGCGATAAGCTATTTGGTGAGGGGGAAAACAGAAGCAAAGTTAATTGGTACAACCCAGTAGATGTTGTGTCCGACTTTGTTAAAACCTCAACGGTTAACATGTTGACCATGATTGCTCCTTTTGAAGCAGGTGGATCAGCAGTTGGAGCATCAAGAAAATCTTTGAATACATTTAAGTATTCAATGGATAGCTTAAAAAGTTTAAGTCCAGTAAAACAAAAGGCGACAAAAGGATTTGTTGACTTAACTGAATTATTAAGTGAGGTCGGACACGACCTTTCAAGCATAAGTAACAAAATACTAAAAAAAACTACGCAGACCTCTGCAGCATTTAATGCCGGAGCAAATGCACTATCAGAGCAACCAAGATTTGTTGACTCTTTAAATCAAGCTAAGCATGGAGTTAAAGAAGCCAGGTCAAGGTCTATAGCAGCTGCTGAATCCCCCCTCAGAAGGGCTACAGGCATGGCTAAGGCTATGGCATTCGGTATCGATGATGGATATGGTGCATTAGACGCAATACCTGCATTTAGAGGGTTAACTCAAGCTGTTAAAAAGGGTGCACAAGAATTTAAGTTATTTGGTCAAGGATACGATGCGCTACAAAGTTCCATAAAGTATACGGAGATAATGTCTAGGGCTGGAACCCCAGAAGCAAGAGCTGGTATCAACAGAGCCATGGATACAATCCAAGCTCAATACTCCAGTAGAATCTCTAAACTGGCAGGTCAGGTTGCAGTCCTTGGTGGTGGTGGACCTGGAGACAAAAGTTTTAATAGATCAGACTTCTTTTTAGGTCAACAACAGTTTGAGTATAAAAAACTTTTAGCAAAAAGACTAGAAGGAAAAGGACTATCTGCCGATGAAGCAGACAATTTTGCAAAGAATATAAAAGTAAATATTCCAATGGGTCCTGGTTCTGACCCTACAAATATCGTATCAATAGGTCGTAGAGAAATAAATGCAAAGGGTGAAGATTACTACAGTCAGCTACTTCAAAGATATACTGGAATAAAAGGTGGAGATAAGTTTGTAGAAAATGTTACCACTATAGCTGGAACTTCTTCTAGTCCACAGCAATTTATGGAGCAAGTTTTAAGAGATACTAACTCTCAATTTGTTTCTAAAGAATTTCAAAGAGGTGTAAGAAATAAGATTTCAAATCAATGGAATCAGTTTTATAGAAACGATTTAGCAGACGTCGCAAGTACATTTCTAAAGCCACAAAAAGCTCAGTTCCAAGATTTTGTTGGACCACTTGGTGCACAAAAACAACAATTTTTACAAAGAAAAACAGCACAAGTTCTTGGAATCAAACTTAAAGAAGAAAATGGAAGATTAGTTTCTGACGCAGTTGTTAAAAAACAATTAGCACAAAGAGGTTATAACGCTCAAAACTTTAATCAATTAAGAGATTTCTTGATTGATAGAAGAAAGATGACAGCGGGATTAACTAATGGTGGTTTTAACCTATTTGGCTTGAAACCGATGTTGATCGACGAAGCTATATCTTCTGGAAGATTTGACCGAGTTGGCTCTGATCAAAAGAAAATAATAACGCACCTTGCCGGAAGAATGGCTATAAATGATCCGGTTTCTAAGAGTATTGGATTTAATACATTAGAAGGAGTTTATAAAACTAGATCCGGACAAGTGTTAGATTTTGGATCAATTAAAAAATCTGTTACAGGCTTAGCTGATTTCTTCGCTTCAGAATTTCACATTCCAATTATTAAATTAAATCCAGCAGATCTTTTTGGCTATAGGTCATTTTCCGACATGGCAAGAAGGGGTCCTTTACAATATTCACCTGGAATGTCCGTTCAACCATTTGGAGATTTAGCTAGAACTAAATCTGATTTTCACATGTGGCACACTACAGGTGGATTCTTAGGAACTAAGGGTAAGCTAACTAGTTATAATACGGACAATATTTCTGGTGCAGTTTTTGGCAAAACCTTACAAGGAACATATAGGCCAGTTCCAACTAATAGCACGGAAATGTTCAGCCGCCATGCAAGACTTTCTTCGGGCATGGAAGGGCAAACTCCTTATGATATCAGTGGTCAATCTGGTTCAAGATTCTTAGATAGAGTTCTTGGGAACAGCCAAAGAGCTCGTGGTTTCAAGAATGCTATGGACATTGATGCCGAACAGCCAAACTCTATTTTTGGTTTAGTATCTAGATTCGTTGGAAGAAATAGAGATGTTAATAATCCAAAGATAATGAGTCAACTTTTAACTGGTGAAGAAGTTGCGTATAGACAGGGTGGCGTCAATAAAAGAATTCGACTAGATATAAGTGGTGGAAATTTTAGCGTAGTTGATGAAGCAGGAAGTGCCGTATCTGGTTTTGATGAAGCTGCATTACTGAGAGCCTATAATACAGTAAGAAAAGATACTTTCCATTCTGGTTTTTCAACTTCCTTTATGCGAAGAGCAGAAGAGTTAAACGCTAGCTTATTTGTTCGTGGTAAAAAAATATCTAGCATGTCAACACCTCAAGAAATCACGCAATATTTAGATGATTTAGAATCACAATTACCAGGCTTAGCAAATAGATTAAGAGCTGGTGGAGAAATAGATCCTTCTGTTATAGCTAAATCATATTCTAGAATTAGAGCACTACGTAAAGAAGCTGATCTATTGTCTAGGTCTGCTCTTTCTGGCAGGTCTCCATCTATAAATACCAGATTAGATGAAATTAAATCTGAAACTTTTAGATTTATATCACAAACCAATGCAATGTTAACTGGTAATACAAATCAGTTATTCATAGATATGCAAACTGTAATTCAACAGTTGAAGGCAACTGTGCCAGCCTCAGAGTTTGCAGAAGCACAGGCGGCTGCACTGTCTACATTATTTAATGTTAATGCTTTCCAAACTTACAAGCAAGGTGCAGAGTTACTTGTTAACGCTAAAAACGCTGCAATAAGTTTAGTCCAACAAACAACAGCTAGTAGGTCGGCATCTGCAGCGAGCGAATTGTTTGCCCCTTATACTAAGGGAACAATGGGCCTCATGTCTACTAACTTGAGAAAACCATTTTCTTCATTCTTGCCAATGGGTAAAAGAATGTTTGGTACTGCTCCACATATGTTGGACGATCTTTCTGTTGACCCACTTGGTTCTGGTCAGGGAATCACATTTGTTCCAACTTTTGGTACTGTCTTTGGTAGAGATCCAAAAGCAGCAATTCAAAGTGCATTAGGAATTAATACATATAAGAATCCAGAAGGATACTCCGGTGCATCTGTCCCTATGTCACAAGGTGTAGAAAGATTAAATAAGTATTTTGGAACTTTTGGTTTACAATTAGACGTTTCTAAATACAATGGTCCGTTAGACCTTTACGCCAGAGGAATGGTTGGCAAGAGAGTATTGCCATTGTACGCAGCAGGGACAACGGCGTTAACCGTAGATAGAACCATTGGGGGAGTGGCTGGAGGTAAAGATGAAAATGGTGAAAGAGTTTATTCTCCATACTTTACCACGAAAGCTGCAAGAGGTGTAGTAGAAATACAGTCCCTGTTAGCTGGCATTGCACCTGGTGGAATGACTGGTGAAGAAAAGAAAGAACAACTTCTTGAAGGTGATGTTCCTATTCGTCAAGGCCGTTTTTGGCCATTGGGTAATACTCCTTTTAAGGGTGGAAAGATTCAATACTATCGCCCCTCATGGTATAGAAAGCTTGAAGCTGGAGCAATGTTTACTTCCGACACTTATGGAAGTCCGGCTGAAAAATTCTTATTCTACAATGATATTTCACCATTGAGGCCATTAGATCCTTACAGATTTGAAAGAAAGCATTACGCAGATAGACCATATCCAGTTACTGGTGAATACTTTAGTGGCCCATTTGGTCCATTAACGTCAGTAATGAACGCCACCTTAGGAAAAGTTCTTAAGCCTCAGTCATTAATGCATGAACAAGAATTAATGCAAGGGCTAGGTTCCTATGTCCCAGCTGGACAATTTGGAGCATATAATGCCCAAGGTTACAATCAACCACAAGTGACAGCTGATGCAATAAGATCCGGTTTTTCTGAATACGGTATTAAACCAGGTGCACCAGGTGCAGGTATGGTTTCTGGAATTGGATCAGCAACCGGCACAAGTGCTGGTGGGGGTATGATAAGCAATACAAATGCAGGATATGCTTCTGCAGGCAGTTACTCCCTAGGTACAGCTAGAACCAGCGTACAGGGCACTATAGCGGGCCTGAACGCCCCATTGATGCAAATGTCCTATGGGCCACCTAAACAGCGTGGAGTGATGCAACCAGGCCTTATACCGGCAGGTGCTCCATTGTCCCCATCCTCTATGTCATTTCAGGCCGGGGAAATAGGTTATAGAAGTCAAGAAATGTTAGGTATTTATGGATTTGGTTTTGCTTCACTTAGGGAGAAGTTTGGATTTGGATCTAATGATTTTCAGCCAGATAAAGCAGTATTGCAGTCAGCCTCAAAGGGCTATGGAACAAGTAGGGCATTCTGGGATTTAAACCTTGGAGGTTTGGGCGACGTTCCACTATCAGCACAAGGTGCGTTGGGAAACCTTGAAGTATCTGAAATCGTAAGAAGATTCATTCCAAAAGACAGGACAGGAGTAGATTACGTTAACCCAATAGCCAACACTATGGGTAAACAATATCCATTTTTACCAGGTGCGGAATACTTTACTAATTTTAAAACAGGTGATCCTTTTACTAAGGTTCCAGAAGGTGAACTTCGTTTACCTGGAATTGGATACGAAAGATTTAACCAAGTATATTCAGATCAAACTGGAAGATATGGAATATTAAATCAATTAGACATATTAGGTGACGTAGCGCCATATTCTGAACAATTTAAAAAGATTAATAAATTAGCTGACACGATGATAACTGATCCGGGTCAAAAAGTAAAACTTCAGACCATCAGAGAGCAAGTTGCAAATACAACTAAAAAGTATGACTTTAGTAATTATGAATATAGAGACTCTTCTCCTCAGGAAAAAGGTTTACATCCATATGTTTATAAAGCTAAACAATTTGGCGAATATTTAGCACATAGAGATACACTAGCAAACACTAAGTTCATGCAAAAAAGAACCGCTGTAGAAGACTGGGAAAGAAGAAACGTATATGGTTCAACTTTCCCTGAATGGCAAAGACCAGTCGAGAGTTTTATTTCTCCAATGATTGATAAAGCTACTCAGAGAAGTCCGCTAGTAGCAGCATCAAGTTTAGCTGTTGCGGGATCATTATTTGGCAGAACTACTAGGGGTAAGTTCTTTGGATCACTAGTTGGTGCAGCAACAGGTTTTACCTCTTCAGCAATAGCTCAAACTTCGCAAGCTCTTTCTGGGGAAAGATATATCCCAATGGAAAGAAAAAAAGAATTAGCGCTTGAAGAATATACGGATATATTAACTTACGTAAAAAATACTAGACTATCTTCAATGGCTCAAAAAGCAGGAGATTCAGGTGCAGCTAATCAATATAGGCAAGCTGCGCAAAGAACCATGTATGGTGCAGACATTTATGGAGCCCCAATAGATACTTTGTCTTTAGCTATTCCTAAAAGAAAAAGAGAACACTTTAGGGAAATGATCGAAGCACCTGTTCAGGATCGCAAAAGAATCTTGTCTACAGCTGGAAGATTAGAAAGAAGAATCTATGAAGCTGCATGGGGAATGGAAGTAGAAAAAAGACCAGACCTAGAGGAATATTTCACTAGACACGAACTGCCAGATGCATCTTGGGAAGGATGGCACCCCAACACTAATATGGACCATGTTAAAGTTAAGATAGGTCAATCTATGGGTATAGAGATGTCACAGATGGGTTACTATCCTCAACAGATAAAAGAATCAAACTTGGCCAATGTTTCTTATCCTCAATTTAATAAGCAACAAGATAAGACAGATATGCTTCAAAAGTTAAGGAACGTATTAAGTAGCAAAGGCCTAAGTGGAATAATTACTCCAGTCATGAATCCATATGGTTCTGACAGCATAGATGTTTCTGCAGGAATTAGATAGATATGAATATTTTAGATTTATTTGGTGGTGACGTAAACAAATTGATGACAGCATCTGAGATAGCGATGCGTCGAACTGAATTTGGTAGATCTGGAGTTATCAGCCATGAACTAGACCCATCAGGCACAGCTCTAAAATTTAGAAATAGGGCAACTAATATTGCATATGATGACATCTCTGAAGCTTTTGTAGAAGCTAGTTCTATGAACATAACTCAGTTTGAAAGAATAATTCCTGGACCCGGATATGTTGGAGACCTTACGAATAATCCACGTAGAGCACAAATGGGCATTATCCTACAGTCAATGCAAGACAGGTTTAATCAATTGAAATCTGGAGCAGATGCAGAGTTCTTAGATTTTCTAAGTAGATCTGGAATAAATGAAGATGATTTATCTTTTAATATTATAGCAAGTCAAAGTACTAGGGGTAAAAAAAGTGGTGAGTTTTTAAGAAATATAGAAAGTAAAATAGGCGGATACATACCCTTTGCTGATGACGAAGGAATAGACTTATTGCAACTCTCCGTTGGAGGAAAAACTTTAAGTAAAAAAGAAATGCATCTTTTAATGTCACATTTAGGCAACGACATACTTAACACTTCAAAACTTGCAAAAGTTTTTGGAGCAGGTGGAACCTCAAGAGATATCGAAGAGTATTTAGCTAAAATTGGTAAAAGAGTTAGAGGCCTTATGTCGGACAGAGACATAACTTTTGCTGCAGAAGATATAGCTACGTATTTGGGTAATCAAGATATGTTTGGAAGGTTCCTAGGGGGAACTGATCCTGACATAGCAAGTAAGGTTGGGGTTGTAATAGAAGAAGGTCTAGATGTATTTAAAAAACACTTTGACATGCAAGCAAGAGGAACGGTATTAAGAACTAAAGGCGGAAAATCCGTTACGCATATAGGTCAGATAATGGAAAATGTAGATAGTCAATCAATTATTGAATCTGGCATTAGAGCAGTATCAACAAGTAAATCGATAGATGATGTAATGACCAGTCTAGACGCTGGGGGCTTTAAGGACCTAGTTGAGAGTGCTTCTACTAGTAAGGAATTAGATGATTCAGTTAAGGCCAAATTTGGACCTGGATCAGAAGAGTATAAAATATTTAAATCAATTATGGATTCCGCAGAAAAAGAATTTGATGGTACAGCTGTCTTAAATAAAAAACTTCTAGAAGGCGCAAAAAACGATTTAGCAAATAAAATATCAAGAATAGAAAGCGATATAGCATCTGGAGTTGGGGACACTAACGCACTTAGGTATCAACTATCTCAACTTAAACAGCAAAGACAAATACTTACTAATGCTTCAAACCTAGAGCAAATAACAGGTAGAGGGCAAGTTGGCGAATATGGAGTTAAGACAGCCTTTGAATCTGTAGATATGCTGGCAGCACATGGTATAGACTTTAAAAATGTAGGCTATATAATTGGTAGGTCTGGACTTAAAGAGGATTTAAGCTTAGCATCTGGTACAAATATGATATCCTTAAGTGGACTTGGATCACCTAGGGATCTGGTATATGCAGACCCTGTTAGCGTAGCATTCCATCCAGAAGTATTTGCTTCACCTGCAGAAATAGAAAATATAAAAGCTTATCAAGCTGAAATAATGTCTGATTTTAGCAAAGCAGTTGAAACAAATGATCTTCCTAAGAACATAAGAAATATGTTGGAAAAAACAGTTGCCGAAGATTTTTCTTCTCTTCCGCAATCAATGCAAATTAGTAGACTAAGAAACCAAGAATATGCTAGGCAGATATTACAACTACACCAGTCTGGAGTGGGGCCAAGAGAGTCTCCACAAATGATGAACATGTTGCATTCTTTATTCGCAAGTGAAGCATATACAGTAAGAACCAAGACAAATGCCGCAGGAGATGTTATGAACTTGTTCATGCCTGTAAGCCCGGGTATGTCAAGATTTGCAGTAAGCTCAGAAACAGCAGCTGCAAGTATGAGTGGAGTTAATCCAATATTAGACAGATATGTAGGTTCTGTTGAGGGAAGAAAAGGCTTTTCAAGCATAATGTTTGATTTAAATGGAACTAGAGAAACCGCAGATCTAATGAAATTTAGGGTCAATAATCATAAGATGCTACTATACGCAGGTGCAGTAAAAGAATACTTCAATGCTCTTGGTGGATTTGACTTAGACGATAAAGGCTTACCTAAGTTAATGACTGCATCATACAAAGATGCAAGTGGAAAAACCGTTAGAGATTTAATGTTTGGCATCATTAGACAGCCATCAGCTTCTCAAGAAATAGTATATGGAAGTGCAGCATTAGACGACGTGGAAACATTAAGGTACTTTTTTGGCAAGAAGAACGATGGAGCAAGGTCATTCCTTTCTACATTGGATAATATGAAATCTGGTGACGATGTAATGGAAGACCTTTTTAGGATATTAAATAGTCATGGAAAAGAAACTTTTACAAGATCAGAAGAAGAAGTTAAAGATGCAATTATTAAAGTTTACTCTAGATTAAGTAGTGAAGGTAAAGCAACTCTAGTAGAGGCAGATGAAAAGACTCTTCAAAATATAGCTAAATATGGTTCTTCACCACTTAGATACACAGATGACACAACTAGAGAAGGCCTATATAGAGTAAAACAAGCAGAACTAGATGACGCCGTATCTAGTGGATTAATGAGCGTAGAAAAAAAACGAGATACATTTGTCAGAAAAGAAATGCAAAGGCTACTTCCAGAATATAAAGATGATATTGACTCAGTATTGTACAAAGAACTTTTAAATGTAAGAAACGATCAAGATCTAAGGGATGTAATAAGTAGAAATACAGCAGGTGCAGATATGCCCGTGGGCTTAAAATCAATTTTGTCTCAGTCTATATTTAATTTTACAGAACAAGTAGCAAAAAATGAAAAAGATATTCTTGGTGTTTATATCAACAGATCTATGGCAGTTGGCTCTACATTAAATCAAATGGAAGATTTTGCAAAGATGCTAGACACATCAGATCTAGACATTTTTAGAGAAATTCAAATTGGTTTAGGAACTCAAGAATTTGCCATTGACCGTGCAGTTAACTTTACCGCTGAAAAACAATTTATAGCAGAAGTTTCAGGCACTGTAGCTGCAGCTGGATCAGCTGGCGCAGCTGCACTAAGAAGTTTTTATAAAACTGATGTTGGCAAAGTTGGAGAAGAAGCAATCTTTAATATGGGACAAAGACTTGGAGCAGCAACATCTATATATGAAAATGCTTTGGCTACTGGAAAATATGCAGGAACAATAACTAATGATATGAAACCAGTTATAGATCAATTAATACTTTCTGGAAGATTAACTGAATCAAATGATATTCCCACCCTTATTAGGGGAATAATGAAAGGAATTGGCTCAACGGGATATACAACAGATGTAACAGATGAAATTTTAGGAAGATTAAGTGGCCTCAAAGAGGGTGGAGAAAAAGCTGTAGAATACCTTGTAGATCAGTTTGGGGCCAACGGTTCTCATAAATATGCATCATTAGCTAAGCTGGATGAGATTGGAAGAAAAACAGCTGCAGAACTTGATGCCTTAAGAAGACTATCTTTAGCAGGTATTCCATCTGATCAAATATTAGGTGGAACCAATATGTCGGATGAAGCACAGAAAATAGCAACATACTTATTGGATTCACACAAAGATGAGATGGACAGCATTTTAGCTAAGCAATCTGGAGAGTTAGATGATACCTTTAAATACATCAACTCTTTGCGTAAGATAGCAATGGGTGAACAAGTAGCAAAAGATTTAAGATCTGCATCCGAGATGGCTGGGTTAACTCAAGAGGAAATCTTAAATGCAATGGAAATAGTTTCTGCCAGAAGAGGTGAAGAATTTAGATATGCGCAGTTGGACACTCTATCAGAAGATGGTCTTGAATTCGTTAGGAAATTAGGTGTCACTAGAAATAGAAGAACTGTAGATTTTTATAGAAAAACAATGGACTCTGGTAGAATGGGAATATTGGAAGAAGCTAGTAAAATCTTATCTGACACAACAACAGATGGAGCAAAGTCCCTAGCTGAAGCAATCGACAGTGGAACAATGCTAGCTACTGATCTAACTGAACCACAGTCCTTAGCAGTAGCAGAGTATTTGGGTGATGATGCAGCAATGGGTTCAGAAGAATCTAGAGTTGTAAGAGCACTTGCTGAAAACGAGAGATTGAAAGCTGAAGAAGCTGCAATGATAGCAGAATTAGAAGCTAGGGGAGCCGGAACAATAGCAGCTGGCACAGCTGACATGGGCGATGACTTTACCAAAGGGGTTTCAGCTGCTTTATCCGGTGAAGATTACACTAGCTTTTTGGGACCTAGTACTACCTTTAAGAGGATGAAGGACTTCGTGCAAAGTGGAGAACTAGGAGAGCTATTTGCTAATAATAAAATATTTAGAAATTCAGTTCTTACAGCTGGGGCATTAATAGCTGGTAGTTTTCTTTATTCTGCATTTAAAGATCATACTCCAGATGACATAAAAGGACCACCATTACTACCTGGAGGTTCTGCGTACGAAGAACAGTACCCAAATAGACTTCCAGAGATTCCGCAAATTGGAACTGTAAATTATAACCCAGGAGTATCTTATAAAGTTAATTTATATGGCGAGTATGACAGCGTTGAATCTTTTAGATCTGGTGCGATGGGACTCGGAAATTTTGATATGAACACTACTATGTATAATAAGATTCCAGATGTTGGCAGAGATCCATACGCTGAAATAGCGTCGTCTTATTAAGGGTTTGAATTTCAATGAACTTAGATGTAGGTGTCCAAAATAAGAATTTAGCATCAGCGGCATCAGCACCAAAAGACACTAGCCACAGAACGCTTACCTCAAATAAGTATGCAGCAAAGGTAGCTTCTAGCAAGAATGTATCGTCTGGGCCAGATAACAGTGGGCCCAAGAGTACCCAGCATGAGGGCAGAAGAAGAATAAATAGATCCGATAACATTAAAGGATCTATGGAGGGTTTAGATAAATCATCCAGAGCTGACATTGTTATGAATGGATCTGGTTATTTAAATCCAGATTTACAAACAGCTAGAAACACAAAAAGTCACGCAACGCACAACGTGCCAAACTTTATGCAATCAAGCTTTACAAATTCTAAAAATTCAGATATAATAAATAATATGACAAATATGTCATCAAAAGATTCTTCATCCTCAATTATACGAGGAATGAATAAAAGAAACAATATGATTTAATGAGCAGCATACTATGGCAACTAATAAATTAAGTAAATCTATAGAGCCTATAGTTAATGGCATTAGTAAAGCAGATATTAAAGATCTTTTAAAGACTTTAAATACAGCTGCATCAAATCCAAACTCTTTAAAGAATTGGATGGAGCAACCAGGTTCTTTCTATAATGATTCAAAAGTAGAAGTATTTTCTAATATAACTCTTTCTTATTTTATATTTTATGATCAAAACGATACACTTTCCGTTACAGCTGTAGATGATTGTATTGGATACTTTCTTGGTCAAAATTTATCTAATAACCGATTATTAGAATTTGCAAAGTATTATAATAAAAATTATGTAGATCCAACTTCAAGTGCAGGTAGACTGCCAGAACAAAATACATATACTAGCGCACAAAAAGATTCGATCAGAGGAGCCTTTTTTGCTAAATGGATGTACACCTATTCAAATCCCATAAAACTATATAACAAAGCTGTTGCTGAAAGAATAGTTTATTGGGTAATTAAAAGATTAAACGTTCTTGATAGTTATTTCAAAGCCGATAGAGTCATTACCGGAGCACAACACCTGGCTCTTGAAGAGCCCAAGGTTGTTTCAGAAGAAGAAGAGGAAAGAACTGGGAATCTATCTTCTCCAGAAGCAGCAGACTATTTAAATAATGTATTAAATAAAATATACAAAAATGATACAACTATAGTTTCATTAGTAAGGGAAGGTTTAGTTACAAAAGCCTTCGCAACCTCTAGTAACACGGTAGACACTGGCAGAGCACTTGACCAGAACAGAAAAAATGCATTTTGGAAAGTCTTTTCTCCACTAAGTCCAGTTACAGCAGTAGAAAAGTTGACAGCAGAGCAGCTTGATAAACTTTTTGAAAAATTAGAAATGTCAGGACTTTTAGCCCTTGCATCTTTTGCAGACGAAATAACAGACTTCGCCGAAGTTAGATTGAAGAGATTAGGTTCAAACAACACACAGATTGCAGACCTAATAAAAGATGGTACGGAAACTGCATGGTTAGAGCAATTAACTCTGACAACCACCTACTTAACCAGGGACCCAATACTCCTTAGCATAGTTAATATATATTTTCCTAGCTTAGTATCTTTTTACTTTGAAGCATTATCAGTAGCTACAGACTACTCTAATAGTGGAAATGGCGGAGGTGCAGATGATGAGATCAATCAACCAGAGGCTTTTATATCTTCC
>Ga0209086_10002697_pt1 | contig 13737 bp, 14 predicted proteins | sample M_130207_XF_Meta_FD_187312 | JGI IMG/M metagenome (GOLD analysis project Ga0209086, IMG submission 187312) | Freshwater microbial communities from Lake Montjoie, Canada to study carbon cycling - M_130207_XF_MetaG (SPAdes) (version 2) | ecosystem: Environmental > Aquatic > Freshwater > Lake...
GCGCTCACCGAGCATGATTGCAGGCAGTACGAAGTTGCCCGCAGGATTTGGTACGAGTTCAACGCTGATCTTCGCGCCAACGAGTCGAGAGACGGGCGTGATCGTTTCGATCAGAAAACAATCTGTTTCTTGCGATGTGCGCTCGACTCACGCACTCGCGCGCGGCGATGAAAACCGTCGCGCACCTGCCGTCGGCGCACGAGCAACGCAAGACGCCGCTCACCCTCGCGCGGCAACCGAGAGAGCGCGAGGAGAGCGCCAAACGCAACGCCCAAGCCGCAGCGCTGGCTGATGCGCAGCAAAGGGAACCAGAAGCGCGCGGGGATCCCGCTTCCAGCGAGATACGACATGCGCTTGCCAGGCCTCGCCCACTTCTAGGAGGCGCTATTGTCAAATGAACACACGCTGGTGCTTTCCGCTGATGGTGTGACGCTCGTATGTGTTAGGCAAGCCGCTCAAGTCTAATACCCGCAGGATTCCAATCCTGGGCTTGCTACAACGGCTCACATCGGGCCGCGACTCTTAACACCTCGGACTCGCAATGCCGACCCGAACACTTCCTCCACCCGCGCAACGGATCCTTCAGAGTTGCAGCAGCAAAATACTCCTCAAACCACCTCACGGCTGACTATTCAATGTCCCCCCTGACTTAGATATTCGTTATGGTGTAGTGCAAAGAGATGTAGGTCTGCGACAAAAATAAAATTCTAGGTAAAGGACAATTATGCCGTATACCGCCGAGATTAGCCGTACGAATCCGAGTTGCTTCCTCTTTGTCATCGACCAGTCTGGTTCCATGTCCGAACGCATGGACATCGGAAAGTCAAAGGCGGAGTTTGTCGCAGATGTCTTGAACAAGACGCTTCTCAATCTCGTGATCCGCTGCACGAAGGCGGACGGATGCCGTCCCTATTTCGATGTTGGGGTCATCGGTTACTCTGATACTCGCGCGGATTCGGCCTTCGCTGGCGCGCTCGCTGGCAAGATGTTGGTTTCGGTGCCCGACATCGAGGCAAGCCCACTCCGCGTCGAAGACCGCGTGAAGAAGGTTCCCGATGGTGCTGGCGGCCTCGCCGAACAGGCGTCCAAGTTCCCGGTGTGGTTCGATCCCACGACCAGCGGGGGCACGCCGATGTGTGAGGCCTTCCGAAAAGCAGCTGAGGTTCTTGCCTCGTGGTGCGATGCGCATCCGAACTCCTATCCACCCACCGTCATTCACGTGACAGATGGTCAGTCAACCGATGGGGATCCGGAGGTACTTGCGGAGACTCTTCGGAAGTTCTCCACGAACGAAGGAACTGTGTTGCTCTTCAATCTCCACATTGATGCATCCGCGACCGCCCCTGTAATCTTCCCTTCGAGCGAAGCAGCGCTTCATGACACCAACTCGAAGCAGCTGTTCCGTATGTCCAGCCCGTTCCCAGCGCACTTGGTTGCGCCGGCAGCTGAGCGAGGATATTCCGCGGCAGGAGAGTCGCGATTCTTCGGATACAAGGCGGGCTACGAGGCAATCGTCGACTTCTTCGAGATTGGGACGCGAGCCAGCGAGATGCGATGAGCCGGCTTCGACTAACCTTTGGTGCGACCATCGCTAAGGATGACGTAACTGGCGCAACAGCGTCAGCGCTGACGGGAACGCCGTCCGTCGCTGGCGGGCTCGGAGAAGATCCCCCTGAAACCGGTAACGACGACTGCTTTTCGGCGTCCGAGGAGCATCAGTTGTTCGCCATGAGCGATGGTGCTTCTGAGTCGTATGACTCGGGACGCTGGTCAAAGGTGCTGTGTCGTCAGTGGATCTTGGGGGGAGGCGTGGCTTCAAAGGCGACGCTCTATGCCCGCATTCGAGAGTACACTCAAGAATGTCGGCCAGCCGCGCTGTCCTGGAGCAAACAGGCGGCCTTTGAGCGGGGCAGTTATGCAACATTCCTCGGGGTGCGGAAGCGACGCGGGATGGTTCAGGTGCTGGCCTTCGGTGACAGCCTCGCCGTGTGGCTCCAAGGCGATCATGTGGTGAGCTTTCCTTATATCGACGCAAAGCAGTTCGACGAGCGGCCGCTTTGCCTCTCGACGGTTCAGGCGCGGAACGATCCCGCGCTTGCCGCAGTACGGATGAACTTCACAACATGGCCGATGGAGCCAGGATCCCGCCTGCTCCTGATGACTGATGCGCTGGGGCGTTGGCTGCTCAGCCAGCCTGACGCACGACTTGCGCGCGAACGGCTCCTCGGATTTCTTGACGCCGCGGATTTTGCCAAGTTTGTCCTAGGCGAGAGGGGCTCGGGAGCGATGAAGCGCGACGACACGACGCTTGCAGTACTTTCGTTCGAGGCAGCCTCATGACACGCTTGCCATCTATGGACCTGTACAACGACGCGGTACAGACTCCTGGGAGGGCATTCACCGATGCCGAACTGGCGCGCGGCGAGGTGGTCAAGAACGGACTTGGGCTGCCGAAGCCCGCAAGCGGTGGCTTTGCGCTCACGTATGGGGTGATCTCGGGATCGAAGACCTACGCCGTACGGCTGTTCCATCGGGATTCACCGGGGCTTGAACGGAGGTACCAGCAGATCTCGGCTGAGCTGGCTAGGACCGCGAGCCCTTATTTCGTGGACTTTGAGTTTCAGCCGAGCGGGATATTTGTGCAGGGTGTGCGCTTCCCCGTAGTAAAGATGGCGTGGGCCTCAGGTGAGGTACTCGGAGTATGGGTCAAGCGGAACCTGTCGCGCACGGCGTCGATGATTGCCCTGCGTGACCAGTTTCGGCTCCTCAGCGAGCATCTCGAGTCTCGCGGCATCGCGCACGGTGACATCCAGGGCGGCAACGTCATGGTTGATGCAGGCGCGAGGGTCCGGCTCATCGATTACGACGGAATGTGGGTCCCGCCGATGCCAAAGGGTGATGGCGAGGAGCTTGGGCACATCCATTTCCAGCATCCACGCAGGGAACGCAGTTCGTTCGGTCCGACGATTGACCGGTTCTCGTTTCTCGTTTTAGAGCTGACGCTGTCCGCCCTCGCCGAGAATCCGAAGCTCTTCGATGAGTTCAATACAGGCGAGAACCTTGTCCTTCAGCAGATGGACTACGCAGCCTCGCGTCAGTCAAAGGCCCTCCAGAGGCTCCGGCAGATCTCGGCGCTGAAAGTTCAGGTCGACCATTTCGAGCGGATTTGTCTCGCGCCCGTGGACCAAGTCCCCTCTCTTGCGGACTTCCTGAGAGGATTGAATATCCCTACGGCGACTGCTGCGCCGTCGCAGCCCAGCGCGCCCGCTGTGTCGGTGTACCGCGGTCCGAATGTGGTGCTCGATGCAAGTGATTATGGCGCGGCGATGCGGATGACGGGTAGCCGCGTCGAGTTGATCGGATGTGTGTTCGAGATCAAATCAGCGCAAAATCGCTATGGTCGACCGTATGTCTTCGTGAACTTCGGGCCATGGCGAGGCAACGCCGTCAAGATCATCATCTGGGAGAAGGCCCTCGATACGTTCTCGCGGCGCCCTGATGCGACGTGGGAGAAGCGCTGGATGAGTGTGAACGGGCTCGTGCAATTGCCGCACTCGAACCCGAGATATGGCTACACCCATATCGGGGTCGAAATCGACGACGAGTCGGAGATCCGTTTCATAACGGAAAACGAGGCTCGCTTCCGCATCGGCAGACAGAGCAGGACCAATGTAGGAGGCCTGTCAGCACCGAGCCCCGGCGGCAACCAAGCCCTCATCGACGAGATCCGAAGTGGTGCTGGCGTTGGTTCCGACAGCGCCCCCTGGTCATCGACGCCCCGGGCACGCGGTGGATCGACTCCCCGGAGTGGCTTAGGGTCAACGCACTCGAGCGCGACAACAGGGTCCAGATCTGTGAATCAGGACCTCCTGGATCGCATGCGTACAGGCGGTCAGCCCACTCCCTCTGGCACGGGCGCCCATTCTTCCGGCAGTCCTGGAACGTTTACGCCGGCTAGCACAGCATCGGGCGGCAATCAGCCTTCGTCCATGGCGAGTGGCGGCGGACCGGGGTGTTGGGGTTGCCTGATCCCGCTAGCTGTGGTCGGTGCGCTTTTCATTCTGCCGCAACTTTGTTCAAGTTCGAAGTCCCGTCCGCCGAACCGTCGCGCTTCGCAGCCTTCGCCACACGTCTCGGAAGAGGTGCTCGCCAGACTGTTGGAGCGGACTAGAGTTCGTCAGGGTGCCAACATAGTCTTGGACCAATACCTAAAAACGGCACGCGAAAGCTCGCAGCAACTGGAAGAGACATCAAGACGCCTCTCGCCTGCGAGCCAGTCTAAGACGTCAGATGGGCAGCCTCGATTTTACCCGTGAGCCACACCCTAGGAAAATGGCGTATCGGGGTGTCCTACCCTCGGAATGTGGGTCTGCAGGCCAATCATGGACACCCATGACGATCCTCTCCGACCCTCTCGGTCGCCTCGAAAGCTTCGGGGCTGACGTAGCCGAGTGAGCCGTGGATTCTGATTCGTCGGTACCACAGCTCCATCGATTCAAAGATTGATGCTCGCGCTTCATCCTCGCTCTGTGCAGCCGCGTCGTCATGCGAGCCGATCTCCGCACGCTCGTCCAATCAAATCCGAGGATCCGCCATGCGCTCGCCATTCGCCATCACGTCGAACGTCGCAGCCGCCCTCGCCGTAGGCATGTGCGCCGCATGGCCAGCGCCTCCACGCGATGCAACGAAGGTGCCGCCGCCGAGTGCGACTACGCCCCATTCCCAGCCCCAGACCGCATCCGAGCGCCGCTGGCAAGCCGCGGAGACGCAGCGCGACATGAACGCCGCCGCCTCCGCGGATGAATCGGATGCCCGCGCGCGCATGGAGCGCGCGCTGAAGGAAGTTCGCGATCACGCATCGACGCTGGGCGCGCAGGGGTCAATCGTGCTCGCGCTCGTGGATCGTTCGCAACGCGCGTGGAAGGCGTACTTCGACGCCGAGGTCGAGCTGCGTTGGCCTCCGAACGCGGAGGACTTCGGGACCATCTATCCGATGTGCGTGGCGACCGACATGGCACGCGATCGGGCGACGTACGCGTGGGTCCTCGGTGGCGATGTCGCCGCTGCAGCGATCCGACTTTCACATTTGAACCAGCACGGGATTTGAACCCTCGAGTTCACGCAGCCAACTCATAGAATGCAAGCCTATGGCTGATGCTCGAATTGAGGGTCGCGTGCTGCTTCGTGCGCGTGGCTTGCGCGCTCCCTTGGCTCGGATACTGCGATGCTGCAGCGGCGACTTGATTGTCTCCCAATCGGATGCAGGAATCTCGCTGACGGTCGATGGAGTTGATGTCCCGCTGTCGGCCGAAGTTCGCGTTCATGTGCAGCGCCGGCTCCTCTGGTCGACTCTCCATGTCGTGCTTCCCGACTCGAGGCGATTTACGGTCCGGGGGCTGCGAACCAGATTGGCGCGAGCGCTGGCGCGTCACATCACTGGCTTCGCGATTACCTCGGAGGCGCAGAGGTTGCTCCGTGCATTCTCCGAGACCGAATCTGGTGCGCGTTATATGGGGTTCGCTGCATTCGATCGCTGGCGCGAACAAGCCGTTCCGTTGCGGCAACGGTTACTGCCGCGCGAGGAGCGTGTCTCACTTGCTCTTCCGCTGGCCGAGGAGGTTGTCCGACTGGCTGCAATCGTCGATGTCGGCGAAGCCGCGCGGATCGAACGAAACAACCGCTTCGTCGAGAAGGAGCAGCAACGACTAGGAGCGACCCTAGGCCAGTCGAGTGGATACTCGTTGAACGAGGATCAACTGCAGGCAGTACTGCACGACGAGGATCGGGCGCTCGTGGTCGCGGGCGCGGGCACCGGCAAGACCAGCACGATCGTGGGAAAGGTTGAGTACCTGCTGTCGGCTGGACTCGCCAAGCCCGACGACATCCTGCTGATGGCGTTCACCCGCAAGGCTGCGGAGGAAATGCGCGAGCGGCTTGCGCGCGTGACTGGTGCGGATGTCGCGGTTCTGACATTCCACGCGCTCGGCCTGCGGATTCATGCCGAGTCGCATGGGCGCAAGCCGTCGCTCTCCCGGCTTGCCGAGGATGATCGTGCGTTGCTTGCTGCGCTCGGTGGATTCGTTGATTCGTTGATCGACGACCCGGTGTCGCGTGGATCGGCCATCGAGTTTCTGTCCTTCTTTCGGTACCCGCTTCGCCCGGAGGAGACCTTTCGGAGCACGCACGAAAGGCATCAGTATGCCAAGGGCCATGACCTACGCGATCTCCGCGGTACCCAGATGAAGAGCGTCCAGGAAACGATGATCGCGAACTGGATGCTCCTCAACGGCATCGAGTACGAGTACGAGCGTGACTACGAGCATCTGACCGCGTCGGTGCGCCACCGGCAGTACCGGCCGGACTTCTACCTTCCGCAGTACGGGATCTACATCGAGCACTTCGGCGTCGATCGGAATGGCAACCCGCCTCCGTTCTTCTCCGATGGCGCGAAGTACCTGGAAGGCATGCAGTGGAAGCGGCAGTTGCACCAGCGGAATCGGACAACGCTCGTCGAGACCTTTTCCTACCAGGCCTTCGATCGGACTCTTTTCGTTTCGCTCGAGGCGGCACTCAGGTCGCATGGCGTCGAGCTCAGGCCGATTCCGCCTGCCGCAGCGACGGCGCTCGTGAGAAACCAGCAAGTGATGCAGCCGTTCCTCGAGCTCGTCCGCTCTTTCCTCAAACTCTTCAAGGGGAACGCCTGGACGATGGACCTCGTGCGGAAACGCGTGAAGGAGGTGAACGACCTGCGGGCCGAGAAGTTCGTCGAGGTGTTTGCGCATATTTATCGCAAGTACCAAGCGACCCTCGCGGCGGAGCCCGCGATCGACTTCGACGACATGATCGTCGAAGCCGCGGAATTGGTCGAGCTGCGCAGCTGGAAGTCGCGATTCACCTACGTCCTGGTCGACGAGTTTCAGGACATCTCCGCAGGAAGGGCGAAGCTGCTCCGCGCGCTGCTTGACCAGATACCCGAGTCGAGGCTTTTCTGCGTCGGCGACGATTGGCAATCGATCTATCGCTTCACCGGGAGCGACATCGAACTCATGACCGGCTTCGAAGCCCACTTTGGTCGCTTCAGGCGGACCGACCTCCGCCAGACGCACCGATTTGGATCCAGGCTTCTCGAGGCAACGTCGAAGTTCGTGACGGAGAACCCTCAGCAGCTCGGGAAGCAACTCTCTGCCGCGTATCTCGACGATGCAGCGGCGGTGGAGGTTCACTCGACATCCGGATCGCAGGACGAGCCGATCGACCTCAGCGAGGTGTTCCGGCGCATCCAACTTGACGCGGCGAGCAGGCAGACGAGGCGCGCTGGACCTGTCGATGTGTTGCTGTTGGGGCGTTACAACTTCGTCGGCGATCGGCGCCGTGTCTACCACGATGCTCCGGGGATCTCGGTGCGCTTCCTTACCGCCCATTCAGCGAAGGGGCTCGAGGCCGACTACGCCGTCGTGCTGGATGTGGTGGGCGGCCGATATGGTTTCCCAACTGAGATCGTCGATGACCCGCTCCTAGAGCTCGTCCTGGCGAAGCGCCCGCCGTTTCCAAACGCCGAGGAGCGCCGATTGTTCTATGTCGCGATGACGCGAGCGCGCCGACGGACGTACTTGATCACCCATGACAGCCGTCGGTCGATCTTCATCGATGAGCTTGAGGCGACAAAGTATGCCGGACTTGTGGTTCCGTCGGGAGCGGCGCAACGCGTCGCGACTTGTAGGTCCTGCGACGGAGGTCGGCTGGAGCGTCGGTCTGGCGAGCACGGCCAGTTCTTCGGCTGCTCGAACTATCCGCTTTGCCGTGGAAAGGCGACTTCCTGCCCGCGCTGCGGCCAGGGCGCCTTCGTGAAGGTGGGTGGTCAATTTGCATGCCATGGGCAGGGGTGCGATGAGCGCCGCTCTTGCTGTCCTTCATGCCGCGAGGGGTATCTGAGGATCAAGTCAGGCCCTCACGGAGACTTCTTTGGTTGCAGTGAATGGCGGCAGGATCCTCGGCAGGGCACCTGCGGATACACCCGCAAGTGTTGAACTGGCGACCCCGATCGAGGGGCAGCAGTTCCACGACCCGAAGAACCTCGCGATGGCCGTCGCCGTCGAGGCGGGCGAGCTGATGGATCACTTCCGCTGGGTGGCGAGAGATCGCGCGCTGGCCGCGCTCGACGATGCGCACACGCGCGCGGGCGTGGAGGACGAGGCGCGCTGATGTGGTGATCCTGCTGCTCGAGTTCGCGTCGGTGTGCGGGATCGACATCGCGCGCGCGGGGGAGCGGGGAGGCCGATGAAGTTGGGATAGGTTGGGGGGCCTCGCCGACCGCTGACAATCAGTAGACTCCGCTGATGCTGCTTGATGTCGAGACCTTCCGGCGTCGGACGAAGTTTGAACTTGACCAGTTGGTTGACGATCTGCAGCGCGAGACGCACAGGGCAACGCCAGCGGAGCGAACTGCGTGGCGCGCTTCGCTTCCTATCTTCGCGGAGGTTGTCGCGCATCCGTCGTTGCGTGGATTTCACCTCCAAGTCGGTGGCACAGGCGACCTCATGGTTGAGTACAAGCTGCCGGCATCGCCTTGTTGGGCCGATGTCGTGCTGCTCGGCCGCGGCCTCAAGGGTCCCACGGCGGTTGTCGTTGAACTCAAGGACTGGGATATCAAGAACGACCGCCCCGGCGAGCGCGAATGTCTCGTGCGTCGCCACTATGGTGAGACGCTCCACCCATCGGACCAGGTCAAGGGATACACGGAGTACTGTCGGCGATTCCATAGCGCCGTGCAGGAGTGTGACGCTGAGGTCGCAGGTTGTGTGTTCTTCACGTTCGCATCGTCGGCGGATGTCTATGCCGCGGAGCCGCATCATCGGCTCGTCGAAAACTACCCAGTTTTTGCGCGTAACCAATTGGACATGGAGGAGCGTTTCCCACGATTCCTCGCCGAGCGACTGGTCGAGCCTGACGCTGCATTTGCGAAGAAGTTTGAGACTGGCGTTTACAAGCAGGACCGCGGATTCGTCAAGCAGATCTCTGCCGCAATCAAGCGCCCCGAGACGAGTCCGTTCGTTCTGCTTGATCGGCAGCGTGAGGGCTTCGAACTCTGCATGGCTTGCGTAGGGTGTCGGCTCAAGCCAGCGAAAAGCTCGGCGAAGACCCAAACTGGTAAGAGTGTCATCGTGATCGAGGGCCCGCCAGGATCTGGCAAATCAGTCATCGCGGCGCATCTCTGGGCGACGCTCGGCGCAGACGATCAGATCGCCGACAGTGTCGTTCTCACGACGACATCGAGCGCACAACGCTCGAACTGGGAAGAGCTGTTTAATCGCGCTTGCGGCGAGCGTTCGGCGCGTGGAGTTGTGATCGGCTCGAATCAATACAACCTGGGGATCAACCAAACATGGTTGAAAAAGCAGCGTTCGGAAGGGCACCCGTGTGAGATCAACTCTTGGCGCGACAATCTAAAGTTGTTTCTCTCTGGTTCACCTAAAATCAAGTGCGCCGACAACGCATTTTCGATATCGATCGTCGACGAGGCACACGCGCTGATCGATCCGACCGTTGCTGACCGAAAGGGCATGTCGGCGTCGGGATGGATGCTGCACGCTGGGCCGCAGGCCTGGCATGTGATTCGCTCTTCGCGGGTTTCGATTTTTCTCCTCGACCCAGATCAGAGTTACCGAGACAACGAGACCACGACAATTGATCGGCTCAAGGAATTCGCTGAAGAGTTCGGCGCCGACTTCACCCGCGTGAGTCTCGCGGGATCGCAGTTTCGCTGTGGAGGCTCGGTGGAATACATGAACTGGGTCGAGAACGCGCTATCGATCACGAGAGGTCCGTCGGGTGCAGAGCGGATTCGTGTCTCAAACGCTTGGCTGCGCGAGCGCGGCGGTCCGTACGAACTCAAGGTGTTCGACGACCCGCAGGCACTCGAAGATGCGCTGCGACCCCAGGTTGCGAAGGGGCGAAGCGCAAGATTGATTGCTTCGTATGCGCGAAAGTGGAAGACGGGTGGGGTGTTGCGGCCGCATTCGCTCTCGGATAGCGAGAAGGACTTCAATATTCCCTACATGCGTGACGGCCAGCCACGCACATGGACCAGGATTTGGAACTACGCGCCGGAGCAGGACTACTCGCTGTTCATTCAGGCGCCTGCGGGAAGCCCGACCGCAGCGGATCCGCTGTGCGAGGTGGGCTGTCCCTATGTCCTTCGCGGATTTGACTTTGATTACGTCGGATTGCTGTGGTGCAGTGATCTCGTTTGGCGTGGAGACCGCTGGAAAGTCAACCTCGAGCATGTGCATGAGTCGGCATGGCGCCTCGCGCTATCGGCTGCGCGAAAGGGTCGCGTCGGCGCCGAAGCGGCGGTCGTTGAGCGGTTGAAGCGTGGCTACCGCATCTTGCTGAGCCGTGCGATGCGCGGCACATATGTGTGGTTTGAGGATCAGGAGACGAGGGCGAAGGTGGAGGGGATGTTGAAGTAAGCGTGCGCAGAGCGGTTTCGGGGCGCTTTTGATTGTGCGGCCATGCAGCATTCCCGCTGCATATATGCTGTATCCGACGCTCGTACCTTCGGCCTCGCCCGCAAACTCCTCAACACTACATCCCCGACTGCGTCTACTCGCGCATCCTCTGCGCGCACTACCGCCTCGAGCAGATCGAGCCGTTCCTCGAAGTGCCGCTGGACGGGATCGTGGGCGTGGCGCTCGTGAAGGCGGCGTGCGATTGCGGGCAGCTGCGGCGGCTCCCGCGCTGGCGCACGATCAAGGGGCTCACGCGCGAAGACTCGGATACGTACCAGGCCTTTGCGAGTGAGCTTGCGGAGGAGAAGGGGTTCGCGCGCGTGCATTTGGATGTGGTGTTGTGGGGCGCGCGGTAGTCGCTGCGCTGATCGCTCCTCGACCTGCGCTCCTCATCCTCGCTCTGTGCAGCCGCGTCGTCACGCGAGCCGATCTTCGCACGCTTGTTTAATCAAATCTGAGGATCTTCCATGCGCTCCACATTCGCCATCACCTCGATCGTCGCAGCCGTGTTCGCCGTAGGCATGTGCGCGGCATGGCCGGCGCTTCCACGCGATGCAACGAAGGTGCCGCCGCCGAGTGCGACTCCGCCCCAGCCCCAGCCCCAGACCCAGACCGCATCCGAGCGCCGCTGGCAAGCCGCGGACACGCAGCGCGAGATGAACGCCGCCGCCTCCGCGGATGAATCGGATGCCCGCGCGCGCATGGAGCGCGCGTTGAAGGAAGTTCGCGATCGCGCATCGGCGCTGGGCGCGCAGGGGTCAATCGTGCTCGCGCTCGTGGATCGTTCGCAACGCGCGTGGAAGGCGTACTTCGACGCCGAGGTGGAGCTGCGTTGGCCGCCGAACGCGGAGGACTTCGGGACCATCTATCCGATGTGCGTGGCGACCGACATGGCGCGCATGTGCAACGAGCGCGCGCGGGCGCTTGAGTCGCTGGTGCATGTTGAAGAGGGCGAGGTCTGCGGCCCGCGCTGGGATGAGCGGGAACCCGAACCGGTCAAACCAGCGCCGAAGAAGGCCGCGGCGAAGCCGTCCAAGGCTGTGCGGAAGAAGTAGTCCTCTGGAAAGTCGATGCACTCGTCGCGCTCGACAGACCATGGCGGCTCTAGTCGCCAGGCGAAACGCGTCGAGGCCAGCCCCGTCCCGTTGCGGCGGTTCTTGTCGCGGAGTGGAATGGATCAGCAGCGCTCTGCGCACGTGCGGGCAGCGCCCGAGCCGCTCCGCTCCGAAAGGGCCAGTGTTGTTGCACGCGACCTCTGCAGTTCCCTCAATTTCGCAGGGTGGTCTCTCGGCGGCGTCATCACGAGTGCTTCTCAATCTAGCATGCATGGCAATTGAAGAATTCGCCCGCGCGGACTTCGGAGTTAAGCTGCGTGACAGGGTCGCTCTCAACGGTCCACCCTAATGAGAATTGCTGGATGGTAGCCGCCGCCTCCATGCCTGGCGGAGCGGAGGCAGCGCCAGGCATGTTGCCGCAAATGCCGCCGGGGTCAGCTTGCCCAGCGCCCGCTGGATCCGCCGGTGGTTGTAGTGCAGCCGCCACCGGTCCACCAGCAGCCTCGCCTCGTCCAACGTGGCGAAGATCTCCGATGAGGGCAGCTCGTCCCTGAGCCGGCCGTTGAAGCTCTCCACGATCCCGTTCTGACACGGCGACCCCGGGTCGATGTAGAGCGCATCCGTGCCACTCGCCGCGCACCACTCCTTCACCGCCTTCGAGATCATCTTGACAGGGGTGCTCTGTGAGCGTACCGATCTCGTGATGGAGATATAGGGACTGATCGATGAGAGCGACCCTGTCACAAACTCGCCTCGGCCGCGCAACCCAGCGAACAATTTCTCAATCGTACGGATAGCCAGAACGAGCGCGCAGCCTACGTTCACTCCATTCGCGCTCCAGGAGTTTCGATCCATACTCGTCACGGCTCGTGCGCTCGTACAACTCTCTCAGCCTGAGCTCCAGCGGCTCCGCGAGAATTCTGCCCCCGCAACTCCTGAGAATCGGAGACCTGGACAGTATCGATATCGCCAACTTCAGAGGCGCCGCTTTGAAGCTCGTCGACATGTACTCCCGAAAGCTGAGCGGCACATACGTCTGCTGTGGCTGACTACTCTGGTTTCGTCTACTTGAGGGATTGGATTCGCTCATGACGAGACGTTAACGCGCGTCTGGTTTCTGAGTCAAATTGAAGTGGGGTTTCACTCAGCTGACCTGCCCCCTGAAATCTGATCCATCCGCCGTGAGAGTCCCGACCAGTCCCTCGCGGGTCTTAGAGACTCTCGACGAAACGGACACGACGCACCCCCGAGCAGGTCATCAGCAAGCTTCGCGAGGCCGACGCCATGCTTTTGACGGGGTCGCTCTCATCGCTCCACTCGCTTGGTGGTCGAAGGAGCTCGCGTTCCGTAGGCACCATTTCATGAGTTGCCTCAACACTTCAATCAGGGCTACCTTGGGCGCGCGCTCGGTATCACTCGTGAGCATCGCGAATACGTACGCTCGCGCTGCGCACGGATTTTTGAGCGACAAATGAGCGTACAACGCGCCGAGCTTCTTGCGCTGATCGCTGGAATCCCCGCTCGCCTGCGCTGCGGCACCGCCGGGCACGGGGGGCTGGCTACTCTGCGCCAACTCTCATAAGGGTTGGACCGAGGAGAGCGACCCGGTCACCAACCACTATCTGAAGGCAGGATCCGCATTTCACGTCGAGCTTGGCGCCGCAGGCACACTCGAGGCCGATGCGTCGCGTATGGCGCGCCTGCGATCGCTCGCCGATGCGATGCAAACCAAGGCAGAGGCCAATCGAGGCGCGTGACTGCCGAGGTGCTGCGGTGATTCGAGGCGGTTTCAGTTACGCGGGCGTGAATCTGCTGAAGGAATAGGTACAGTTCGCAGATGGCGACTCGTTGGCCTGGCGCACGGAAGGAACTCGGACTCGAGATCGGGTGGCGCATTGCCTTTGTGAAACCGGGCACCGTCGCCGTGCCTAGCGTCGACGCGGTCTACCTCGATGTGGGCGGCGATCTTTGCCCAGGCGTCATCGATCACCATCAGGGCACGCCCCGCGCCTCGAGCGCGGCGCGTCTGTTGTTTGAGCGCCCTGAGCTCGTGATGGAGCACCTGGTGGCGCCGTGGCAGCGCGCGTTGCTTGGGGCACGCCTCGAAAGCGGGGCGGATCGAACTGTTCGTCCCACCATCGTGCTTCACAGTGCTCCCGATTTTGATGCGCTCG
>Ga0209086_10002699_pt1 | contig 13734 bp, 19 predicted proteins | sample M_130207_XF_Meta_FD_187312 | JGI IMG/M metagenome (GOLD analysis project Ga0209086, IMG submission 187312) | Freshwater microbial communities from Lake Montjoie, Canada to study carbon cycling - M_130207_XF_MetaG (SPAdes) (version 2) | ecosystem: Environmental > Aquatic > Freshwater > Lake...
CCAAATAGGACCGTGATTGAGTTTGCCTTTTAGATGTTTTAAATCATTTGTTGTCACTGTATATAACACTTTCAACAACTTAGAAGAGTAGCGACTCTGTGAGCCAGCACCATTGTACTTACCCCACATATACCTTAGACTTCTACTGGAACCCGAAGAGCGATCCATAGTTGAACCTCTTTTTACCGTCTTTTTAAGGTGCATACTAAGCTCTTTTGCTCCTAAAGCAATATTTCCATCAATAGTGTATGGATTATATTGTCTTTTTGGATCAATATATCTAGCAGTGGATCTCAATATTTGCATAATACCAATACATGGCCTGCTTTTCATACTGAATTCACTTTCGACATATGCTGTGGAAGCAATAATATAAGGATTAACCTGATATTTTTTGCTATATTTAAATATAGCATCCACAATTTTTGCAATATAAGACTCAGAATATTTAGGTTTGACTAATTTAATAAACCCTTTAATTTTGTTTCTTTTTGCAAGTTCTCCTCTATCTACTTTAACTTCCAAAGTTAAAGATTTTTGATCAGGTTTAGTAGTTTTTTTGGCATTTCCAGGCAACAATGAAGACACTGCTACCAAAGAAAGGACCACTACTTTTATGTAACCCATAATCATAGTTTCTCTCCTTTTTCGTTAACAAGCAAGGATTTACTTGAAAACTTTAGAATTATTCAATTGTATATATATAATACAACAGGGAGCTGGTGATTGTCAATGATTCCAGGAATTATAAAAGACTACTCTAATTTCAATGATAATAAGAAAAATAAACACTCAGAAAGAAAAATGTGTTTAATATGTCAATCCAAAGGTAAACCTGACTATATGTGTTCGATTATTCCTGGGAGAGAGGTCACCTGTGCTTGTGGCAGAACCGTACATGGCACTTGCGCTCAAGTATTACGTTCTCAAGCCCCTTATAAATGTCCTGTTTGCCATGAAAACGAGCTTAAATTCTTACAGACAAGAACTGCTGGAAAACTCACAAATGATGATGTAGATTTTATCTTTAGTGAAATTTTTAAGGATGAAGATAAATGAATCTTGTTGAAAAGTTAATTAAATTAGCTGAGGATTTAGAAAAAGAAGGCTTTGTTGATGAAGCAGACGAACTTACTGATGCTATTGAAAGTTCAATTCCCCAACAAACACCTAAATCAAATGATGCTCCTGAGGTAGTAGTTGATAACCCTAAATCACAATCAATAGCTATACCGAAAGCTCAAGACAACATGGTTAAGCCTGATAATGAAATTACTCCTGAAAACGAAGCAATAGAAGATACAATTGCATTAGCTATCATGGCCGAAATGTCTAAAAGAGGATTAACTTTAGAAGAAATAGCTGAAGATGATAGATTATTTGTAGATTTAGCAGCTTCCATCTTTCCTAATTAGCTTTACTTAATTTCTCAAAATCTTCTACGCATTGACTTGGTGGAGCTTGTATTCTGCAATCTTCACAAAAATAAATTGTATGCACAATCCAATCATTCCAAGTCTTTAAATTTTTCTTTGGAATTCGATTATTTGCAAATAAATCTCTTTGTGACATTGGAACATAAGTTTCCTTTGTATAGAAACTTTTACCACAATCTTGACAAACACAACTAACTACTGGCATCTACTTTCTCCTCAACTAATAAATGAATCATATAGTCATCAATTTCATGCTCATTTCTTAAATATATGACTTTATTATATTGATTTAATAATATATGAAGATAACCATATATTGAAGAGTAAGATGCGTCTTTAATCAATATGTTTTTTATATTCAAATCTTCTTTGATTTTGTAGTAATGTTCAACTATTTCTGATGTACTTGCAGAACTTTTATTTTGAATATACCAAAATATAGAATCTTGGGGTGGCATTGAATTGCATATGTGAACTATTGGCCTTTCTTCAACTGACATAGAAGAAAGTTCTTTATTATTATCTAACTCTTTTCCATATAAATCTTTAAGCATAGACAGTTTTCTATTATCTGAACCCTGCCAACTATAATCCATTATTTTAAACCAACAATCTGCGCTATTGTTTTGCCTGAGAATAAATTTACCATAGTCAAAAATGTTGCAATTCCACCAATAACCCAAACTATACGATTAAGGACCATTTTGACATCAAAGTGTGTCTTCTTTATCTTCTCTATCTCTTTGTCCATTTCATTAAAATTGCGGGTAAAAAGATCATGTATTTCATGCTTCATATGATCCATTGTTGCGCCAAAGTGAGATATCTGGGCTGTATATTCCTCAATAGTAGTTTCAAATAACTCCTGTCTTGAGGTCATAACATTTTCAAAGTTTTCAAATACTTTTACTAGTGCGTAATGTTCTTTATCTAAATTTCTAAACTCATCCCTGTTAAGAGTTTTTAAAGCATCCATTTCTTTAATAAGGTACTTTTGTTTATCTAGTACGTCTTGTAGGGCAATTTGAAAGGCTGTGTATACTTCTGTCTGTGCTTCAAATACTGCCTTTAGTTTAGAAAGAGAAAGTTCTTCTTCATTTTCCATTATTTATATATGTTGGAATAAGCTTTAGTGAATTTTGCAGTAGATTTTTTTAATCTTTGTAGGGGGTCATCTTCTAACTGCAATGTACAAACGTAAGAATTTGTACCATGATTAATATCTTTTTTATCAAGAATAAATTGCTTCCCCATGTGTTGAACTACTTTTGAAGCGCCTACACTAAGGTCTTGAGCATACTTGAGAATATCAAATCCTCTTAAACTATATTCTTGAGCTTCTTCATTCATCAAAACATTGCCAGTTTTATCTAATATCCACATAGGTTGTGAAAAACTATCTAGAAATGCAATTAACAATTTTTGTGGGTTTTTATATTCTTGATTAACCATTACGACCTCTAAGATCAAAAGATTCTATTGTAGTATTCTTCGAACGTGTTAAAGCTTTCCTCGTCCTCCATTACGATGAAAATATTCTTTAATTTAGATTCCTTATTAGATTGAAGATAAGTTTTGATTGATGCTAACTGAACTCTTGCTGTGTCATTGATGTCGTGAGTTCCGCAATCACAAGGAATAAAAACAATATTGGCTGCATTATTTTGATCAGCTAACAATAATGATTTTCTAACTGAGGTTTTAATATCCTCTTCATTTACCAATCTTGATTCACCAGCCACTACAGCATGATAGATATTTTTGGGTTTTATCTGGCTATTTTCTCCACCATTTGATGTGATATAAACATGTCCCATTTTGATTGGCTTTGGTATTTGATCACATTCAGTTTGTATTGTGCCTCTGGAAAATCTATTTAGTAAAACATCATCAATATTAAGCATATTGTTAGCTGGATAAACTAAAACATCAGCCTTAACTAAATATGGGTTTTCAATCTTATGTATTGATACTCTGGCACCTTTCTTTTCTTCTTTAGGTTTTTCTGGATTTGCTTCTTCTTTATTTTCTTGAGGTTCTTGTCTTTCTTTAAAAGCACAATTATCAAAAGATCCCTCGCAATCGTAAGACCAGGATTCATTTACAACTGGTAATTTATTTCCAGTTAGAGAGGCAAATAATCTTTCATTAGAAGAAAGTTTAACGAAACAAGATTTTGCTTGAGAGATATATAAAGGACAAATGCTCATAAGTTTTACCTATGAGCATTATACATTTTACTTTACTATGTCTTTAATTAGAGGCCAATAAGGTTTTGTCATGAGAAAACTTTTATCCATTGGACTAAGTTGTCTTATCATTCTTGCTTCTTGTTTAAGTTTGTCTAATGAAAATCCAAAAGGAGCCGAACGATAGATTGCATATAAACTTTCAAGCTTAGGAATGATTTGATTAAGCTGAGATTTCTGAGTTTGTCCTAGGAAATCTCTGACCTTTTTTGTTTCATAATCACGTTTGAGTTTAGGATTCTTGTTTAAGAAATCCATTTCTTCAGCGGTCATCTTAAACTCCATTGGCATACCTTCGCCTGGAGTACCGTGAAACATACCATACTCTGGGTTAACTGATTCTCTTCCCTTAACAAAATCTAAACCAGCAGTACCTTTCATAATACTTTCAGGATCAATAGCTTTATCTACGAATGGGTTGGCAGAATGAGTATCTTTTGTCGAGATGATATCAGTCATCTCATTTATTCCAGCTTGAGCGATGACAGTTTTTTTATCTGCTATTCTTCTAATCTTATATTTTGCCATTTTAATTTCTCGGGAGCTTAACACCCAATGTATTTAAAAACTGTGCCATTGGAGTAAGTTTATTCATTGTGGCTTGGAGAAATTTAAGAGCTTGAGCCTCTTTTTGTTCATCTGTTCCTGGGCCTCTTCCAATTTTAGTAAGTTCGGCCATAAGAGCTGCAGTAGTCATGCTTCCTTTAAGAGATTTTAGCTTTTGAATATTTGCTTGGTCAATATTGCTAAGCTTTTTTTGCTCTTGAGGCTGTTCTTGCTCTTCTTGCATTTGTTGAGAAATTTTAATATATTTGCTCATAATTTTTACCTAATGAAACTCTTTGCCTCTGGAATTTAAATAATCTGATGGAGTTACAACTGTGTTTATAATTTTTCTAGTTAAACTTGTATCCTTATCAAGCTCTGGAATTATTTTATTTAAAAGCTCTCCAGTCCTTGCCAATAATGGTCGAACTTGGGCTTGAACTCCAGGGTCTACAAAATAATTATTAGCCATTTCATTTATTTTGTAAAATGGAATTTCTGCATCTAGGCCTTGTGCTGATGTTGGTCCTGAAGAAGGTGTTGAACGAGGATTAAAAACAAACTCTCTAAATTGAATTCTTTGATTTAAAACTTGTGACAAATCTCTTCCATATTTTTTCAAAGCTAGTTTTTGCTTATAATCCATTATATTTTTGGGAGTTTTACCCATTCTACTTTCAATTTCTTTAGGTAAATTAACAATATATTTCCAGTTAGAGATTAATCCAGCTCTTGGGGTTTCAGCTAAAGCATTTTTTCGAACCATTGAAGACATTGCTTTATTTGTCATTGAGGTGTTTAATATGTCGAATAATTTAATATGAACATTATCTGCCAACTTCGGAGGTCTGCTATTTAAACTTGATCTTAACAAATCTAAATAACCTACATTGTTGCCTCCACCTTTGATTATATTTACAAAGGTAGTTCCTAAAGGCACTCCTGAAGAACTATTTCTAGCTGGTCTTACAGGAACACCCGTTCCGCTAATAGTAATAGCTGGGTCTCTTGGATCCCAGATTTCGTTTCCATTTGAATCTATTAACGTTATATCAAATGCTGAAGGAGGATTCTCTCTATCATCATAAGTGCCTGAGCCAGAAATAGTAGTAGGATCATAACCATAAGTTCTATGAATATCATTTGCAGGAAGCATGTTCCAAACTTGAATTAAATCTGAAAGTTCGACACAATTTTTTGGAGTGAATGCTATATCTCTCTCTTGTGCAGTTGGGGAGCCAAAAACAGCAATATTTATGTTTACAGTGGAAGAACCAATTTCTTTTATTTTTTGAGACCACCAATCATAAATTTCTCTAGCGCCTTCCTTGTCATTTACAGTAGAAGAAGAAGTGATAAAACTTGTTAGCGCACTTTTGTCTTTAAATTGGCTTTCGTTTGCAGTTTGAGACATCTGAAGACCCAAACCTTGTAATAAATCTCTAACTCCAGCAGTTTTAATTAATTTGCTAGAGGCAATTTTTTCAAGTACTTCAATGTCGTTGTACTTGCATGCAGTATTGATAATTGACTTTAAATCTTGGTTATTCAACTGATTTCTCCAGAATACGCTCTAGAGTTCTTTTACTGATTTAGCTCTTGTTGTCCTTGTTTTGATAATATATTTATCTGGCGCATCAATAGAAAATTCATCAAATATTATTTCAGTTGTTTTATCACTATATTTACCAAGTAAGTCAAAAGCTGCACCGGAAACTGCTTTTTTGACTAACGAATTCAATGCCCTAGTTCCCGTTCCCATCTTAAGAACACGATTAATGACACTATCTATAAATCCATCAGTAAATGTAATTTTATAGTTCGATTCTGCAAAAAGTAATGTGTTTTTGATTAATGGGGATGAAGAAATCTCAAGTAAACATTTCTTAAGTTGATCATAGTTCAATGGAGAAAGAGCTACGATAGTTTGGATTCTGCCTACAAATTCCGTAGATAAACCATATTCAATTAAAGACTCTGTTAAAACCTCATGTGAAGCTTGGTTGTAAATTTCAAAAGATTTAATTTGCTCTTCTAAAGAACTATTAAAATCATCTTTTAATGATACTTTTCTTCCACTAAATCCTAATTTTTTACCAACTATGTCTTGCAAACCGTTAAAAGCTCCACCAAAGCAAAACAAAACTTTATCAGAATCAAATAAAACTGGTGGGCCTTGTTCTCCAGTTAAAGATTGCGGAAGCTTAATTTTTTTGCCTTCAATTAGCTTCAACATAGAACTTTGTGTGGCTGAATATAATGCTTCTGACTTTGTATTGTTCATATTGTAAGAAGCAAGTTTGTCAATTTCATCAATAAAAACAATTCCATGCTGAGCGGCTTCAAGATTTCCATTAGATTTGAGATACAGCTCATGAATAACTGAGTCTACATCTGATCCTTGAAAACCTGTTGGGGAATAAGAAGTTGCATCACCATTAGCAGCAGGAACAGATAACTTTTCAGAAATTGTGTTGATGATAAGAGTCTTTCCACTTCCTGACGGTCCTAAAAGCAAAATATTAAACTTTTCATTAGTCTTTGCTCTTTTGATATTTCTCAAATGCTCATAAACAGTGATTGAAATTCTTTTCTTAGCTTCTTCTTGTCCAACCACTCTCTTATTTAATGTTTCATAAAAATCTCGTGGGGTTAGTAAAAGACTTGAGTTACTATCAGGAATAATTCTTTGAAACTGTTTTTGAGCACCTGGCACCATTTCAAACAGTTTTTCTCTTAACTCATCTCCCTTAATATTATCATCAAGGTTAAGAATAAAAGATAAAAGTACATTGTTTAACTGCATATGACCAACAACATTTCCTACGTGAAAAACATTGTAATGATCTTGACAGAGAGCTAATCTTTGAAAAGGAAGATCAAAAATATTGATTTCATCTTTGATTTCTTTGAAGGCTCTCTTGTTGCAGAGATAACATTTGTTGCTTTGAATAATTCCATTTTTTAACATATTTCAATCCACATTCATTTCAATCCGCATTCAAAATTTGAATGAAAATCCAACATACACACAAACAATATATAGGAAATTTATACAGGCAAAAATAAAACCCAGAAGTTTTTTTCTGGGTTTTAAATCTATTTTGTTTTGGATTGCTGAGCTTTTATGGCTCTTTCAATCATTTTTTCGATATCATCTGGATACCATCTATCTGGAGTTTTATCGTGTTCAATGCTATGAACTTTATCATATTCAAACTTTCTTTCTAATCCCTTAAGTAAAGCTACAGCAATTTCTCTCATTGAAGGTCTTGCCATTGGAGACATTTTTGCTAATTGTTTGATAAGGTTCTTCTTCATATTAATAATTCTGAAGTCATCCTTGCTTAACAAACCTTCTTTAGCAGCAGCACCAGCATCATAACCAGGATCAAATATAGCTCTAATCATATCTGCATTAAAGCCTGTAAATTGTGATTCCATTTGCTTAAATCTAGCATCGTGAGAAGTTGATTCTTCAGATGTTAAATAACTTTCCATTTTAGGGGAAAGAATAACTTTTCTCTTATCTCCAGCGCCTTTGCCAGAACCAGTTTCAGTTGAATATCCAACTTGAACAGTAGCAGATCTTGGGCGAGGTGTGTGTGATAATGTAGACTTTCTTACAAAATCTCTTGCTCTTTGTTCATTAGCTTTCATTTGTTCAGAAGTCATAAATGCGAACTTGGCCAACTTGTTGTTAGAGATGAAATATGCAAGACCAACCTTTGCAGGGATAATTAGAGTTTTTGAGCCGAAACGCATGACTGTTGGCTCTCTCCCGCTGTCTGGCTTATAGAGATATTGTTCAATCATACTTGGCAGAGGAGAACCTATTGAGCGTAAATAGTGAATATCGTTTACATCTCCTAAGTCAATGACATCTCTACCATGTGCAAAGCCATCTTCTTTGAAATTTTCTGGTTGTGACTCTTGATCATCTAAGATTTCACCAGTTTCTTCATCAATATTCATTTGAGACAACTTGTATCTCTTAAAGTTAAATCTTCTAATCATAAAAAACACCTCTAGATATATGTTCTTATAAGGAGTTTTTGTATCCTTTAATAGAGGTAATAAATTTTAAATAAGAGTAAATTACTGTAGATTTAATTGTGAGGTTAGGTATGGCAATTCAAGATATGACAACACAACACAGGGGATTAGGACAATGGACTGTAACAACATACACTCCTAATATTGTGATAGGTCCAATTGAAGGTTATTTAACTGTAGGGAAAGATTTTCACATTATTTTTAAAGATGAGAGAAATTCAATATGTCTTTTTAATGTTCCTTCTCAAAATGTAGCCTTTGTTCTAAATTCAAAATTTGTATCAGATGAAGTAATAGGCAAATAAAATGTGGTATAGATTCTCAAAAACAGAACCAGAAGATAAAAGTAATCCAACTTATTTAAATAAGATGCTTACTTTTCTTGCTATGGAAGAGTTAAGAGATTTATCCATGAAACAAAGAAATTATCATCCTTCTGAAGTAGAGTTAAAAAATAAGGTGAGGAAATTTTTTGACAATCTACATAAAGAATATGACAATCTAGATAAAGTCATCTTGGAAACTGATGGCAAGCTAGGCCCATTTGTGAAGAAAGAAATTCACAAACTTTTCATCAAAAATGTTAGAAAAAATTGAGTTATTATTACAACAAAAAATCCACAATCACTCATCTAGCAAAATCCTCTCCTTAGAAATTCTTTTAAGTTTGCACTCTTATCTGATTCTTAGATATTTCGTGCCTTGTGCTTTTATTACGGATTTTACAACTGGAGAAGATTTAGCAAAAGAATTATTTTTCTTGAGCTCTAAAAACTTATTGATAAAAAATAAAAACAATATCAAAAAGCTCAATCTTAATATTACAGACCTCATTTCACTTCCGTTAAATAAAAGAAAAAAACTGTATTTATTAATAGAAGAAGTAATTTTAAACTGTTATGGAGAAGGGGAAATATATTATGATTGCTCTAGAATGTCACCGTTCTGCGATAAAAACATAATAAATTACATAGCATCTAAAGAAATTGAAATTAATACAAATTTAAAAAAAGTATTAATAGATAGACAAAATAAAAAAGAAATCTTTAAGAAGAAATTTGATAATCAACCAAAAGAATATAATTGGAATTCTGTATCTGATTTAGCTTTATTTGAAAAACTGAATGAACTGTGGCAAGGGTTATGGGATTCAGAAGAAATATATAAGCTTTATTCTTACGAAGATAAAATGATTGATGCTTTGATTCTTAAAAAATCAGAGTTATGATAAATATAAGTTTAGTTTTTGTTAGAAAATCAAACTCAACTATTCCTGATTTTTCGTTATTAGGTTTAAATAATATTTCAAACATAGAAATATTAAAATCTCATAAGCTTGTTTCTTCACAACCTATTTTAGTAGCTTTATTGAAAGATAAAATTGTAGCTATTTATCTTGTAAGCTCAATTGGAAAAATAAATCAAATCCATGGCACAGTTGATTATTTAAATGAAACTGAAGAAATATTTGATTTAACAGGTAAATTTCTTAAATCATATAACACAATAAGTCATCTTTTATTGAATACATTTAAATCATTATCTCCTGAAGAAATTATTACATTTAAAAATTACTTAAATGCTTTAGAAGAAAAAATATTCTCTAATTATTTTTCTAATGACATACCTTTTGAAATTATAAAAAGACATATTTCTAGAGATATCAGAAAAACAACTTTAACAACTATATTAAAGTCAAAGATGCTTTCGAGTCTTACTAAAACATCTATGCCAATGAAAAATATTTGGAATAAAAAAATAGATTTGGATTTAGAAGATTATGATATTAAAATACAATCTCAACCGTTATAAGCTCTTTCATTTGCAGAATTAAACACGTCTCTGCTGTTTACGCATTCTTGGCAATGATTTTCTCCATTGCCCAATCTCCAAACTTGTTGTCCTGATGGCAATGTATCAATTTGGCAATGACAGAATTCGTGTAATGGTGGAACTTTGACATTAGGTGGCAATTGAACTTGTATTGGCTGTCTATTTTTTACACCTGCAGGAGTATCAATTGCTGGAGGAACGTTGGTAGGTACAGGAGTAAATTGTGGCTCTTCCTGTATTTCTGGCTGCTCTTGATTAACTTGCGGTTCTTCTACAACTAAAGGTTCATTGATAGCTTCAGCTTCTTCTTCATCACCAAATTGTCGGGTAATGAAGTTTTTTGTTTTTGGATTGCCCTGAATGATTTGTCCAAAAGCATTATATTGAATAGCATATCGATACCACATATGTTTTTTATTTATCCAGAACTTATATTTAACCTTTATAAAACAGATATGAGCGATATGTTTGATCCGAAAAAAATCATTGACTTTTCTAAAGATTATTATGCCATTTTAGGATTAGTTAGGGAAAATCTACCTTTGTCTTCAATAAGAAAAGACAAAGTAGAATTGGCTAATATTATTGAACGGGCTTTTAGAAAAGAAGCTAGAGTTGCACATCCTGATTTTGGTGGAAGTAAAGAAGCATTTTTGGATCTTGTTAGAGCCAGACGTATTATTGAAGACCCACTTTTAAGAAAGGTTTACGATCAAGGTGAGTTTATTGAAACAGAAAATGTAGATGGTGTTGATGGATTTGCTGTCGATTGGTCTAAACTTGGTACATATAGAAAAGGCACTCCAGAAGACACTGTTGGCTATTCTCTTTTTCTTGAAATTTGTAACAGAAAGAAAGAACTTGAGTTAGTACCAGCCTTTATTCCAGAGTTGCACGAGCATAATTATGAATGGGATTTTGTCATTCAGAACTATTCACTAAACATAAAGAATCTTAAACTTGTAATTTCTATTGTTAACGATGAGGCAGAAGTTTTAAGATTAACAAATGGAGATAAGATTTCAGAGTCTTTGCCTTTTAAAATATATGTTTGCTGTCCTAAAGTTGGAGTAAAATACATTAGAGAGCAAAATAAAATTGTAGCTCCAACAGGCAGAATTATGGCTAATGGTGCTATCAAAAAAGTGGCATATAATGACCATATATTTTTGGAAACTACATTACTAGAAGAAGCTAAAAACTATCTTGATTCAGATAAATTTAAGGAAGAATTGTTTGATTTTAAAACAAATGGTTCTAATCAAGACAATGTTTCTAATAAGCTTGATGAAAATTCTTGGATGAATCAAGAAGAAATGAAAAACCATGATGCTCAACTATTACAAAAAATCCTCAAAATGAAATCGTTTAGTTTAGAAGAGGATGAACATGGAGCAGATTTCCTTGAAAAACTAAGTGAAAAATCAAACAGAAAACAAGATGAAGATAAGCCAGAACTTCCTTTTTAGAACAGGTTACAGAGGACAGATTTGAGAATTAAACAACGTGAGTTCTAATGCTCACACCGTAACAAAGGGAGGATCGACCTTGGCAAAACATCTTTATATAATCGACACTTGCGTACTTTTACATGATCCTCTCGCAATCTATAAATTCGCTGAGAATGATATCTACATTCCTTTAGCTGTTATTGATGACTTAGATGACATCAAGACCAGAAAAGACAATGTAGCATGGAGTGCGAGAGAAACCTTTAGACAATTAGAAAACTTTACATTAACAGATTTATTGAAAGGGGTTAAAATCAATGATCAAAATGGAAGACTTTTTGTTTACAACACTGAGTCACCATTACAAAAAAATGAAAGACCTAACATTGTTAAAGTACACAGTGACAACGCAATAATCGAATGTTGCTTAGCTCTTAAAGCTTCAAATCCAAGAAAAAAAGTATCTATTGTAACTAAGGACACTGGACTTAGAATTAGAGCTATAACTTGGGGTTGTGAGGCTGAAAACTATAGATCAGATTTAATTCAACAAGATAGATTTACTGGTCTTAGAAGTGTGCAAATTGAGAATCCAGAAGACTGGACAAAATTGTGGGCTAATACAGAAGTTGAAGTTTCATCATTATCAAAAGAACTTATCAACAACATGGGAGAAATTTTTCCTAATGAGTTTTTAATTTTTGAATATGGCGAACTAAAATGCCCAACATATCACAAAAAAGGCGTATTGAACATACTCAAAGAAAAGTCTAATGAAAAGAATGGTAAGACTGGTTTTATGGGCATTACAAGCAAAAACCTTGAGCAAAAATGTGCATTAACCGCTTTAGCCGATCCTGAAGCTCAACTTGTCACTTTATGCGGACCTGCCGGTACTGGTAAAACTCTTTTAACTCTCGCTGTGGCATTACAATTGGTTAACGATGGAACTTTTGACAAGATTATCGTTATGAAACCATTAATCCCAGTAGGTGGTAAAGACATCGGCGCACTCCCTGGTGATAAATTTGAAAAGATCTCTGCTTGGCTTGGCCCAATGAGAGATAACATTGACCAACTCTTAGGCTCCAGAACTTTGTCTGGAGGAAATATGTTCGAAGAGATGGTAAGAGATGGAATAATTGAAGTAGAGGCAATGGCTTTTATTCAAGGTCGTTCTATCCCTAAAGCTATGGTTATTATGGATGAATGTCAAAACATCACTCCTCGTGAAGCAAGAATGGTTGTTGAAAGATGTGGCAAACAATCAAAGATAGTTTTACTCGGAGACTTATCACAAGTCGAAAATCCTTACCTTGATGCTAAATCTAATGGTTTATCACACGCAGTACAAGGTGGAAGATTTAGTAACTTAGTTTCTACAGTTACTTTGAGCAAGGTTGAAAGATCAGAACTAGCAGCAGTTGCAAGTCAAATCTTCAATAGACCTGAAGCACAAAGAAGATAAAAATACACCTCAGCATAAAAAATAAAAAGCTGATTTGTATAAAACTATTATTTGAGATTTAAATATGGCGCATGCTTTTGTTTGGCACGAATTAGATTATAACAACGGAAACATTACGGATTCTACAGTTCAACTACCCTATGTTGACATGGGAACAATTCGTCAAGGAAGTTGGAACAAAAAGCTATTTCGCCTTAAATGGATTAACTCTTCTGTTGATAATGTAAAGCTTTGGGTTGATTCATTTATTGCAGATGTTGGAGTTTTACCAGATGGACTTACACAACAAGGTCCAGAAGACTTGGTCAAGAGATATGGTTTTAAATATAAATATCTGCTTTTAAATCAATACGAAACTAAAAGCTTACCCGATTGTATTGCTTCAACATTTTCACCTTTAGATAGAGATCCAGATACTTCAGAACTTCGTATACTTGGCACTATAGGGTCTTACACTGCTTCTTTGAATGATCTTGTTCTTTTAAAAAACCAACAAGGTGTAGGCACAACTGAAGATAACGGAATCTATAAAGTTTACAAACAAAAAAGTACAAGTTTTCTTGGTTTGAATTTAACAAATACAGTTCTAAGAACTGGTTATGGTGTAAGCGCAAATACTGGCTCTGGAACAACATATTATTTAGCTTACAGCCCTACTTTACCACCTCTTTCAACTGTTTCATACACAGTTGATA
>Ga0209086_10002700_pt1 | contig 13732 bp, 13 predicted proteins | sample M_130207_XF_Meta_FD_187312 | JGI IMG/M metagenome (GOLD analysis project Ga0209086, IMG submission 187312) | Freshwater microbial communities from Lake Montjoie, Canada to study carbon cycling - M_130207_XF_MetaG (SPAdes) (version 2) | ecosystem: Environmental > Aquatic > Freshwater > Lake...
GAAGGTTTTTCTTCTTTTACTTCAGTTGACATTGGAACTACCGGCATCACTGGCGCCGCTTCTTTTTCTTCTTTTACTTCAGTTGATATTGGAACTACCGGCATAACAACTGGCGCCGCTTCTTCTTCTTCTTCTTTTACTTCAGTTGACATTGGAACTACCGGCATCACTGGCGCCGCTTCTTCTTCTTCTACTTCTTCGCCTTTTTCTTCTTCTTTGCCTTTTTCTTCTTCTTCTTCTTCTTCTTTGCCTTCTTCTTCTTCTTCTTCGCCTTTTTCTTCTTCTTCTTCTTCTTCTTCTTCTTCTTCTTCCTCGTCATCATCATCTTCCTCGTCATCATCTTCATCTTCCTCGTCATCATCTTCATCTTCCTCATCTTCATCTTCATCTTCCTCATCTTCATCTTCATCTTCCTCGTCATCATCTTCATCTTCCTCGTCATCATCATCTTCGGCTTCCTCATCATCATCACCTTCGGCTTCCTCATCATCATCTTCGGCTTCCTCGTCATCATCTTCATCTTCCTCATCCTCATCTTCATCTTCCTCATCCTCATCTTCATCTTCCTCATCCTCATCTTCATCTTCCTCATCTTCATCTTCATCTTCCTCATCTTCATCTTCATCTTCATCTTCCTCATCTTCATCATCATCATCATCATCATCTTCGGCTTCCTCGTCATCATCATCATCGGCTTCCTCGTCATCATCATCTTCGGCTTCCCTGTCATCATCATTATGAGGAGGAGGAGGAGGAGGAGGATCATCTTTAACCATCATTGTTATATTAGGTTGTTCGCCTTCATTCAATTGATTCGGTTGGGCTTCTTCGGCTTTTTCGGCTTTGTCGGCTTTTTCGTTCATTTGATTTAATATAATACTATTTATTGTTTTTGTTTTATGCGGTTTTTCATCTAAAGACTGTTGAAGACTTTTTTGTTGTTGAAGATTGGGCATGCGCTTTAATATTTCGTGTAAAATATTAGGCTGATTTTTTGTTTTATATTCTGAGCTTTTCACATGTTGGTCTGGTTTAATGTCGACTTTATATATTTCACAGTTCATAATGTGTAATTTATGTTGTATTTGTTTTTTGTATATATTAGTTTAATAATTAAATAATAATTAAATTGGTTTAATTATTTAATTATTAAACTAATATATTATATTTATTTATTTATTATTGAATACGTTGATGTTTAGCAATTTAGGTGACGAAAATAATAAAGAATGTAGTAGTGGTGGTGGAAACAAAAATAAACATGGTAAAAATAAAAATAGCAAACACAGTAACGATGGTTCGCATAAATACATTGATTTTTTATATGATGATGCATTCTTAGATGAATATTTTTTATAATAAATGTAATTTAATAATAATAATTTAATAATAATAATTTAATAATAATAATTTAATAATAATAATATAATATTTTAATTATAAAAAAATAATATATATTAAATAAATATAGTCAGTCAGTAATGGTTAGAATGAAAATGTTTGGCATTATGTCGGCGCCGCAGCCGAAACAATCGCAACAATCGCAACAACCACAACAGCAATCGGCAGCCGCAAATGCAAATCGCGGTCGTCCTTATAATATGAAAAATCTTGGTTCAATTATGACAATGAAAAGTACTGGATGTAAAAGTTGTGGTGGGTGAAGGTTATAAATAAATATAAATAAATAATATAATCTAAAAAAATCTATAATATCTAGATATAAAAGTATATAATCTAGATATTATTATATAATCTAGATATTATTATATAATATAGATATTATAGATATTATATTATACATTATCATATCAATTTAAATGGCATCACACCTTACTTTTAAAATTGTGGTAATTGGAGATGAGAACGTTGGAAAAACAACAATTGTTAATTATTATACGCTTTTACCCGCGAGTTTTACCTCGACTGTCGGAATTGATTTTCAATCGCGCATTATTGCCCTTTCAGCAGAAGAAATCGACACCGCAGCCACCGCAGACGCCGCAGACGACGACGACGCAGATTCTGTTAGCAGCAGCACAAGTAGCACCACCAGCACAAGTAGCAGCACACGGCTTTTAAAAAAAATGGAAAATAAAATAAAATTGGGTCCGGCGGGTCAGGGTTACGGTAAATGCGATTATGTTAAATGTTACTTCTGGGATACATCAGGGGCGCCGCAGTTTCAAAGTCTTTCACACTCATATTATTCTAATGTTTCGGGGGTTATTATTGTATTTGATTTATCAAATCAAAAATCATATAATAATTTGTATTCTTACATTAATCGCGCGATTCAAAAAAATACGTGCATTCACAAACACCCAATTCTTGTGATTGGAAACAAGGTCGATAAACGCACGATTAAAAAAACGTACAAACAAATTCATGATGATTTGTGTTCAGACTTTCCATATGAAAAAATTAAATATGCAGAGGTTTCGTGTCTTGATACTTCCGAGAAATGTTCCAATTGCGCCGGTTCTTCAGATGTGCATTATACAATTACTTCATTTTTGCAATTCATGTATGATTCGGTTATTAAACCCCACTATTATAATTCTAATGCAATAGCCGACATAGGTTGTGCCGGAATTAATGGCACATCTAGATATTTTCGTTTGAAAGAAGAAAAAAAACAAAATGATACTGGATTTGGTTGTGGATATAAATACGGCGGCGGATTTATATCTTTAAAAAAACAGCGCGAGTGTTGTGACGAACAGTATCGGTCTAGTGCGGCGGGGTGCAACTGTTCTATTTTATAAGCGCATTGTATAAGTAATTTTAGATATAATATAATAAATATAATTAATATAACTATATATAATTAATTATATTCCTCATGGAAAATTTTGATTTCAATATTCAAAATTATTCAAATTCTGAATTAGAAGAGTTGCTTGGGATTTCCAACATGACCTATAACGCAACCGACGTTATAAGCAATAAGCAGAATCTTTGTGTTCAACTTTTATCCACGATGTCGCCAACATCATCCAGTGTAAATAATTTAGGAGTTGTTGAGCGCGATAAAATGAGTGACTTTTTAGATGCCGCATCCAAGTGTTTGATTTCCGGCTTGGCATCTACGGCGTCCTCGTCATCTTCGTTGGCTACTAACTATTATTCGCCCGCACACAATTTCCCAAAAAATACAATTATACCCGGTTCCGAATCAGATGGTCATTTTATTATTGCAGATGCATACCGCATGTCGACCACACCAAAAGGCGCCAAAGGTGGTGGTGCGGCAGCAGGAGCAGTAGAGGGCGGCGGTCGAGGTCTGGCAATCGGCGATTATGGCGCCCCGCCTGGCGTAATCAACCCCGTAAAGTATTCAACAATTGTAACATCCGTAAATATTGATTCGCGTTTTAGACCCAATTATTTTAATTCGAAAAGCACCGACTTGCACATTACTTTGCCTGAAAGAATCGACAACGTGCTGTCTTATCGTGTCGGCGCCATTGAAATCCCGTTTTATGCAATTTATACAATCAGCGAACTCATTGGAAACAACGCCATTCAAATTTTATGGGGCACTGCTCCCGAAACGTATACAAACACTTTAACAATTGTCATTCCCGATGGAAACTATTATACCACAAACGATTCCACAAACATTACCGCATCTGCATCTATTGCAAATACAATTAATACCATTTTAGATTCGAATACTGGAACGAATGGCATTAGCGGACTGTTACATTATTATGTTGACCAGATAAGTGGGAAAAGCGTGTTTGCGCAACCCACCGGTGCCACCCCCATTTCTTTCAAGGTTGTTGTAAACATCAGAAGTAACGGGATTTCAAATTATGAAGCGCCGCTATTGTCGTTCTTGGGTTGGCACTTGGGCTTCAGAAGCGCGGAATATGTATCAAATAATGGCACCGCCGGCACAGGCGCCGGCTCGGTAGTTTCAGAAGCGCTACTTGCATTCAAGGCTGCAAGTTATATTTTCATTTCAATCGATGACTATAATAACAGCGTAAATGATTATTATTCCGCCGTTTTTTCTGATTCATATGCAATTAAGAATGTAATCACAAGATTAAATATCGGAATGTTAAGAGAGATTAGCGAAGCTTCCAGCACGCAGCTAAATCGACAGCGTAACTTTTTTGGTCCGGTTAATATTCAAAAACTTAGAATCACACTGTATGATAATTTTGGACGCATTGTGGACCTGAATAACATGGACTGGAACATGGAACTCATCTTTGAATGCATTTATAATTAACGGAATTACCGGGACGGATAATAACGAACGAACGAATAACGAGTGGAATAAAATAATGTGTAGCATTTGTTAAAACTTAATTTGTTAAAAAATTGGATTTATTGATTTATATATTGTATTTTTATTATCACCAATATATAAATAAATATAATTAATATTATTAAAATGGTTCTTCACGGATTAAAACGCATATTTCAAGAATCGACCCCGAATATTTCATCAAGCGACAGAACAGAACAGCTTCGCGCAAAAACAATATATGCCGGCACCGCTGAGATGTCAAAAACAATCGCCAAAGGAAATAATAATCGATACAAGACGTACAACGGACCGTATGAAGTGTTATCTATGCATCGCGGATGTTCGTCTTTGGTGGCAAGCGCCAGTTATAAAGATTTGCTTGACATAACAAAGGGGAAATTTCTGTTGAATCAGACACCCCTGAGCAATGCCACGGAGACGTATTACGAACATAATTTTGGAAACGGAGAAATGTATGTAGGAAATTATCATCATTTTGATATTTCTAAAACCACAACCACATACGGTCCTACCGGCTGTCATAATTCAGTTCTGGTTTATGACATATCGACAACAGGATTTACGGGATCAGAATCATATATCGACGGAAAAGGAACAATTGGCATAAGCGGTCCCTCGGGAACATTTGATTCGAATCAACATATTTTTATTGACCCAAAACATTGTTACTATAGCGATTCGTGCTTGTCTTCATCTTCTTATTTGAAATTTGTTGGCATTAATTTAAGCGGATCCACTGGCAGCACGGGGGTAACGGGAACCAGCCAGTTCTATGCCCAACAAATTATTAGCAGCGATCAATATCGCGGATTCACATACCCGCTGTCGAATTTCAATATTACCTGCAAACCGTGTCCGGTGAAAATAGCACCGGCACGAGCACAAGATGTAACAGCACTAGAACCAAGAGCAAAAATTCAGCAGGTATATAATTATGTAAAAACTAGTACTAGTACTATAAAATATTCTGGTACAACTGTACTAGAATTTAGCTTTGTCATTCCTCCCGAATTACGAAATAAAAATGTACAAATAAGTGGTTCGTTTATTTTTAAATCATCACTTAACATTTTAATAACATTTACATTATCTTATGTTTCAGCAAATGATGGTTACGTGAGACATCAAATATATGATACATTCGAAGACAGTCATAAAATAATTGCCGGTTCACCAAACGATTATACATTTAAATTTGAACCATCCGCGTCTAACAATGACTATGACACTAGTGATATAAAATTAAATGCAGATGGTGATTATTTAATGCGAATTTCTTTTTGGAATCAAAACACAAATACTCCGGTGCAACTCAATGATGTTATATTTTATTTTGATATAAATGGTGGAACACCTGTGCCTTGCGGTTCAGTGTCTTTAGTATATTATTAAAATATTATTAAAATATTATTAAAATATTATTAAAATATTATTAAAATATTATTAAAATATTATTAAAATATTATTATAATATTATTATAATATTATTAAAATATTATTATAATATAATATTTTTAGCATGTGTTTTAACTCAACAACATCCATCGTTGCATTTGCAGTTAGTTTGATTTGCTCCGCTTATTTATTCTATAATGGAAAAAAAAATGATAATAAATCTGATGTGTTCTTTTCTGTGATTGTATTACTTATTGGGTGTATGCAGCTAATCGAATATTTTTTATGGAACAATCAAGATTGCGGCGGGACTAAGAATCACATGTTTTCATTATCAATCATGCTATTGTTAACTTTACAGGGAATCGTTGGTTGCAGCGTTTACTATTACTTGTACCCGTCAAATCGCTTCATAGATAATTCATTTATAATGTTATATTTTTTCGCGTACGCATGTTTTTTCATTTATTTGATGCAGTATTTGAATAAATTTAAATTGTGCTCAAAACCGTCAGAAACATCTTGCAGATTAAAATGGGCGCCATACACCACCCTGGCTCAAAACAATTTGCCGGCGCTCATTATTCACCTCATATTTTATGCGGCTGCCGGCGCTATTATATTTTTTGAAACGATTCACACAAATTTGGCAGACGTTTTTAAATACAAGTGCAGATATGCAGCGTTACCTTTGATTTTCATTTTATCCGTTATCTACATTATTTGTAGAGAGATTAACAATGCTTTCAGGCTGTTATCTAATCCATTTATGTTTTTAGATTATTTTGATGTGTTTGGTTCTATATTCTGCTTTTCTGCGGTTTTTCTCGGAATTGTCAGCGTTCTGCACATTTGATCAAATATGAAATATCAAATATCAAATATCAAATATCAAATATCAAATATCAAATATCAAATATCAAATATCAAATATCAAATATCAAATATCAAATATCAAATATACTTAGATAGATGAAACGATTTAATAATAGCCAAAGAACAACAATCAGGACAGCAGGAACAATGGTAAAAAATACAAATGGCGGTTGCAACGGAAAGAAGGTGGCACACAAACATGCAATAAAGTCTACAAAAAGCGGGCTAAGAATCTCGAATAATAAAAGTGAGATTTATGGCGTTGTAAAGCGATTAAATGGAAACACGTTTGATGCAATGTGCATTGATGATAAAGAACGTCGCTGTTTCATTCGCGGAAAATTCAAAGGCAGGGGGAAACGCGATAATATTATTGAAGTTGACAAGTGGGTTCTCATTGGAATCCGAGAGTTTCAACAAGCACCAAATGAAAATGTAATTAAAAACAGTAAAAGTAATAGCAAGGGTAAAAAAGAAATGGAAATGTGCGATTTATTGGAGGTTTATTCTTCAGGAGAGCGAGACGCATTGAAGCGAACGCACGGCATTTTTATGAAGGAATCGGAACTGTCACGCGCCACAATGACAACAAATATAGAAATGGTGTGTGACTTTGTCGATACAGACACGCTCCGATATCAAAAAATTGTATCATCATCGTCATTATCGGCATCATCATCAAATGCAATCATAAAAATGGGGGAAAGAATCGATAAAACAGCTAATAATGTGGTGAAACCGCAGTCCATGTATAGAGACATTGATGACATTGATAGCGAGGATGAAGACGAGGATGACGAGGATGAAGACGAGGATGACGAGGATGACGAGGATGACGAGGATGACGAGGATGGCGAGGATGGCGAGGATGGCGAGGATGGCGAGGATGGCGAGGATGACGAGGATGGCGAGGATGGCGAGGATGGCGAGGATGGCGAGGATGGCGAGGATGACGAGGATGGCGAGAAAGAAGACGAGGAAAAAGATGTAAATCAAGACCAAGATAATAAAGACTATTATGGAAAAAACAACAAATCAAATAAACTATACAAGGACGAAGTTAACGTGGATGACATTTAATGAATAAAAATAAAATAATTAGTAAATTATAAAAAATTGATTATTTATTTTATGTTTAATTAAATATTAAACATAAAACAGCAACAACATCAAACGGATGGAATCATCGTCAAAAACAGATGTGGTTACCTATTTAACACAGTTGACACCGTTTGAAAAATCGGCATATAGTATAGCAAAAAGTCATCTAGGTTCATCGTTCAATTTAATAAAAAGCAACGGATACTTGAAATGGATAAAACAAAAAACACAAGAAAAATAAACATAGGCAATTAGGTAGTGTGATCCGTGGTTAAGGTTAGTTTTTTTAATTCACGAATACTTTTTAATAAATTTCTTTCCTTTCTTGCAGTTTTTCGTCGAAGATTCGACATGTATTTCTTTAACTGTTTTTCATTTTTATATTTTTTTTTACAGGTGTTGCTTTTGCATTTTTTTATATATCCTCCCTTACCACCACCGTGTCCGGATGCTGTATTGCGTTTTGTTGCAAAATCAGTAAATTTATTAGCAGCCTTTGATGCAAGTTTTGATGCAGCAGTACCTAAAATTCCGGCTGTTGTGTCAGGGTTGGAATAAGGGTTTATCTCTTTGGAGAAACGACTGGACATACTCGCCGCCGTCTCTGCTGCAGTTGCACCAAGACGATTCACTCCATACATACCCATTGCACCAAGACGTTTTGCTCCATTATATGCATCAGACGCTTTTTGGAATATGTTTGGATTGTTTCCATTTCCGGTGGAAAAAGGCACAGGATTAGCATTAGTATTGAGAGGAGTAGCAGAAGGAGAATCGGGAGGAGCAAAAAATGGATTGGGTTTAATCATTCGATCAACCGCCGCGTCTGCGCGTCTGGTTATATTTGGATCAGTTGCGGCGTTTGCAACAATTTCGCCAAGGGGCTGGTTAAACATGTCTTTTATTTGTTGCATTCCGCGAAATGCGCCCGAGACTAGTCCGTGCGCTTCTTTAAAATTTCCATAATTACTTTGAAATCCGTTTACGACTTTTACAATCGCACCCATTACAGCAACTCCAGCATTGACTATTTCTACAATTTCACCGAGAGGTGGTATTGCCGCCTCAAGTGCGCTCGGTATTCCTATCGCCGCACTTTTAACGAGTCCAGGTAAAATATTTGTTATCCAATCATTTGCAATTTTTGAAAATACGCCGCTAAGACCAATTGCAAGAGTAGAAAATTCTTGTATTAATATCGCAGATATTTTCTGCAATTTGGGTTGATTTTCCAAAAGCAACACCCTTAATTGCTCGGGCGTTAGCTTGCTTACATCGGTATTTAATATAATATTCAATGTATTTTCAAGAAAAATAGAAAAAATATTTTGAAGTGTCTGACTTCCAAATAGAAAAGACGCACCCATGCCTGCCGCATCCATGCTTAGTCTGCTTACCGCGGCAATGAGCGCAATGTAAAGTTGAAACATCATTATTATCTGGTCAACTGAACCATTTCCCAAACTAAAAAAAAGGGAATTCATCAACGGCGAACCACGTTTGGTCCCATTTTTCATATCCAGCAGTTCTTGTCGCGAGAACATTTTATATTCGCCATCATCGGTGCCCTCCCCCTGACTCGCATATCGCGACTCCGGCGACGCAAATCGATTTACTGGTTTGGCATCAGAAACTCCTATAAAACTGTTTGCTGCATTTCTAGCCTGATCTATTTTTTGTTGCATATACCTTTGTGCATTGAACGATGGTGATGATTGCATATTTATTTATTTAATTATTTATAATATCACAAATACTATGATATTATATGACTATATTTTATTTATTTTATTTTAATAAATCTTCATTTTATTTCTTCTTTCTATTCTTCTATACTCTATTTTTATTTTTATTTTTATATTCAGAGTATGAAAGGTTGATTTCTTTTCCTCCCCCCCCTCCTTCTTCTCCTTCTCCTTCTCCTTCATCCCTTTTTCCATCTTTTTCTTTCTTATTTTGTTCTTTTTGGTCGCGCGTCTTTAAATCTAAAGCATAGTCATCAATGCGTCCTTTGAAAATAAATTTATTTACATTATCTTTCAATATTACCTTTTTGTTATTATTTTCCACTCCTCCTACACTACGCGGAGCACCATCTGCGACACGAATACCGCTTTTATAATTTTTAAAAACGGCGTATATTGAAGAAGACACTTTTTTGTTTTCACTTGTTGCATTTGTTGCAGCGGCGGCGGCAGCATATTTTGCACACCCCTTTTTTAATTCATCGCGAATGTCGACATATACAGACAGAATATTGTTTTCACACACGTATTTTCGTGCGACGGCATCTAATGTCCGATATGGCATATTTTGGTTATTTGAATAGTAAATAAATGCGGATTCCGGTTTGTCATAATACATTAAGATTTCGCCTCTTGGCGTTACTTCGCGAATGGGGTTACGAACGCGCAACATTTCCGCATCATCATCTTCATCTTGTAGGTTTTTTAGTTTGAGTTCATCATATTCCGCATAAAATCCGTTATCGTATTTTGTATATTCGGGAAGTTCTCTCAACTCTTTTTTCTTTATTTTATTTGTATTATTGTTGTTGTTTTTGTTTTTGCAATAAACACGCGCACCAAATTGAATTAATTTATATGTTGAATACGCAACAATTCCAAGAGAAATATATTTCAAATAACGATGCTGCGTTCCAAAAATTGTTTTAATTGAAACACCGATGCCACTACCACATTTATTACTATACTTATTAACAATATCAACAAACTGCTGTGTCATTTGTTTTTATTTTATTTTATTACTATTATACATTGTTTAATTACTTTTATATGCGTTTTTACAAAAAAGTATAAAATATAAAATACAAAATTAATTCTTTATCATTTTAATAATTTTGAATAATGCTAATACTGTGGTTGCATTGATAACAATCAAACAATTCTTTATTTTCAAGAAAAATAATATACCAAATGTTTACTTCCCACATTAATGTTTGTTTTTCTGTAATTATTTTTATGCACATTTCTTTCATTTTATCAGAAAACTGCAACAGCACATCTTTATTTCCTCCAAATACGCCCCCAGCAAAAAACCAAAAAATTTTTTTATACACATTCCAAGAAATATTATTACAATAAATATTATTAACATAAATATTCTCTTTATCAAAATTGTAATCTATATATGGATTCCATATTGAACCAATTCTTACATTAGAATATGCTTTATTTTGCGTATTCATTATGGTTTGATTGAATTGTTCATCATAATCATCATCATCATCGTCATTATTATTTTTTTTGTCACCATTACAAACCTTTCTTATTCCAAAATCAATCCACATAAACTGATTTGTATTAAAATAGTTAATTTCTATTGCTTTTTTCATCCATTCTGTTTTATTACACATAATAAACATGTATTCCAATGTATCTTTTGAACTTAATTTATTGAAATTTGATAAATGATGTTCTGAATTTATTATGTATGAATTCAAGTAACTTTCTTTTTTATCGTACAATATAATGTGGGTGTATTCATTTTCATATGATTTAATCTTTTCATACATATTTTCCTCTGCAAATATTATTTTAGGAACATTTATTTTTAACAGTTTTATTCCCCACTTACAGTAGTTTTCGATGTTTTTAGAAAAACAATTATTGCTTGACGCAAACCCAGATACAATTGTTGTCATTAAGAATCAGTAAAGAACAAGGTTTAAACTATATATATATTTAATATTTTACATTTTTAATAATTATTGTTTTTTATTCCATATATAAATCATCTCTCGATATTGGTTCTGGCGTTTGCTTTTTTTACACTCCATTGTTTGCTGCGCAGGTCCAAAAAGACCAACACAAACTCGTTCATATATTTCCTTGTTCACATTCAACACAAAATGTCCACCCGGCAATAAATGCGCATAAGTATTTGAAAAAACGGGCAAATAGAATTTTTCATCCATTTCGTCTTTTGATGCATAGCTGTCGTTATGATTGTATTTTTCTATAAAATAATAGGGTGGCGACGTAAACACCATGTCATATCCGGGCGAAATACTCGAATAATCAAATGAAACCGAATCTGCTATTTGTAATTTTATTTCACGAGAGGAATCGCAATACGTTTTTATGCCTGATGATGTGAGAAAATTAGACATATTATTGTACGCTTCATGCAGCGTCGCATTAATGTCGAGTCCAATATATGAAATATTGCAGACTGCCGCACCAACCGCGCGACCACCCCACCCGGCGCACGGGTCCAATATTCGCGTCGGGTTATATTTGGCATAAACTTCAATCGCAACAAGCGGTCGAAAAATATTAATGGCGCTAATGCATATATTATACACTTCCTTCAACACAATGCACTCATTTTTCAACCCGCGCGCGTTTTTTGTCGTCTCATAATATGTCAACATTGTTTGAATGAATTTCTTTTTTTTAAATTCATCAATATTGCAGACAAAATCATAAAAATTTATATTATACTTTCCGCGCGTTTCTAATCTTTCTTTGAATGTAAAAAAATCCACAACATTGTTTCCAACTCGGCACCTTTCATTGAATTCTATTTTCAAAGTCGAAGATGAAGATTTCATCGCATTCGCCGCCATATTTTTCAACAATTCATAATCCTTATTTGCGTCTGCTTCACTAATGCACTTTATTTTATTAGCTATACTATGTTTCTCTTCATCCGTAAAAGTATTCCCGCTTTCATTCTTCACATTCTTCACATTCATTATTGCGCATATTATTTATTATTTATTATTATTTAATACATTATACATTAAAAAAAAGAAAAGGAAAAGCAAAGGGAAAAAAACATTTTTTATTTTCTTTTTTTTTAATCTTTTTATTTCTTTTTAATCTTTTTATTTCTTTTTAATCTTTTTATTTCTTTTTAATCTTTTTATTATACAAATCACCAAACACCAAACCAAACCCACTCGGAAATAATGGCTCCATTATTCCTCAACAGCGGGAGCAGCAGCAGCAGCAACGGGCTGAGTCACGCGGGGGAGGCGGCTCAGCGAACACTTCCAGAACCAAGGCTCGTCGTAGACGATGTTGACTTGCTCGCCCTTGAGAAGTTGTTCGCGAAAGTTCTTTGCACTGGGATTGTTGTGATTCCACTTTGTAAAGTGAACAAAGATGCGGACAAAATCGACACCCGTATCATCCTTCTTCTCGACGACGTCCACGCCATCAATGTAGCCAAGATTGAGGCGGCGAAATGTCTCAAACACGCGCTGAGACCTGATGTTCTTGAAGGTGCGGGGAATGCAAATGCTCAGCTCATTCTCCTTGGGAGGAGGAAGAGGAACATGAGTAGCATCAGAACTGACGCCATATGTCTTTGTTGCCCTCCACACTTTTGCTTTTGTAGCACCAGCACCAGCACCAGCACCGGCGGCGGCAGTGCCGAGCTTCTTCTTATTATTATTATTCTTCTTTTTATTCTCAACCGTTTTCCATGGGGGAGATGATACAGATGATCCAGATGATCCAGATGATGATGAAGGAGACGATGACATTGTTGATTTGGATTGAGGATTGAACCGCTGCATATTCTTACAAGGAAATAAAGTTTTCAATTTATATTTTTTACATTGATTTTCAAAACAAAAAAAAAGAAAAATTGGAAGTCTGTGGGGTGTAAGTGTAAAAATAAAAATAAAATAAAAAATCTAATTTACATTTTTTATTTTAATCTCCGAATTCGTCTTCGGAGAAAACTGCATACGGCGAAGAAGGAATGCGGGGTTCTGGAAATTCATCTTCTGGGAAAACATCATACACGCTATTAAGCGGCGCGTTAAGCGGCGCGTTAAGCGGCGCGTTAAGCGGCGCGTTAAGCGGCGCGTTAAGCGGCGCGTTAAGCGGCGCGTTAAGCGGCGCGTTCAATGGTGATAATGGTGGCGCGTTAAGCGGCGCGTTAAGCGGCGCGTTCAATGGTGATAATGGTGGCGCGTTAAGCGGCGCGTTCAATGGTGATAATGGTGGCGCGGATGCTGGAGGGGCACCAACAATAGCAGCGCCTATATGCCGAGACACTCGGATTTGTAAATTCATGAATGTAAGCAGTTCGCCG
>Ga0209086_10002701_pt1 | contig 13730 bp, 9 predicted proteins | sample M_130207_XF_Meta_FD_187312 | JGI IMG/M metagenome (GOLD analysis project Ga0209086, IMG submission 187312) | Freshwater microbial communities from Lake Montjoie, Canada to study carbon cycling - M_130207_XF_MetaG (SPAdes) (version 2) | ecosystem: Environmental > Aquatic > Freshwater > Lake...
GCCCACACCCAGCCGCCGGAACTTATCCCACTCAACCAGTTCTTCATGGCCCAGCTCGCTTACCTCTGCGAGCGAATGTCAGAGGTCAAGGAAGGGGATCGCTCGTTGCTCGACAACACCTCGATCATGCACTGTTCGAGCATGTTGCACGGCAGTCACGACGCGAAGCAGTTGCCAATCATCCTGCTCGGAGGCCCAGGGGGCAAACTCCGAGGCGGCCGCGTGCTCGATTACCTGAATTCGCCGAACCGCCGCATGTGCAGCCTGTTCCTCAGCCTCATGGACTGGGGCGGCCTAGAACTCGACCACTTCGGCGATTCGACAGAGCGGTTGACGGGCATTTGATCGGGCGGGGAGAGCCTATGAAGAACGGAGGTCGGGGCGATTGGTCGTGACTTCGGTTTGGTGGTCAAGTCATGCTGGATGACTGTTAGTCATGCGTTCCGTTACGGACTTGCCACAGAAGGAGCACTCCCCTGAGATTTGTCGGCGTCGACCTCCACAAGCAAACGGTCACACTCGTTGTGGTGGATGCAGCGAGAAAGTTATTGTTTCGGAAACGATTTTCGAACCTGATGTCAGAGCAGATCGTCTTTTTTTTGAAGACTCTCGGCTCACCGTCGAAGCGACGGCCAGTTACGAGTGGTTTGTGCAGTGGGTCGAGCCCTTGGCGATGCGGATCGTGCTGTCTCCGAACCAGCACCGTCGCTGCTCCGGTTTGATCGACCGACGCGTGTTCCAGACAGGAATGGTCACGCGACGCGGTTATGCGACATCTGGCTTTTAGGGTGTCTCATTCGCCGGGTGCAATTCTCTCAGGGAACCCAGTGGCCGAATCTGCGGCCATTTTCCGGCGAGACTTGCGACAACCAGCAGGGTGCCCAAGCCACCCGCGACGACCGACAGCGCCGGCCCAAACAGTTTCGCCGTGACGCCCGATTCCAAGTCGCCCAATTCGTTACTGGCACCGATGAAGACCTGATTGACTGCGGAGACGCGACCTCGCATCGCGTCTGGCGTCAGCGATTGGACCAACGCCTGGCGAATGATCACGCTAATGTTATCGCTGGCCCCGATCAGCACCAGCATCGCCAGGCTCAACCAGAAGTTCTGAGACAAACCGAACACGACCGTCGCCACACCGACCGTCGCGACGGACAACAGCAGCGTGCGGCCGGCGCGAGTCATGGGCGACCGAGGGGCCTGAAAGACCGCCATCGCAAAGGCTCCCAACGCGGGTGCGGCCCGCATCCCCCCCGTAGCCGATCGAACCGACACCCAGCCGTTCGGCGAAAACGGGCTGAGTGGCTGGGATTTCGCGAAACGCTCCAACCCCGGCCAACCCGACCGCAGGTCATCAATCGCGAAGCGATGCCAGCAAATAGCTGCGGGTGTCAACCCGAAGTGACAACCTCCCCCGACGACGAGCCGCGCAGCAGCGGCGGCAGAGAATCTCGAACGGGGACGCGACCGCATTTGCCGTCGCTGCGCGACTCGGGATAGTTCTTGCCAACGCCGGACAACCATTTCCCACCCCGCCTCAGTTCGTCTGTCGTCGAGCGATCAGGGGGCAGGCACCGCAGCCGGGGTAATTGGCGGGAAACACCATGTCAGGTGAACGACGATTGGACGGCGGGCGATCTTCGACCTAGGTTCTCTTGTGAGTGACGCTGGCGTGTGTCGTCGGTTTTCCGCGCGGTGACTTCCGATCCGGGACCTCGCGCCGCCCTGAGGACGGCGCTCCATCACCTTCAGGATGAGCTTCGATGCCAGAACGTCGCCAACCCGCCAATCGCCGCCGCTCGGATCGCCGACAGTCCACACGCGAGACGCTATTTCGTGAGGTCCGGTTTCTGAGCGCCGCATCGCCGACAACCGTCTGGACCGGTCGTTTAGAAGATGTCTCAACAGCCGGCATGAAACTGATGTTGGAACAGCCCGTGTCGACCGGTGAAAAGCTGCTGATCGAAGTTCGCAACGCCGCCCGCACCGTGTGCAACGTGACTGTTCAAGTTGTCTGGACCGAAACCGATGTCTCAGGCCAGCACAACATCGGCTGCGAATCGCTGACCGAGTTGTCATCCCGCCAGATGTTACAGCTCAAGGCGGCAGCAGGAATTTGATCGCCGGTTGTGATCTTGAACGAGATCAAGTCTGATGACGGGGTCGTTCAAATCACGGCGCTTCGGACTGGCGAATCGATTATTGTCGAAAGCCGTGGCAAGCCGGGTGCCGTAAGGCCCCGGACTTTTCGTCCAGGAATCCAGGGCCTTACGGCACCCGGCTCACCAAATCCAAACCGAACATTCACGACAGTGATTGATGCACCGAGCCTTCGTGTGCGAGTCGCACTTCGCGATCTCATCTGTCAATGGGTCACATGCGCGTCTTCGTTTCCGAATTCATTTGTGGCGGTGGTCTTTCCGGCGAACCGTTGCCCGATTCACTTCAGCGCGAGGGCCGCGCGATGTTGTGGGCCGTCGTGGACGACTTGCTTCAAATCCCAGGCTGCCACGTCTCGACAACGCTCGACGCGAGGCTCGCTCATGATGTTCGATTGACCGAGTCGTCGCGCTGCCGGATCGAGATTGTCTCGAACGCTACGGCGGAACAGCGCCTGTTCCACGAGTTGGTTGCGGACAGCGACGCGGTTCTAGTGATCGCTCCGGAGACGGACGGCCAGCTCGCGGAGCGCGTTCGGCGCGTGCTGTCATCCGGCGCGAAGTCTTTGAACTGTTCGCCGGAAGCGATCGAATTGTGCGGCGACAAGCTGCGACTCGCTCGGCACTTTGAAGCTCACTCGCTGGCAACGCTATCGACGCGGGTCGTCGATTGGAGTCTCTCGCGTCCTGTGGCTGAGGTCGGCGCATCGCCGCCCCCGGAGGGGAATGTCTTCCAGTTTTCTGGGGGCGGCGATGCGCCGACCCCAGCCACACATTTTGAGGTTCGGGAAGGTGGATTCAATCCGAGTCCTGCGTGGGTCATCAAGCCGCGTGACGGAGCCGGTTCGTGGCTGACCTTTCGAGTGCGAACCGATTCACCCGACGAGTGGCAACGCGCGGCGACGGCCTATGCCACAGCGGGCGTGGCCCACAAGGCCCTCATTCAGCCGTTCGTGGCGGGGCGGCCGTTGTCTGTCGGATGTCACTGCCAAACGAATGGCGAGGTCGAGATTTTCCCTATTGGCCAACAGCGACTCTCGCGCGACTTCGAGTACTTGGGGGGATCGATCCCCGCCGGGCTTCCCGCTGTGACCGAAGTCGCCGTTCACGATTTGGTCCGCCGCGCGTGCGCGACGATTCCCGGACTGAAGGGCCACCTCGGCTTCGACCTGTTGCTCCCCGATGCCGATCCCACGCGACCACTCATCGTCGAGATCAACCCGCGCCTGACAACCTCCTACGTCGGCTATCGAAGGCTCAGCGCGAGTAATCTCGCCGCACGCTGGATTCACAACGCGAACCCGTTGAATGACGCGAACATCTCGCCACGAAGTCTCACGCCGCTGGAGTGGTCACCGCGCCGCATCGAGTTCGACGCCAGCGGCAACACGCGGTTCGACGATGCCCCGTAGGATGGGCACGCCTGCCCGTCCTCTCTTCCATCACAAAGCCGGACGGGCAAGAGTGCCCATCCTACAAGTTCGTCACGGCGAAACTTTCACGGCATCCGGCTTGCGCGGTGCGACGAGGAACTCAAACGTCCGGCCCCGATTCACGATGACTTCCAGTTGGACTTCGGTCGTCTCGGGTGCTGGCTGAAATTGGATGCGTCGCGATGCGATGCCGCCCGTGTGGTGGGTCGTGCTGCCGCTTCTGTCATTTGTCAGTTTCCTGCCGTCTTGATCTTTGACGACGATGATCAACTCGGTCTCCTCATCGAGCGTCGAGTGACTAAGTTGGAAGAACGGCAACAGTGAATCCACGGTCGTGTACGGCTTTCCGTTTCTGGTCTCGTTACTGCTGCTGTTTCCTCCGGACCCCGGCGTGACGGTCAAGTCCGTTCCGTCATCGTGAACCTCACCGGCGGATGTCACATAGTTGGTCGAGAGCTCCACGCCCCCCGCCACTCCACCCAACTTCAGTCGCTCGGCGGTCAAAGCGGCGGGCAGTTTGATCAGTTTCGTTCGCCAGACTTCGTCCGGACTGAACTCGGCCGATTCGTTGCGCCAGAAGCGAAGGTGGAGTTTCCAAGCCGGTTCAAACGGCGACAGTCCCGAGAGCCTGTACGCCTTCCCTCCGGTCGCATCTGTGACCCAGAAATTCCGCTTGGGCGGAGTGTTCGTCCAGCGCGGATCGGTCGAGGTGATCTCAACGTCCTCATCGCGCACGTATTCCAGCGGGATGTTTGCCGGTCCGTTCTTCAGCGTGACCGTGAGCGGTTCCACAGTCTGCGTGGCCGGAACGGGTTCCGGCGCCCATTCGTCAAACTTCGGCTTGTAACCGGGATTCGGCACGTGGAGATCGAACAGCAGGCGATCGGTCTCCTTCTGATAGAGTCGCATGTGCAACATCGGATCGCGCCGCGGGAACGGCCCCTCGTTGATGAGCATGACGCTGCCGGATGAGCTGTAACCAGAAACCCCGACCTTGAATACGAAGCCGGTCGATTCGACGAACTCGATGCGCGAGAGGAATTGCGTGACATCGCGCTTCGGCTGGTCTGCTGGTGTTCTGAACAAGAACAACAGGCCAAGCTCGTCAGACTGGGTGTTGAATGTGAACCTGGTTCGCTCACCCAACCGGGACTGAAACCGATTCGGCACATAACCCGCCAATGCCGCCTTCAGCGGTGGGTACGAGTCATACGACATCGCACCCACTCCCACCTTTGCCAGCCGAACGATGGTGCCGTCGCTCAGAGTGGCCGCATAAGACGGCGGCTCTTTCAACTGTGACAGGACCGCGAAGATCAAGCCGACCATCACCATCACCGCCACCACCAGCCAGCGCTTCTTCATCGTTGAGTTTTCTCTCGCGTCAGAGCCCGACCGAACGGAATCGCAGGCGTCGCGGAACGATTGACTGAGTCAAAAGATCAAAAGGACCTCGCCCGCCCCCCTCTGTACGATGCCTGCTCCCATCCCAATTGGCTATCGATGTCGCGCATTGCCCACTCTACGTCTGAATTAATGCCTTAGGAAAGTTTTTGGAGCGGATCTGACTTTGGCCAGACGGTGTGAATGAGTTTCATGACCGCGTCGTCCTCGCGCAGGATTTCCGTCTCCAGTTTTTTTGAGAGCCTTCTCAGCGTCCGATCCTTCGACGTAATCGCGGCCCCACAGATTCTGACGCTGCTGGATGTGGATGTCGCGGCGGGAGACCAAGTCGCGGACCAGTTCCGCTTCCTTGCGAGCTTTCACTTCAGCGGCTTGAAGAACTTCAAAGACGATCTGGTTGTCTTCGTTCGGACCTTCAGCCTCGCCCGTCACCAGCCCCCGGAACTTGCCGACCGTCGGAAGTTCGGGAGCTTTCTGTGGCAGCTTGAACGCCAGCAATTCAAAGTCCCCCTTCAAATACCAACGAGTCGCCTCGTCCTTGCTCTTCGCATCCAAACCCGCGGCATCACCGAGGTACATGTAGAGCCAGCCCCGCTGCACCGGATCGCGTTCGTACTTGAGAGCCTCCTTCGCATGTCGAATCACGTCCGCCCCGTGCCCGCGAATGTCACTCTGCCCGTAGACATGGGCCGCCTGCCAATGAATACGGCCTTTGTCAGCGGGAGCGGTGAATTTCGCCAACAACTCGTTCGCCCGCTTCTCGACCTCATCCCACGGCGTCATATCGGCGGCTCGCAGCTTGTCGAGAGCGAGCAGATGTTCGGAGAGCGAAGGAGTCTCCAAAGCGAAAGTGGTTCCTGTGAAAACAGTTGGTGATCCGTCGATGGGAAACGAGTCTGACTCAAGGCCCGGTTTTCCCTCACGCCAGACCGGTATTGGCTCACGCCAGAATCGCTTCAGGCCTGACGGCGGTTCGGGGGCTTCGCCTTGATCGAGCGTCACCCAGTGCATGGTTTGTGGCCCCGGAATGGCTGCTGGATGCGCTGCCGTTTCGTTCTTGAGCGTCCACGTGAACCACTTGCCTCGTCGGCCGATAGATATTTGAAGCGGGAGTTTTGAGCGGCTCCAGCCGAGAAGCTGTTGGTAGCGCAGGTTGCTGGTGGCGATGGAGCCGCCCATTCCCATGCCGCCCATTCCTGCGGGCATTCCCGACATCGAGCTGCCGCCGCCCGTGCTACGGACAAGAGAAGTTTCTTCCCGAGAACGTTACGCGAAAACTTGGAGCGGCGGCTAAGATTGCCGCCGCGACTGAAAGCGAACCAAAGACTTCCTGCCCCGCCCGTCCGCCACTGTCCCGCGAGACTGCATCATGCCATCGCCCTTTCCCGGAATGGACCCGTACCTAGAAACTTCCGAACACTGGATGAACGTTCATTCCAGCTTGATCGGGGAGATTCGCGGAATGCTCGGCGAACAGCTTCGCCCCCGCTACTTCGTGGGAATGGAAGAACGCGCCTACATCACCAATCACGCCGACCCTGCGTGGAGTACGATCATTCCCGATAGCCATGTCGTCATGACACGGTTTTCCGAAGAGGGCGCTGGGCATCCTTCGTCCATCCCTGCATCATTCGGACTCGGTGAGACCGAGTTGGAAGTGGCCGAGGGGGACGTGGCGGTCGCCGTGAAACCGACGCGACTCCGGTTCACCACGCTGCGGATGCGTGAGCCGTATCTCGAAATCATCGACACGAGTAATCGCAAGATCGTCACCATCATTGAAGTACTCAGCCCCACGAACAAAGTCGCGGGTTCGCGCGGAAGGCAGAAGTACAAATGGAAGCGTGAGCGGGTGATGCGGTCGATGACGAGTCTCGTCGAGATCGATCTGCTGCGCGGTGGCCGATCCTTTTTCAGAGACGACATGCGCGACGGCTGCGACTACACGGTCCACGTCTCGCGTGCCGAGGAATGCCATGAAGGAAGCGATCTGTGGCGCATCAAGCTGCCACAACTTCTGCCCTCGATTCCGATTCCACTGTCCGAGGGAGACGCCGACGCCACGCTCGATCTCAACGCGGCATGGCACGCGATCTACGACAAGGCGGCGTTCGATCTGGTCCTCAACTACAAAGCCGATCCTTCGACGCCGTTCACCGCCGCTCAAGCCACATGGGCCGATCGGCTGCTCAAGGCGAAAGGCTTGAGATAGCCAAGCACCTCGTCCTTCACGGTCTGTACCGCTTCATTGTTTTGCCTGCACATCATTCTGTGATCGGAACGACGGAATGATGTGCAGGCAAAATGATCAGAGGCAGGCACAAAAAGTTTGAACCGGCGTGTACGATCGTTGGCCTCACCGAGTCTGCTGCTCGTTTGTCTGCTGCACAGTTGCCGGGAACCCAGATGACACCACTCCCTTCCGCGCCGTGCGGTCCCTCGCCTCGATTCGCGACGACGCGGTGGAGTCTCGTCCTGCAGGCCAAGGACAAGGCCGCACCGCAGGCTCGTGCGGCACTGGCCGACCTGTGTAAAGCCTACTGGTATCCGCTGTACGCCTTCGTGCGAAAGCGATCGCGGGACGGGCACGAAGCGCAGGACAGAACGCAGGGATTCTTCGCCCGCTTGTTGGAGCAGGACTTCCTCGACGATGTCGCTCCCGAACGCGGTCGGTTTCGAGCGTTTCTGCTCGCCGCGATCAAACATTTCATCGCAAACCAAATTGACCGCGAACGGGCGATCAAACGGGGCGGCGGACTGAGGATCGGGTCGCTCGACGCAGCCGCCTTCGATTGGGAGTCGGGCGAATCGCGCTACCTCACCGACCCGTCACACGACCTCACCGCCGAGCGTCTCTTCGAGCGACAGTGGGGACTCGCACTGCTCGAACGAGTCTTGAACCGCCTGCGCGACGAACACATGTCGGGGGGGAAAGCGAGCGCAGTTCGAGACCCTGCAACCGTTTCTCTCGCTCGATCGAGACTCAGCCAACTATGCGGATGCCGCTCGCCAACTGAACACGACCGAAGCCGCCCTGCGAGTCGCCGCACATCGCCTCCGCAAACGTTACCGCCAACTGTTGCGAGATGAGATCGCCCACACTGTCGCCACGCCCGACGAGATCGACGATGAGATTCGCCATCTGTTCGAGGTCTTGGCGGCTCGGTAAGGCGAGCGAGATTCGAGGCGAGCCGTGTGCCGTAAGGCCACGGGTTTTCTCGTCGAAATCAAGAACCCGCGGCCTCACGGCACGCGGCTCGCCAAACTCTTGTCTGGGCCGCAAGAGGTATGCCGAAGACGCTTCACAAGATTCGTTTCACCGGGCGAGCGGCTTCTTCGACACCGGCACATCGCGTTCTGCCGCCAAAACTTTCTTGTCGGCCCAATCTTGCGACAGCCAGATCACGGCCGTGCCATCGCGGCTGCCGGTCAAGACCTGACGACCGTCTGGTGAGAACGTCACGCTCGTCACGTCTTCGGTATGACGGCTCAGGGTGAGAATCTCTTTGCCCGTCTTCGAGTCCCACAGCTTGGCCACCTGATCCTGGCTACCACTGATGACGCGAGCCAAGTCCGGTGAGAACGCGACCGACGTGACGCTGGCCGTGTGACCGGACAGTGTCAGCAAACTGGCAGCGGTCTCAACGTTCCAGACGCGAGCCGAGTTGTCTTCGCCTCCCGTCACGAGCCACTGGCCATCCTTCGAGAACTCGGCACAGAGAACCGCGTACTTGTGGCCTTTGAACTCGCGAACAAACTTGCCCGAGTCCGCGTCCCACAGTCGAGCCGTTTCGTCACTCGAAGTCGTGACGATGAACCGGCCGTCGGTTGAGAACGTTGCCGAGCGGACACGGTCCTTGTGACCTTCCAAAGTCAGCGTGACTTCGCCCGTCGCCACATTCCACAGCTTGGCCGTGCTGTCGTCGCTCGCGGTCAGGATGAACTGACCATCGGGTGAGAAGGCCGCCGTGTTGACGAAGCTCGTGTGGCCCCCTTCCAGTTTGCGAACGACCTTCCCGGTCGTGGCGTTCCAAATTTTGGCCGAGCCGTCCCAGCTTCCCGTCACGATCAGATCGCCCTTCGGCGAGAAGTGAGCCGACGCGACGGCATCGTGCCGACTGAAGCTCATCTTCTCACGACCGGTCTTCGCATCCCACAGCCGCGCGTCGCTGCCACCGACCGTCAGGACATCGTCGGTACCGGGTAGGAACGCCGCCGACCAGAGCAACCCACCGTGCAGATTCAGGTCAACGAGCGGCCCCAACTTGCCACCGGGTTGCGGCGACTGGACTTCGCGTCCCGACTCCAAGTCCCACAGCCGGACGGTCTTCTCTTGCGAGTTCGCGGCGATGAGTCGCTTGCCGTCGGTCGAGACATTCAACGAGAAGACATCCCCCTCAAATGGCCCGAGCGTCTGCGTGACAGTCGCGTCGGTGGTGTTCCATACACGCAGCTTGCGATCGGCGCAGCTCGTCACGATCGAGTTGCTACCGGAAATCGTCTGCATCGTGAGAATGCTATCGGGATGTTTGAGGATCAGCTTGGGCAGTTCTTGCCCCGACGCGACATCCCACTGACCGACGGTGTTGTCACCGCTAGCTGTCAGCACGCGCGAACCATCGGCCGTAAACGTGATCGACGCGATGCGGCGCGAGTGCCCGTCGAGCTTCAGCACGACGCGACCTTCCTCGACGTTCCACAGCTTCACGTGCCCCTTCGCATCACCCGTCGCGAGCAACCGGTCATCGGGTGAAAAGACAACAGCCGTCACTTCCGCCGTGTGAGCCTCCAGTTTCTTCAGCCGCTTGCCGGTCGAGGCATCCCACAACTGAGCGGACTTGTCGTCACTGCCGGTCGCGATCCACTTGGCATGGTGCGACAGAGCCGCCGCCGCCGCGCGACCGCTTCGATCCAGCCGCAGCAGTTGTCCGCCCGTGCCGACATCCCAGATGCGCGCCGTGTTATCGACGGCCGCCGTCAGCAGTTTGTGACCGTCGGGGAAGAACGTTGCGGTCGAAGCGAGGTACGCATGACCTTCGGCGAGCGTCAGTTCCGCTTCACCCGTCTGAGCATTCCAAGTGCGTGCCGTCCGATCGCGACTCGCGGTGACAACCTGCCGCTGATCGTTCGAGTACGCCGCCGCGAGGACCGCATCCGAATGGCCATTCAACACGCGGCCTTGCAGCGTCCGAATCTCTTCGTAACCGGCGATGCTCCACTCACGCACTGTGTTGTCGTGCGCGGCCGACAGGATGCGACGGCCGTCCGCCAAGAACGTGGCCGCTTGAACTCGCCCCCCGTGACCGCGAAACGTTTTGAGGGCCTGAGCCGCCGCGAAGTCCCAGACGCGTACCGTGTTGTCTTGGCTGGTGCTGAGCAACAACGAACCATCGAGCGAGAAACTCACGGCGCGAACGGAATCGATATGACCCTCAAACGCGCGGAAGTTCGCCGGGGGAACGACTGCCCCTTCGGCGACATTTTTGAAATCGAACGGCTTCACTTCCTCGGGGTTCCAAGCCAGCACGCGCCGATCATAACCGGCCGTCACAACCTGCTTGCCATCGGGTGAGAACGCGGCCGAGTTGACCGGGCCGCGATGTCCCGTGAACGCGGGCGATCGCTTGTCGGAAGCGACCTCCCACACGATGGCCGTTCCGTCCTGTCCGGCCGTCACGACGCGCGCCTCGTCCGCCGAGAACGCCGCCGAATTGACCCACCACGTGTGACCGGAAAATTTGCGAAGTTCCTTGCCACTCGTCGCGTCCCACAATCGGGCGGTTTTGTCATACGAACTAGTCAGCAGTCGCAAGCCATCCTTGGAGAACGCGATGCTGAGGATCGCATCTTCGTGTCCCTTGATCGTTTTCAAACGCTTCCCACTCGCCACATCCCACACTTGGAGAAAGCCCGCCGTGTCGTTGCTCCCCGTGGCGAGAAACTTGGCGTCGGGAGAGAACGCCACGCAATACACGTAATCGCCGCCGTGCTTCATCGTCGCGAGGACTTGTCCCGACTCCCGATTCCACACCCGAGCCGTCCCGTCCCAGCCACCCGTGGCAAATCGTTGGCCGGTCTGATCCACAGCCAGTCCGTCCAGCGGTGCCTTCGCATCGAACGACCGCGTACTTTGAGAACAGAGGTGCATGAGTCGCCCCCATTCCCAGTTCCGCAGTTCGGGTTTGCAGGTGCCGAGAACTTCGCGAGCCGCATCGAACGCGTTCTTGTCGATCTGCGAAGCAGCCAGTCCGATCTTCGAGATGTACGCTTCGTACTCCTCTTTGACCTTGGCCTCTTCGGCTTTCTTCCGTTCCGCGACGGCGACTTTCTCGGCGGCCAGAGCCGCCTTCTCGGCCTCGATGGCGGCGACCTTTGCCTTCTCTTCTTCCTTCTGCGACTCGATGGCCGCCAGCTTGGCCTTCTCTTCTTTCGTCTTCGCCGCTTCGGCCTTCATGCGTTCGGCAACAGCCACCATCCGCTGTTCGTCCGCCTTCTTGCGTTCGCTTTCGGCGACCTGTTGCGCCTGAATGGCTTCGTTCTTGGCCAGCTCTTCTTTCTTGGCGGCCTCGGTCGCCTTATCCCGTTCGCCGGCGGCGATGTCGCGTTGAACGATCGCATCCCCTTCGGCTTTCGTCGCGCGAATCGCTTCCGCCAACGCTTTCTGCTGTTCGGCGCGAATCCAGACCGAAGCTCCCGCCACGATGAAAAACACCGCCGCGGCCATGCCCAGCGCCGCGCGTTTGAGAAACACCAGCCGCTTTTGGCGGGCGAAGCGATCTTCTTGAGCCTCGATCAACTCGCGCCGCAGCGGCGTGTGATTGGCATCGGCGGCATCGAGTAGGGACAGGCCGAGATCGAAGTCGCCCTTCGTCTTAGCGCTCCCCGCATACGCCAGCTTGGCTTCCGAGATTCCGGCCACCGCGCGCTTGTTGCCCTGCCACAGATCGTGAGCCTCTTGGAAGCCGAACAGGGCGCGCGAGTAGTGTTGGTAGTCGTCGGTTTGCCGGGCTTCCTTCAGATCGTCTTCGGCACGCGTCGAGAGCAGGATGCTCTCCAAGTGCGATTGGTAGTCGCGGATCGCCGCTTGGAACTCTTTCACGTCGTGGTAGCGGTCTTTCGGTTCGGTGGCCATCGCCTTCATTGCGATATCGACCAGTTCCCCCTTCTTGTCGGTCGGTGCGATCTCGTTCCGCGCCGCCGCCATCAGACACTTCATCGCGTTCTTCGCGAGATGCGGCGGGCTGCCCGTGATGAACTCGTACAGGATCGCGCCGAGCAAATAGATGTCGCTCGCGGGACTGATCTTGCCAATCGGGCCAGTCGCCATTTCCGGAGCCATGTAGGCCGGCGTCCCACCCATCGAAGCCGCATCGGTGATGCTGCGTGACTTGCGAAAGCCCTTCAGCGGATGAGCCAGTCCCCAGTCCATCACGAGGACTTCACCAAACTCGCCCAACATGATGTTTTCGGGTTTGAGATCGCGATGCACGATGCCGCGCGCGTGAGCGAACCCGATCGCATCGGCCGTCCGCATCAGGATGTCGATGTTCTCGGCGAGCGACTTCTTCTGCACGACCTTCAGCCACGGCGTCCCGCCGACTTTCTTCATCGAATAGAACAGGTTCCCCTGTGCGTTCGCTCCCACATCGTAGATCGGGACGATGTTCGGGTGATCGAGATCGCCGGTGACGACCGCTTCCGCGAGAAACTTCGCCTTCTGCTTGTCGTTCGTCGCCGCCTCCCCTTTGATCATCTTGAGGGCCACGTTGCGATCGATCGACGTTTGGCGGGCGTCGTACACGATCCCCATCCCGCCTTCGCCCAGCACTTTGATCAACTCGTACTCGACATCGTCGCCGCGAAAGGCGACGGCGGCCATGTCCTTCGATTCGACCAGCGACTTCGTTTTGATGACGAGCGTTTGTTTGGGAGAACCCTGCTGGCGAACCTCCTTCGCCTTGAGCGTCATTTCGGGGCGGGCACCCTCTTGTTCACTCTCGTTTCCCCAAACCGATTCGATCGTCTTCAGCAACGATTCGGGAGAGTCATCCGACACGAATGTCTTGTCCGAACCGTAGTCTTCCGCGCCCGCTCCCGTGTCGCCGACATACGTCTGCATGTTTCCGGCCGCTTCGTCGTCCGAAACGAATTCGTCGGACACGAACGTCTTATCGGAACCAAATTCACTGACATGCGGAAACGTGTCGGAGGCCACCGTCTTGTCGGAGTCGTTCTCCGACGGATCGTCGCCACTGTCCGATGCCATCGTCGCGGCGATGTCTTCGCTGAAGTCATCCGACACGAATGTCTGAGCGCTACCACCGCCGTCGTCACCACTGTCATTGCCGGTATCGCGGCCTTGGGTTTTGTGCGATGCGGCAGCCGTCGCAAAGGGCGACTCCACCGACGAATCGACGAAGTCATCCGAAAGAAACGTCTGCTCCGAGCCGGATGCTGTTCCCGGTCTACCCGTCGGTTGAGCATCGGACCCGGAACCTTCCAGCTCAAAGTCCGACAGAAACGTTTGCTCGGACCCGGACGCCGCACCTTGCTCGCGCAGACGATCTCGGGCCGCGTTCTGCAGCGAAGCGCGCACGTCTTCGGGGACTTCCTCCGAGACAAACGTCTGTGAGGAATCGGCGTGCTCGGAGTTCGGAGACGCTTTCGCAGCCGCGACTTGGTGTGAGTCCTGAGACGAACCAATCTGCAACCCGCTGGCCGATTGCCCCGC
>Ga0209086_10002702_pt1 | contig 13729 bp, 20 predicted proteins | sample M_130207_XF_Meta_FD_187312 | JGI IMG/M metagenome (GOLD analysis project Ga0209086, IMG submission 187312) | Freshwater microbial communities from Lake Montjoie, Canada to study carbon cycling - M_130207_XF_MetaG (SPAdes) (version 2) | ecosystem: Environmental > Aquatic > Freshwater > Lake...
GTGAATTGGGATTTCAAATCCAAAAAATCAAATGAATTTTCATTCTGAGAATTACCACTCTCAGCGTTCAATTTGTTTTGCTTTTTGATTTTGTTTTTGGCTGCTTGATATTTATGGCCCCGAATGTTGTTGCATTTTGCGCAAGACCCAACGAGATTTGTAATGTCGTTTGTACCTCCTCGGTCAACTTCGAGCAAATGGTCCGCCTCAACCGCTGGAGCACGTTGACACCAATGACACAACACCGGCTCACCGTTCTCGGGTTGCAATATTCGAGCGCGGTTCTTGCGGTACTCGGCCGATGTGCGAGTGACTCTCTTGCCCGAGGTCATAACGCGCTACCGCCCTCGCTGCGCTCGGTTGCTCTCGGTCTAAATGTGCAATTCATCCACAACCTCCAAGTTGTTTTGGTTCTTTTGTTTTGTTACGCGCTCGAGATTCAAGAGCAGACCTAGCCCAAGTCCCCCGTCGGGGTGCCTCAACCCAACTACCAATTCAATATCCATTTGCCTCGCCGCCTTGCTCAATGTTTTTCGCGTTGCAAACATCGAGCGCGACAATCTACCCACGCTCTCCGTGTGTCTCCCTGACGAATGCAACATCGCGGGCCTTGGTTCTTTAGTTATCAAATAGGTCGGACAGTATCACAACTCACGGTCGCTTTAAGCAATACACAATCCACGCGATTAAGGCCGTTAGCCATAGCGCCATTGCAAACCTCATTGGTTCCGCGTATTCCATATGGCACCCAGCAGAGAGAACACTCCGCTCACAATGAGAAACATAAAGATTTCCACGTCAACCGGCATTGCAATCATTCTTGGATTCCTTTTTTGAGTTTTGTGATGAGCAGATTGGCAGAGGCAACCGATAGTTGTTGGAGGTCAATGCCAGCGATGCTCTCGGTAGATTTCTTGGCAAGGGCCTCAATGAAATTGATTTGAGCCTCAGTTGCCACGCTCAACGCGCCCTCCCCACGGTGAGGGACCTTGGGTTTGGACGCCACCACCGTCATTTGAGGCGTCACTAATGTCACCGTTGGGTTATGTGTCCTCGTTGTTTCGTCGGGTTGGCGGTTGCGTACCTCGTCAAATGATGCAATGCTCCGTTCGATGCCGTAACCCATATAACCCAGCGCCCGCGCCAATGCAGAGGTCGCTGAATTTTGTTGCTCGGAATCACGCGTGAAATTTGTTTTGCCGGGGAACGGCTCAAAATTATATGCTCGCACCGGGAGCGCGTCGTCAACGGTCCGAAACAATGTCACGGTTGCTTGAATGAAATGTCGCTCGCCAATCTTGACAATCTCGGGAGTTTCCTCAACAACTCTCAAGTCGGGCCAATCCTTTAGCGCGGCCACAAGTCGAGTCCGACAATCAATGTAACCGTTGGAATCCCACGTCATCGCACTACCTCAAAAGGGTCCCATTTGTTTAATTGATTCTGGGGTGTGAAATAACAATCCCATTCATCGCGGTAATGCTCCGCCACATTGCACAATTCAAGAGGGAGCCACCCTCGAATTGTTGCGGTGTGGAAATCCTCGGAGAGAGTAACGAGGACATACGGAGCAGACTTGTCATTGGTGTACGTCGTGAGTGACCCGTTGTGTCGCATTGTTGAGCGAACCTCCCAAGTGTCAACGTCGTTTCGGTATTTGTTGTAGGTCGGGTCATAGTCGTATTGGCTGCCTAACGAATAAGCAACGGCGAGTTCACCCAGACGGCCCACAAAATGCGGACGGACTTGACCCTCTTTCCAAGGTTTGCGACGAACGTGGCCGGCGGCGTCCTCTTGCGCGTCAATGACCAACGCTAATTCGTGGCACGTCTCAATGTCATATTTGCTGAGGAAAACGGCGTTATTCATATTCCGAACCGCGCAATTTGATTTTGCAAATGTTCGTTTTCGCGAGCGAGTTCGTTGAGCCGCGCATTTTGATTCATAATTTGTTCGGTAAGTTTGACGATATGGTCGCGCCATTCGTGGACCGTTTGGTTTTGAACTTGATTCAACGAATCTGCTTCCACTATCCAATGGGCAATGAGCCATAGTCTCTCGCTCTGGACGGTGTTGCCATTGTGGAAACTCTCATTGGCAAAATCCTCGAGCCAACCTACGTTGTCGGGTATGTTCATTTCACTCCTTTATGTCGGAAAAGGTTTTTGGATAGTAGCACGGTATCGAATGGGTGTGGGGGATACTAAGGCCGATAAATAGTAGAGCGTTTGCCATTGGACAAACGGCCCGTTGGGTCACCGATTGAATGAGCCGCGCAACCCCAACCGTAGTATCCAACCCCGGGTGATTTGCCCCAGCCGTGGACAACCCGGAGAGCGACAATGATTTGTTGGGCAATCGTTGCATCACCGCCACGCTTCGGCATTGTCTTATCTCCCCGGGTGTAGTCATTCCACGTTTGACGGTGAATGCCTAGTCCGCCCTCATAGTTTGCCGTGTTGCGCGACCAACGAGGCAATTGTCCGCGTCCCCAACCCGTTTCGCATTTGGCGAGCGCGTACCAATAAGCGATTGGCGGGTCCGGTGGCAACGGTCGGTTGTGCGCGAGTGCTGCGCCGGGTGTCAATGTAAGCGCGACCAAAATGACCGCAATGCAACGCTTAATCGAGCGTCAATTCTGTCGGGTCGGACCAACCGTCATTGCTTAATTTTCGCAATGAGAGCGTTGCAATTTCTAGTTGACCGCTCTGGTCGTTCCTAAAGAGTTGGACAAGTACGCGCTGCCCATTGTCAAGCACTCCGCGCAATTCCTCATAGATTATTGTTCCTACCATTGAGACTCCTTTTGTCGGGTCTAACGAACCTACCCAATCGGTCTAGGCCGTTGGTGGCAATTGGTTTTCGCCCTTTATGGGTAGGGGATTGAGGCCCACGCCCGAGCAAATTTGGCGGCGTCCTTGCTCATTGCTTCATCCAACTCAATATGGAGCCACGTCGGGGTCCCTTGATATGAACCGGCAGATTCGGCGTCGCTTGAATGGATGCGGACCCCTAGTTTTGACTCACCGCGGCTGCACTTATACGTCGCCCCATACGTTCCGTAGGCGTACCAATTGACGAGCGAAATCCCCAGCGTCTCGGAATTGTGCAAAAGGAAATCCCAGATGACTCGCGCTAGTGCTTCGTTTTCTTTTTCGGTTTTCTTGATGCCATAGTCGCAATCCCACGCGTTACCCACGGCGTGAACCGATTTGATTGGCGGCGTTACGTTGCGATTCATATTCCGATTGACATAATCACCTAGCGACCGCGTACCCCAACGCGCTTTTGACAACTCAATGAGTTTTGTGATGCCGGGAGAAACTTGTTTTCCGTCCCAAGCGACGTTGTAGGGGTACGGTCTAGGACTCATTATCTTTTGGACCAAACATTTTCGGAGAGTCTTGTCGAGTTTTGGCCGCCACGCCATTTCCGATGCCATAGAACACAATTGCCGAAATCATCGGGAGGCCCGCATTTTGGTCAATTGAGTTCGTCGCAAGTAGGACCGTGATGCAGATAAGCGCGACAAGCAGAATAAGCGCCTTTGGTGGATTGGAGATAATCACGATGGGCCAATGTCTTCAACCAAAATAAAAGTTGGCAATGTTGCAACTGACGTAAAAGTAATACTTCCAGTACCTCCAGCGCCAAGCGAGCCAACAAGTTTTAAAGTAACTGAACCAGCCGAAAAAGTGCCAATATACAAGCCGTTGATAGTTGCGCCCGAACCTAGAGTACCCAAATTGGTTGTTGCGTATTGCAAAATAGTTGCACCGTTGTTAAGAGTAACTGTGCCCGGAGCGTTTGCAACTGTAGGCCCGCCGTAAGTCTGATAGGTAACTTTATAATTTCGGTTTGCAAGCGCAGTCCAAGTAACCGTTGCGCCTGTCAAGTCTGTTGCAGTTGTAATTCCTGCTTGCGCCATTGTTGTAGTTTTGGTCATTGCCACAGTTGAAAAGCCAAACGCGTTTTGTTGAGCCGCCGTCAAAATAGCGCCGCTGACGAATGTTGTATTTGGTGCAATTGCCATAATTTATTCTCCTTTAGAAACTTAATAAGTTATTATCGAGGGTTCCCCAGAGCGCATTGTCAAGGGTAAAAAATCCAAGGTTGTCCGTGCTCTCGAAATTGTACGAGACGAGGTGACTTGTTGGGGTGATGTTGTGCGAAACGCCCGAAACCATAAGGACTTGGGTGCTTGAGGACGGAGAACCGGTCACAAAGTTTTTCACCACGGTCGCGATTGACGTTAGGTCAAGATTGAGCGCGATGTTTTGATTGGCGGTGGTCAACGCGCCGAGTTCGGTTGTGAGGCCGGTGAACCTCAAAACGGGCGTTGCATACTTGCCCAAAACGTAATTGCCCAAACCCGCTACCTCGGCGGTCGTTGAGTTGAGGAGGTTGGTGTCTGAATAGGTCTGAGTTTGGTTTTGTGCAATGGACGCCGCGTTGCTTGTTGTTTGCACCGCTCCCGCTGGGCTCTGAGTGATGACGTAGTTATATAAAAGAGTGTCCCCAAATTGGTTTTGCAATGTCTGGAATGCAAGACCCGTTCCGTCACCATTGAATGTTGCAGCCGACGCGGTAAGTACCGTTCCTCGACCTTTCCAAGTGAACGTCCCATTGGCGGCCATATAGACTTGACCTTGCTCCGATGAGGTTATTTGTTGAATGTAATTGAGTAAATTCGTATCTTGAGCAATGCTGAAATCGGCAGACGCCGCGGTCCCTCCGAGCGTTGAGGTCCCCGTTGTCACGCTGCGAGCACCTTGGTAGTTGACCTCGGAATATGCAAGAACGTTATTGATTCGCGTACTTGTTGACTCGGCGGTCGTGGTGTGCGCGTTAAGTTGAAGGTTTGCAAAAACCGTGAAATTGTCGGAGCATTGTGCAAACATCAAATCGTTATTTGCGAGGTCATAGTCAAGATTCCAACTCGTAATAAGTCCGGTATAGATTGCGATTCCGTTTGCATTGATGATAATCGGCAATCGAGGTTGAATGCCCGTTGTACCGGTGGAAGGTGACCCAATCCAATATGGCGATGACGTGTTGAGCGGGTCAAGGGACCGACCTTTGTTCCAAAATGTCACCGTTGCTTGACCCGATTGGAACTCTTGCAATTGTCGAGAGCGCCCCCGACCGATGTTTATATTTTGCACCAAACTTGTCAAGTCGACATAGGTGATTCCGCCCAAAGTGCCTCGGCCCGTAGTGTTGAGGACGCCGTTGACCGCGTCGTCAAGGATAAACGGTTGCCCAAACGCGGTTGTCGATTGAAACCCGACGAGGACTTGAATCACCGGTTGAGTCATACGCCCACAAAAACCGTTCCGCTTACGCGCTGGGCCGCCAAAATTGCGTCGATGATTTGTTGACCCATTAGCGCCGGGGTTGCCACAAGGCCCGCACTCACGTTGACCGTGATGCCTTTAGCAGCGTTTAAATTCTGCTGAGCGGTATTCACGCCGCCGCCAAAAAACGCGGTTGACGAACTCAATCCAAGTTGATTTGCTGCACCGGCAAGACTCCCCAATGCCTCTTGGAATTGTCCGAATACTCCCGGTATCCCAATCATCTCATCGGTGACCGCGGAGCCCGCAACGGGTCCGAGGTTTAAGAGTTGAGCAAGACCGTCGGGACCCAGACCGTACCCAACGAGGGTTGAGAGATTAGCGGCGAATTTCTTGGCCATTGTGACTTGCTTGGCAAACTCGCCCACCGTGGTCATTGAGGCTTTTTTCTGCTGAGCCGTCGTCAAATTGGTTTCGGCATCGGCAACGCCCTGAATCGCTCTGGCGAGATTGTCCGCATCATCAGACTGCTCAGCCGTGTTGAGAGCCTCATACGCCATTTGGCGGGCCTGTAGCGCGGTCGTGACGGCATCGGCGGCGGTTGCATTGGTGTCAAATGCCTCTCGGAGGCTGACCATACCGGACAACTCGCCCGACGTGCTTTTGGCAAAATCTGCCATTTCTGCCCGAGCCTCTTTAAGCGCGTCTCGATATTTCTCAATGGATTTTTTGGATTTTTCCTCAAGCGTCTTGGAGAAATCCTTTGTTGACGTGTCCGCGGACTTTGTGCCGGTCTTGACTTTGTCAAGGACTTTGACCGTATCGGCGGCGGCAATGTTGTTGGCAATATAGTTTTCGCGCAATCGTCCAAATCGAGCCGCCTCAGCGTCAACGGCGTTTGTAATTTCTGCGGATTTTTTGGTGTGGTCGCTTGTAAGCCAAGTCAACGCTTTGAATAATGGATTGACTACGGAAATAGCGTCTCCAAGTAAATCAAAAGCATCGCCTAACAAACCAGTTTGAGGAATTGCACCTTTGACGTTATTGACAAAATTTGAAACTTTTGTGGTCACAACTGCAAGATTGGTGGCCAAATTGGTCATTGGCGTAAGGACGAGATAACCGATTGATTCCTCAAGTTCACCGACCGCAATTTTTAACTTCTTGAATCCGCCAGACGCGCTATTCGCTGCCGTTTGGGACATTCCAGCAAACGATGTTTGGAGTCCAATGAGCACCCCGTCAAGGTCTTTTGCTTTGACCGCGTTTTGGTCAAGCGGAACTCCTAATTTGCTGAGGGCTCCAAAATTTCCATTGACCGCTTTTGACAAACTTAAAGAAACGGTCGTCAAATCCTTATTTGTTCCGGCGGAAATATCTAATGCCAAATTCATCAAGGTTTGAGCCTGAGTGACGTCCTTGGTTGCTCGAATAAGGTTGCCAAGTGCCGGGCGCAATTCATCGTCCGTTACCGCGGCGCTCAGCATTGTTTTTGAGATATATCCTTCAACCGCTTTGATTTGTTTATCGGTCGCACTTGTGTTTGTGCGGATAGTTTGCTCAAGCAGATTGACGGACTTTTCGTCATCGGCTGCGGCTTTTACCATTCGTCCTAGTTCGGCTGTAACCGCACCGATTGAAATTGCACTCTTGAGCGAGTTCGTGCCAATCCCGGCAATAGATTTGTTTGCGGCGTCGGCTCCGGTCTTGTTGTATTCGGTAAGAATGTCAACGATAATTGCCACGGGTTAGCCTCGCTTCAACAAACTTTTGTTGGTCTTTTGTTCAATGATTTTGACCTGAGTTTTGACGTAGGCGGTAAGTGCCGGAATATGAGATTCCGCACCCGGCCACATATAGCGCGACGGTCCTTTTTTGCCTTGACGGTCGCCGTCCTTGTGCGGAACATCTACGCCCTCAAGATTAGGGACAAACGTTTTTGATTTGCCCGCATTGCGCGAACCCGCTACGTCATAGATTGCTCCGGCGGCGTTGCTCTGGATGATTGAAAACATCGCGTAGTTTTGACGACTTGCCTTTTTCTTTTTCTTGCTCGGTCCGCCACTCTTAAATCGAATACCGGCTTTGACCCGAGGGAAATTCCAGCGTGTCGAGTCTCCGCGGTCTTTAATCAAAACGCTATTTGCCATTGAATTAAGCGGGTTACCGTCTGGGTCAAGGTTGGTCAAGTATTGCCGAACCGCTTGAATAGCGGGTTTAGCCTCGCGTCGGATATTGGCGTTAATTTGCTTCACCGTTTCGGGCTCAACCTTTTTAAGAATTGCGAGCGCCTCCGTGAGTCCGTGGACTTGTGCGGATGACTTGGCGCTCATTTTTTGTTCCTATCGATAATCGCTTGATTGAGAGTGTTTGCAAGTGTCAACGGCATTTGGATAATTTCCGAATATGGAATCCCGTTGAGGATTAGTCCGGCAATGACTCCGTGGATACCGTCACGCCAAAAGGGAGACGTTCGACCTTGTACGAGATACCTTTCACCTCGTCTTTGAATTTTTCAATGTTCGTCACACGGCCCAATTGTTTATGAGACAAATAAGCCAGAGTGACGAGATATTCCATTGAGAGGTTCTCGTCAATTGCTTTGATAATTGAGACGGTGTGCAACCGTTCAAATTCCAACAATGACGAAACCGTCAAACAAATTTCGTGTTCGCTGCCATCGACGAGCACCGTCGCGATAAACAACTCAAACATTAGGACGTCGCTGAGGTGTAGAGGCCACCTTGAAACGAAATCGCCCCGGTAGAGGCAAGGTCACCCACGGCACCATTTATCGGACTTAGGCTCGACATAAGGCTCGCCGAGAGTGTCAGAGTCGGATTTGACGCACTCACCGCGGCGGACGTTGGTCGCATAATCACCGTGGTCGGAGTTCCGACAAGGGTGTTGAGAGTTGCCCAGACCTTAGAGGCCGCAAAATCTTGGTTGAACGTAATCGTTGCTGAGTTGTTTTGAATGCCACCAATAAAACTATGTCCGTTGGTGCTCGTTGCCGAAAACGCGGTTGATTCAACGGCGTCCACGGCTTGAACGAATTCAACCGAGGAGACGTATGAACTCAAATCAATTGCGTTGACTGAGCAGAAAATATCTTTGTTGACGTAGATAGCCATTTGTTATTCCTTTTCCTTTTTGGGTTGTGTTGTCGGTGCAATATGCCCCGAGTTAATAAGAGCATCAATTGAGCAACCGTCGAGTTCCTCGTCGGTTATTGAGTCTCCGATTGATTTGTTTGCGACCATATCGGTCAAGACTTTATACGTTGACATTTTGCTCCTTAAGCGGGATATCCGACCCAAGGGACGGTGATTTGGTAAGCGGGTAGGTCTTGCCCTCCGACGCTGTAGACGGTACTACTTGCCGAGGTTGCACCCGTGGCATCGATGACAATGTCGACGAGGTTGAGGAGAGCAATGAGGGCGTCCAAGTTGCCGGGTGGCGGCTGGACCGCCGTGACGATGAACTCCATTGAGATTTGTACCGGCGTTGAGCGCGTAATTGTCGGAGGGTCGATGATAACGCACCCGGGACGAATGTTTCTGGCATCCGACACAACCACCAAGGACGCGTCCTCAAGAGTCTCGACAAGACGTTCACGCGCTTCATTGCATCGGCCCACTATGCGACCTGAGCACGGTTGCAACCCCAGAGGCGGAGGATTTGACCCATTGCTCCAACGGGAGCGGGTGTCGACATTACGTCAAACGACTGAAACGAATCAAGCGAGCCGCGCTCACGGTAAAGAGCAGCCGCGTACATCGTCGTCCCGAGTTGAACATCGGAGCCACAAGTTGACACGGAATCCGTATAGCCCGCGGCTTGACGTCGACGATACGCGACCGCGTTAGCCGCGTCGGTGCAAGCGGCCACGAACAATTCGTCGTTCATCGTTGCCGGGTCAATGCCGAGCCAATTCAAAACGTCTTGGTCATCAATCCAAGTCACCGTGACGGAATACTCAATTGTCCCGACCGCTGCTTCGCGTCCTACATCGTCACCGACATTTTCAAACAAAACTTGGTTGGGAATCGTAACGCCTACGTTGTAGGTGTAATCGCCTTGGTCGTTGACTCCCGTGAATAAATATTCTGGTATTGCGCGAACAAGTAATGACGTATCGTCAAAATCGTCACCGACTCCCGCGACGTCAATGAGGTCACCGACGTCGAGGTCGTGAGGCGTCAAGGTTTGCAGCACGGCGATATTTTCTAATCGCATTCTATTAGTGACCGTAAAAGTCGCCACGCTGAAATCCTTTTCGTTTCTCGGTGTTAGTTAGTAGGACGATGCCTTGATGAACTTAGTTGCATCAATCATCAGCGTCCCGAAATACCCTCTCCAGGCAATCGTGGTTGAGAGAGTTGAGGGGTTTGCAATGCTCAATGCTCCGCGCTGAGTTTCCCAGCATTCGAAACCACTTGGGTCCCCGAGAATCAAGGTATCGGCCGCAAAATTGCGGTCAACTACAACGCGCATTCCAAACGCGGTTCCGTTGTCGCGGTTACCTTGGAGGTCACCGTAGGCGTTGTATGGTCCCACGTTCGGGAACAATGGTCGTCCGGCGTCGTCGGTCAAACGCATCAAGTCACCCCATACATCCGGGGAGCACCAAAGAGTATTCGGGAGGTTTCCGTTTGAGTCTGACAAAATGTCTGACGCTGCTTGAGCAATCCACGCGGCCCAATCTGCGGGAACCGTTGGGTCTGCAAATGCGTTGGAGTTTGTCACGGCGGCGAGAAAATCGTCCGCGGTTTTGTTGTCCGTGCCATTTGCATAAATTCGACCCATATCGTCAAGGAGAGCGCCGAGCACGTCCGGTTGGGACCAATCCAATGTTTGTTCGGACACATCCACATATCCGCCGAAGGTGTATTTCGTGACGGTGTTTGCCGTGACGACCATTGTGCCTTGAGTGAGCGCGGTGTTTTGTGTGCTCTGGACTCCTTGGGAGACGTGAGTTGTCACACTTGGACGAATGAATGTTGCACCCGCCATTGGCATTGCGCGAACTCCAAACGAATCGACGACAGGACGAGTCCCTCGGAAATTGTTGTAGATAGGAGCCACAATCGGTTCTGGAATGATGCCGGGAACATCAGAAGTAATGACGTTCGGCGCACTAGCGCGGAGGTTTGCGGAGAACTCAGCAAAGACGGAACCGCCAGCGAGACTTGCTTGAATATATTCAACTGCGGTTGGCATTTTGAATTCTTTTTTCGGCGCTGCAAAGAGCAACTCCGTTGGTTTTGTTGCAGCCTCAACGACTGCGGTTTCGATTGGTTCTGACATTTCTGTTTCCTTTTCTGTTTCTGGTTGGGGTTCATCATCCTCGGGGGTCGAGGCTGCGACTTGTAAAATTTTCGCGTCGGTAAATGCTCCGGCGGTAACGAGTGATAACTCGCTCCACGTTGCTTTTGTGACGGTCATCGTTCCGGTCTTTTTGTCAATTGTGTAATCAATGGGCTCGGCTCCTACGGAAACCGCGGTGACCACGGAGTCAAGCATCAAGGTCATTTGGTCGCGCCCGGCTGCGGTGTCTGAGAGTTTTGCCTCAAACATCATTCCGGTTGAATCTGAAACGCGTTGAGTGACAATTCCAACGGGACGTGAGGAATCGTGAAACTCAAGAAGGACCGGCGCGGGACCGTCAACGGGGAGAGAGCCCTCAAGGAATTTCACGCGCTGGCCCGTCGAGACGGTTGCTTCAACATTCCAAGGAATGGCGAGGCCCGTAATAGTGCGACGAGGCTCGGTGCTACCGGGTGCGGCGGCGTCAAGCGTTATTGGTGTCGCTTCAAAACGAATCATTGGTTTGCTCCTTGGGGGGTTTGGACAATTGGTTCAACGGGAATATCAATTGCAAGTTCCCCGAGGTACGACTCGACGTCAAATTTGACGTGGCGTCCATTAGGCAAAACATCATTCATTGACAAACGTTCATCTATGGCGTGGGCTAGGGGACGTGACCCGAACTCGTAAAGTTGACGTCGAGAATCTTGAGCGTTTTGATAGGTCATCCCCGGAATACCGATTCCAAGAATCCACGCGGGAATGTTTGACAAACGTGAGAGTTCCAACGCTGAGTGTTGACGGCCCTCCGTAATTTGCAACTTGCTGGGGTCTTGGTCAAACGAAACCCAATTGACAAAACCGTTTAGAGCACCTATCGAATTTGTGCGGCGAGCGGCGCTCCAGCCTTGCGCGAGTTCACCAAGTTCGTCCGCGGTCATCGGCTCGGAGTCTTTTGTCTGCTGCAAATAACCGGCGGCAATTTCATTTGAGGCAAATCGCTCGGCTGCTTGGTCAAGTCTGAGCGCGGTGTTGATAACTCGACGACCCATAAAAATTATCCCCTGAGTTGGGGATAAGAATGTTATTACGTTTTCGGCATTGAGAGGCATTCCGTTGAATTGAATTTCCGACGGATTGCCGAACCATTGCGGACCGTTTTGTCCGGGCGTTGAGATATTGGATTGAGGGAGCCATTGAAACGTGGCGGGAAAACCGTTTGCATAACGTGAGGTCACGGCCCACATAGCGCGACCGTACATAAACAAATCACTCACGGTTTGAGAGATGATGAAATTACGCGTAACCGTTGGGTCTGGGCGCGTCATCCACGATTCGCCCGGCACATAGATTTCCTCGTATCGCTCGCCGGTCCATTGGAGGGTGTAGGACTGTAGGTCTAGGCAAGCGATAGAGGATGCCAACAAATCTCGAGCACGGTTTATGGTCGGGATACTGAGGGCGAGTTCTTCCATAGTCCCGACAGAATACGAAAAGAACTCGCCGATTTGAGAGGCTCCACCAGAGGCAGCGCGGACGGGCTCGGAGTTAAACGCGCCGGTCGTAATCTTGCGATTGAATAGAGCCATTGGTCAGAGTGTGACACACACAAAACCAATTTGCGAGCGTCTCAAATAAAGATAGAGAATTTCAAGATGAGGCAAACGCGGCGCGTTTTGGTGCGACGGGACGGCTCGACATTGCGACCGCAAAGACGAGGCACCGAGCGAGTTCAATAGCGCCGGGAGAGCGAGTTGAGGACAAAGTCAATCCCGCTTGGTGCTTGACCGGTACGGCCCGAGCAACGTGCTCGTTGAGCAACAATTCCCCGTGATGCTTGACGCGATTTTCTTTAATCATTTGGCGAACTATGGCGGTCCATTTTGTCATTTCCCGATGACCAACCGTTGTTGTCTTGGGTTTAAGTTTTGCGGGTAATTGGATTTCCAGCCCAGCGCCAATTGCCAATTGCAACGTGTTGTCCGCGCTCATCATTTTTTCTATGGTTTTCCACGCTCCCGCAAGAGTCGCCTCAACAAATGCAACCTCGACAATTGTTTCCTCGTCAATCTTTTTTGCCCGGAGTCCGACGACGCGGTCTTGAGTCAAGGATTGGTCAACGGCAAGAACGCCGCCGTCACCCAAGGCAATTTCCGTTGTCAAGGACTCCCATAGACCCGCCTCCAGCCAACTTGTAGCAGAAGCAACAAAGACGTTGCACGTTGCGCGCAAAAATGAGCCGCGCTGCATTGTCAAAGATTCGGCCCGGAGAGTTTCTACGTCGAGGGTGTGACCGAGTGCCGGGTTTGCATAGGCCCACGCCTCCGGAGTCATCGGGTCGATGTTGTGAGGCGGCGAATACTCCGCAAAATAATAGTTGCCCGACTCGTTGGGTTTATCAATTGCCCGCAATCCCATTTCTCGTTTTGCCAAGAGCGTCGCACTCGCCTCGGTCCCGGCGGTTGACCACATTGAGCAAAGTGCAGACTTGCGAGCCTTTTGGGTGGGGATAATGGCGTCGTCAATTATTGAATCGCCAATTGCCCAGACCTCATCAATAATGAAACAATCCACGGTGAGGCCGTGAAAATTGGTCGGGGTTGCGGCGCGAGTCCAGAGTTTGGAGCCGTCTGGCATAACAAGACCCATTCGCCCATACGACCAAGACGCCTCGGCGCGAAATTTTTCAATGAGAATTGGTGCAAGTCGCTCGAACAACAATGTCGCAATGTCCAGACGATGCGCGGTCGTGACAACATTTTGTGGACGGTCCCGTCTGGCGCCCATTGTGCAGAGCCACCAACCGGCAAGAGCGATTTGACACTCCGATTTTCCATTTTGACGCGCTACGGAAACCAGCGATTGGCGATTGAGCAAATTGCCTTGACCGTCGTGGGCAAGTTGTCCCCGGAGGACGTGCAATTGCCACGGCATCATTTTTGTGTCAAGAAAACGCTCGGCCCAATCCGCGCACTCGTCTCCAAACGTGTCATTACCTACTATCTCAACATTCTCGGTTTCTGAGAATGACCACTCAGAGCGTTTAGTCTCTAATCGGGGAAACTCTTGTTTCATAAGGCTCAATCCGTCTGAATCCCTTATAAAATAGGGGTTTGAACGAG
>Ga0209086_10002709_pt1 | contig 13713 bp, 10 predicted proteins | sample M_130207_XF_Meta_FD_187312 | JGI IMG/M metagenome (GOLD analysis project Ga0209086, IMG submission 187312) | Freshwater microbial communities from Lake Montjoie, Canada to study carbon cycling - M_130207_XF_MetaG (SPAdes) (version 2) | ecosystem: Environmental > Aquatic > Freshwater > Lake...
CTCTTGCTTGGAAAGAAAATCAATTTTATCGCGTAGCAGCGCAACCGAATCTGTGTATGAGTGCTGTTGGTCAACGCTACTCACTTGATAAGGGCAATCAGTGCCCCATAGAAGTCGTTGTGTTCCGTAGGCATCGCGAAGCTGGCGAATCATTGGACCAAGATCGACATAGGGAGCCTTTTTTTTGCCGAGGGCATAAAACGCGGACGTCTTCACCAGTGTCAGTGGAAACTTCGAAAGTGCGAGCAGTTGGTCAAGTTGTTGCTGGTCAACGGCTCCCCGCATCCCGATCCTTGCAAAATGATCGATGACAACAGGAGTCTTCGGGTAGTCGTTGCACATTGCTGCAATCGCCGGGAGCGCATCTGGATCGGCAAGCAGACACATCGCAAGACCTTCGTCGGCACCGCATTTCCACATGGCTCGGATGCCATCGGATGTTGCCCACGCATTGGCTTTCACACGATCCGCGTAGAGGCGAAACCCCCGCACACCTCGTTTGGCGAGCGTTTTCATGGTGGCTGCGACATCACTTCTGGTGGAGTCGACAATAGCAACTCCGGAAAATGCGGGAGAGTATTTTTCGATGCAGTCGAGCATATAGGAGTTATCAAACTCATAGAAACTCATTTGAATCAAAACAACGCGCGAGATGCCAGCGGGCTTGCAGTGCGTGAAAAGCTCTTCCGGAGTAAAACTGCTCGGAACCTGGTCGGTCTTCTTGAACGAGTCTGCAAGTGGGTAGGCCAGCGTATCGGGCGTCCACACATGCACATGGGCGTCGACGAGGTCGTGCGAGGATTCTTCGTCAGAATCGGCTAAAGACGGCACTGCTGATGCGGCAAGACATGCGCCGGACACCTGCTGAAGAAAGAATCGTCGCGATGCTGATGCCATGATTGTTCCTCAAAAAATAGACGCCTAGACAAAGAAAGTGGCTTTCGCTGAATCTGTAGGAGATCATTCGAACCGACGAATAAAATCTTGATAAAACATCGAAGCCTGTTCAACTTGAGTCACGTCAACATACTCGATTGCCGCGTGAGCCTGATCAATACTCCCAGGTCCGAAGACAATACTGTCGATTCCTTTTCGTGAGAGCTTACTGGCGTCACTCCCGTAAGGAACACCAACGGGAATTGATGATAATCCCATTTCGCCTGCAATGATCGTTGCGAGTTGAACAACTGCAGAAGTGCTGGATGTTTCTAGGGCCTCGTCTACGAGCAGAGGGGCCTCCATGGCTGCAACAAAGAACGGATCATGGCGATGGAGTTCGTCAAGAAGAGCTTGATACGTTGCGAGTACCTCAGTGGCCCGCTCTCCCGGCAGTAGGCGGCGGTCAATTTCAATGGAACATCGATCTGGAACAAAATTGACCTGCACTCCGCCATAAATGATGCCAACATTGCCAGTGGCAACTCCCAAGAGTGGGTGAGAGACTTGAGAAAGCGTTTCATGAAAGTGATCGATCGCCATGACGAGCCGGGCTGCGTGAGTGATCGCATTCACTCCAAGCTGGGGCTTTGATGAATGTGCTGCCTTTCCAAAGACAACTATTTTCCAGCGTAGCACGCCCTTGGTTGCGATCACCACTTTCATCTCAGTCGGTTCGGCGACGATTGCCGCATGAGCCTCGAGATTCTCGCACAGTCTGGAGACACCTCGAAACCAGTACTCCTCATCAATGACTGCCGCAAGCCAGACATCACATGGTGGGGTTACTCCGCTGCGTTTTAAATCTGCGATCGCGTACATCATGCCAGCCAGTCCAGCCTTTGTATCGCAGGAGCCTCGACCAAAAAGTTTTCCATTGTCGAGCACTGGATCAAATGGAGCAATCGTCATGCCTTCGACCGTCACGGTATCCATGTGCGCTTCGAGAAGAACACAGCGAGAGCGATTTCTTCCTGGAAGGATCGCCAGAATGTTATCTCTTCCGGGGAGAACAGATTGCCTGCGGGTCTGAATGCCCTGAGCAGAAAAAAAAGTGACAACGTAGTTTCCTACCTCGGCCTCACCAGGACCGTTTGCATACGCGCAGTTAATACTGTTTATTCGGACGAGATCCGCCAGTATGTCGATCACCGAAGGTAGGTGTGGCTGCTTCACAGAGTAATGGACCTCCAAGCCTCGGGTCGTGAAATAATCAAGAGAGACACACACCTGCAGGAAGAGTGTTCAAATACGAGGAAAGTATCGTCGAGTTGGATCCAGATTTCCAACCATACCTTTGACAAGTCATACTGTTGGGTATGAACAGGCACCCTACAGGATTTTCGATTCTTGCTGTGATGGGAGCACTCGTTCTGCCGGGGGCTTGGGCTCTAGGGGAAGAGGAGCTTTTCTGGGAGCGAGATATTCGACCGATTTTCAAGGCACATTGCACAGCGTGTCACGGGGAAGAAGAGTCGCTCGCAGGGGGTGTCGATCTTCGGTTGCGTCGCTTTTTGGACCGCAACGCCCAGGGGATTGGGCCACTGCTGGTGGTTGGGCAGCCCGGCGCAAGTGAAGTCGTTCGTGTGATTCGTTCTGGAGAGATGCCAAAAGAAGGAAAAAAGGTGTCGGAGTCAGATATTGGTCTCATCGAACGCTGGATTTCTGCTGGAGCAAAGCACTTAAAACCGGAACCGGAATCTCTCGCTCCTGGAATGCACATTACCGAAGAGGATCGAACATGGTGGGCATTTACGCCTGTGGTCGTTTCGGAAGTGCCAAAGACATTCGACGAGCAACGTGTTCGAAACCCTATCGATGCTTTTGTACTGTCAAAACTCGAAGAACAAAATCTTTCTTTTGCTCCCGAGGCCGATCGCAGAACAATCGTTCGAAGACTGTCACTGGACCTTACAGGGCTTCCTCCACAGAGAGAAGAAGTTGATTCATTTGTCGCCGACACATCTGCCGACGCCTATGAAAAACTGGTTGAACGGCTTTTGTCTTCGCCAGCCTATGGAGAACGTTGGGCCCGACACTGGCTCGATGTAGTCGGTTATGCCGACTCAAATGGATTCGCAGAAAATGATTCTCTTCGGCTTTATGCATGGCAGTACCGCGATTATGTGACTCGCTGCTTCAATAACGATACTCCGCTGAGTCAATTTATCGTCGAACAACTTGCCGGTGATGAACTCGCTGCGGCAACGCATGACAGCACGCAGCAAGCCGTTCTTGATCCCGCTCACCGAGATCAACTGATCGCAACCGGTTTTCTTCGTATGGCTCCCGACGGCACAGGAGATGAGGTTCCTGATATCAACCTTGCTAGAAACCAAGTTATTGCAGAGGAGATCAAAGTGGTTTCGTCAGCGCTTTTGGGTCTGACGGTTGCCTGCGCACAGTGCCACGATCATCGATACGATCCGATTTCACAGGCAGACTATTATCGTTTTCGCGCCTTGTTTGAGCCGGCGATGGACTGGAAAATATGGCGGGCTCCCAAAGAGCGTGAATATTCGCTGTATACGCCCGAAGAACGTGCGAAAGCAGAGTCTATTGAGACGCAGGCAAAAGCTATTGAAGCTTCTGCACAGACGATGACAAAGCAATTTCTCGATGAGATCTTCGAAAAGGAGATCGTAAAACTTCCAGAAGCGGAACGAGAACCCTATCGGATAGCCCGCGCAACAACTGAAAAGGATCGCACCGAAGAACAAAAGACACTGATCAAAAAATATCCATCGGCGCTTGCGCTCTATTCGCTCGATCTCTACGACGCAGCAGCGCAGAAGAAAGTTACTGAGAAAATTGGTGAGGCAACAGCACTCAGAGCCACAAAGCCCTTGGAAGGTTTTGTGATGGCGATCACCGAACTCAAAGAGAAGATTCCTCAAACCAGTCTTTTTCATCGGGGTGATCACGATCAGCCAAAGCAGGTCCTTGAACCTGCTGAACTCACGGTTCTTCGATCTCCGGAAATCGAGCCGTTTAAGTCGGCCGAAGTCTCCTCTGGTACAAGTGGCCGAAGACTCGCTTACGCTCGATGGCTCACCAGCGGAAACAATCCGCTGGTAGCTCGAGTGCTTGTCAATCGATTTTGGATGCATCACTTTGGCCGAGGAATTGTTGGCACACCCGGAGACTTCGGTGTTCTCGGCGAGCGTCCAACCCATCCGGAACTGCTCGATTGGTTGGCTGATACTTTTGTAAAAAGTGGTTGGAAACTCAAGAATCTGCATCGTCTGATGGTGAGCAGTTCTACGTATCGTCAATCGTCTCGAAACGACATGGCTCTGACGGTCGACCCTGAGAATCGGCTCTACGGTCGTTTTCGTCTTGGGAGACTTGATGCGGAGTCATTCCGAGACGCTGTGCTGTCGGCGTCTGGAACGCTCAACACCACTGTGGGCGGTCCGCCGGTATCGATCGCCCGGGATCCAGCTGGGCGAATTGTTGTTGGCAAAGAAGAACTCGATGCCAACGGCGATGTCATCAATGTCAAAAGTCTCGGTGTCGATGATTTTCGGCGATCGATTTATCTACAGGTGCGACGCACGCATCCGGTGACCGTGCTTGACACATTTGATGCTCCTGTCATGACCCCCAACTGCGAGTTTCGAAACAAGACAACTGTTGCAACACAATCTCTTTTGTGCCTGAACGATACATTTATCCTCGAGAACGCTCGTGCTCTGGCTGGTCGATTGCGAAAAGAGGTTCCGGGAGATGCTCGTGGCCAGATTCAAAGAGCCTGGCATATTCTTTTTTGTCAGGAGGCGACCAACTCCGACATCACAAAATCCTTGCTCTATCTGGCAGAACAAACTGAGGCAATACGACTCAAACAGCAGGAAATTGGCTTCCCCAAAGACGGGCCGCCACCCGATGCGCAGCTCGATGCGCTTGCGAGTCTTTGCCAGATTTTCTACAGCTCGAATCGGTTTCTTTACGTTCATTAAATGAGGTCTGTCATGACACGTCCCGCGCTTTGTTCTCGGCGACACGTTTTGCACGCCGGAGGATTCTCGCTCGGTACGCTTGCCCTTGCATCGCTGTTGCGGGAGGAGGGGCTTCTGGCGGCGCCAGTAAAACCGCTGATTGATGGCCCGCTGCGGTATAATCTCCTTCCGAAAAAACCTCATTATGAGCCGAAGGCGAAGGCGATGATCTCGCTGTTTATGATGGGTGGACCATCGCAGATGGATCTCTTTGATCCAAAGCCGATGCTCACTAAATACGATGGGCAATCCTTTCCTGGAGAAATTAAATACGATAATCTCGCGCAGGCTTCTGCAAAAGTTTTTGGTTCTCCGTGGAAGTTTTCGGCGCGAGGGGAATGCGGAACACAACTGAGCGAACTTCTGCCGCATCTCGGGAACGTGATAGATGATATTACGCTCATTCGTTCGATGCATTCGGGCGTCAATAACCACGGACAAGCCCTCTACGCCTTAAACGGAGGTCGAGTCACTGCCGGTCGACCAACGTTGGGAGCCTGGCTTTCTTACGGGCTCGGCAGCGAATCGCAAGAGCTTCCTGCGTATATGGTGCTGGCTCATCCCAACGGGCTTCCAACATTTCAAGGAGAGCACTTCACGAACGGATGGCTTCCTTCACTCTATCAAGGAACGCTTATCCGGCCGAAAGAGCCTCGTGTTTTGAATCTTGATCCTGCTCCGTATCTCTCCGGAGCACCGCAGATAAGACAGATCGATTTTCTTCGATCCTTTAACGAAGAATACGGTTCTGATTACCCAGGCGAACATGATTTGCAGGCAAGAATATCGAGCTACGAACTCGCTGCGAGAATGCAGACTGCCGCGAAGGAAGCACTCGACATTTCCAGTGAACCACCGCACATTCGAAAGCTTTACGGTGTGGATAATCCACAGACCAGTGACTACGCCACGCGATGTCTGATTGCCAGACGCCTTATTGAGCGTGGTGTGCGATTTGTGCAGGTACTGAATTCAGGCCAGTCATGGGATCAACATGGCGAGCTTATTTCAGCTCTGCCTACAAACTGCATGCAGGTCGATCAGCCGAGTGCGGCGCTTGTCAGTGATCTCAAGCAACGCGGACTACTCGACTCAACAGTGGTTCACTTTGGAGGCGAAATGGGAAGGCTTCCAGTTTTACAAAACGATGCTGGTCGAGAGAAATGGGGTCGCGATCACAATACCTATGGATTTTCACAGTGGGTAGCTGGTGGCGGATTCAAACGAGGATTTGTATATGGTGAAACCGACGAGTGGAGCCACAGGGCCGTCAAAGATATCGTGCATCACTACGACTGGCATGCCACGCTTCTTCAGTGCTTTGGTCTTGATCACACCAAGCTGATTTACAAACACAACGGGCTCTCGGCATCGCTCACCGATGGACAGGAAGCAAGAGTCGTAACAGAACTGCTTGCCTGATTGTGTGTCGTTGAAAGAGGACTCGCAGGGGGATCGTGGCAAAAAACTGCGACAAAAAAGGCTGTAGGAAGAGTTTTTTTGCATGATACAGTATGCTGTTCCTCGATCATCCCCCGAGGGCCAGCGTTTGGTCAGTGGCCTTCATTTGGGCTAAGAACTCGACAACAATCGGTTCGACGAAAGAAAAGGATGAGGATGTCAAAGACAACAGTTTTTAAGGAAATGCGATCCAGTGGCGGTTTTGCTCGAGATCAAGAATGCGTCGAAACACTTTGGTGATCAGGTCCTTTTGGACGATGCTTCGGCAACGATTACCGACGAAGGAAAAGTTGGGTTTGTCGGTCGCAACGGTGCGGGAAAAAGTACGCTCTTGCGGGTTATCCTTGGTGAAGAAGAACTCGATCGTGGGGAGATCATACGGCACCCGCGGCTGAAAATCGGGTATCTACGGCAGCATGATCCATTCAAGCCTGGAGAGACAGCGGCTGAATTTCTCATGCGCGACTCAGGCCAGCCAGACTGGAAGTGCGGAGAGGTGGCGGGTCAGTTCGAACTCAAAGGCGAGAGTCTTCACGGGCCGATTGCCGCGTTGTCTGGCGGATGGCAGACGAGAGTAAAGCTCGCATCCCTTCTTCTCCAAGAGCCAAATCTATTGCTCTTGGATGAGCCCACAAATTTTCTTGACTTGCGCACACAGATTCTTTTGGAGCACTTTTTGCGCAGTTTCAAAGAAGCCTGTTTGATTGTCTCGCACGATCGCGCGTTTCTCTCGGCGACCTGTTCTCATACGCTCGATCTTACGCGAGGATCACTGACGATGTTTCCGGGAAAGATCGAGCCGTTTCTCGAATTTCAACGGGAAAAACGTGATCATCAGGAACGAACCAACGCAACGATGCAGTCGAAGCGTAAGCAGCTCGAAGACTTTATTGCTAGAAATCGAGCAAGAGCCTCCACGGCGACGCGTGCTAAATCAAAAAGCAAACAGCTTGAGCGCATGGAGATTGAGGAACTGCAGCATGAGGAACCCACTGCGGTCATTCGTGCGCCGCAGGTCGATCCGCGGAAAGGTCCAGCGGTACGATGTCGAAACGTATCGGTGGGTTACCCGGGTCGAGAAGTTGCCTGTGGTATCGATGTGGAAATCGAGCATGGTTCGCGGGCAGCGCTTGTGGGGGACAATGGTCAGGGAAAAACAACATTTCTGAGAACTATTGTCGATTCGCTGAAGCCTCTTCGAGGAGATGTGCGTTGGGGCTTTGGCTGTCAGATCGGTATCTATGCACAGCATGTCTATACGAGTCTGCCTGTGGATCAGACTGTGCTTGGTTACCTTGAGAATGCGGCGACTATCGGCACCAAGGCGCAGATGATTCTTGATTTGGCTGGGGCGATGCTCTTTCGGGGTAATGCCGTCAACAAGAGCGTCTCAGTGCTTTCCGGAGGAGAACGCGCGCGTCTGTGCATGGCGGGTCTTCTCTTGGGGCCATACAACGTGCTGGTATTAGATGAACCTGGAAATCATCTTGATGTAGACACGGTTGATGCACTGGCGGAGTCGTTGATTGACTATCGAGGAACAGTGATATTTACCAGTCACGATAGGTATTTTCTCAAACGCGTAGCCACATCAATCGTCGAAGTCCGGGATGGTCGCGTGATCAACTACCGCGGTGACTACGATTCATACATTCACATGGTGAATCGAGAAATCGACGAAGGTGAACGTGAGAACAAATCAGTCGTGGCCAAAAGCGGGGGCGGAGCAAAGAATAAAAACATAGCATCGCAAACCGCTACGAGTGTGCGGAATGACCGCGAAGTTCGCAAGGAAATCACGACGGTAGAACGTTCTATTAGCAAGCTGGATCAAGAAAAAAAGGGGTTGTCAATCCAGTTTCTTGCGGCCGTCGATCCCGCCGAGTCTCTCAAATTGCATAACGAAGTAGCGGCCCTCACACAGACGCTCGCCGTCCTAGAAGAACGCTGGTTAATCCTTCAGCAAGAACTCGGCGAGTGATGTATTCAGCTGTGAACCAGCGTTTAGGTGGCGCGGCGCATACTTCTATATTTTGTGATGAGCGAGTTTGTCGAACTGTCATGAGTAAGCGAAGGCTCTGACTCGCTGCAAAGTTCTGGAACGATTTTCGCAGCCAGGAGTTTTCCAAGTTCCACTCCCCACTGATCAAACGAATTGATGTTCCAGAGCACGCCCTGTACAAAAACACTGTGTTCGTAAAGTGCCAACAGGCTGCCAAGTATTCGTGGATTCAGGCAGTCAGCGAGGAATACGCTACTTGGACGGTTGCCATCAAAGGTTCGATGCGGCACAAGTCGCTCTGCCGCACCGTCGGCCCGAACTTCATCGCCGGTTCTTCCAAACGCAAGCGCTTCGGCCTGTGCAAACACATTAGCCAGAAGCAGATCATGATGTCTGGAAAGAGGGTTGAGCGACCTGAAAAATCCAAGAAAATCACACGGTACAACCCGAGTTCCTTGATGGATCAATTGATAAAAGGAGTGCTGTCCGTTGGTGCCAGGTTCGCCCCAGATGATAGGGCAGGTTTCATAATCGGTAATCGATTCGCCATCGAGTGAAACTCGTTTTCCATTACTCTCCATGGTGAGCTGCTGAAGGTAGGCTGGAAACCGCTTGAGATATTGCTCGTAGGGCAAAACGGCGATGGAGCCTGCACCTAAAAAATTTGTATTCCAAACGGCAAGCAGCCCATGCAGAACGGGAATATTGCTGCCGAGCGGGGCGCTGCGAAAATGAACGTCCATTGCATGAAATCCCGAGAGCATCTCACGAAAGTGCTCTGGTCCAATGGCAAGCATTGTCGAAAGACCAATTGCAGAATCCATGGAATAGCGTCCGCCAACCCAATCCCAGAATCCGAACATGTTGGCGGTATCGATACCAAATTTTGAGACCTCTGAAGCATTGGTTGAGACGGCGACAAAATGTTTTGCTATGGATTGTTCGTCGCACGACGCAGCAAGCATCCAGGAGCGAGCCGAATGGGCATTGGTCATCGTTTCTTGTGTTGTAAACGTCTTCGAAGAAATGATGAAAAGCGTTTCAGCGGGATCAAGATCGCGTGTTGCTTCGACAAAGTCGGTGCCATCGACGTTTGACACAAAACGGAAAACAAGATCGCGCCTCGAATAATGTCGAAGCGCCTCATACGCCATAACCGGCCCAAGATCGGATCCGCCGATGCCAATATTGACTACCGATCGAATCGGTTTTCCTGTGAATCCCAGCCACGCTCCGTCGCGAATGCTATTGCAGAACACGGTCATTGCATCAAGCACGGCATGCACATTGTGAACAACATTGACGCCGTCAACAACGTAGGATTCCCCCGGCTCTGCTCGAAGGGCAACGTGAAGCACAGAACGCTGCTCGGTGCTGTTGATTGCATCACCTCGAAACATCGCGTCAATTTTTTCCGATACACCACATGCTTCGGCAAGCGAGAGAAGAAGTGCCACGGTCTCGTCGGTAATTCGCTGTTTCGAATAATCCCAGAAGAGACCGCATTCTTCGAGTGTAAAACGTTTTCCTCTCGTTGTATCGTCAGCAAATAGCCTTCGCAGATGGACGCTCTGCATGACTGAACTATGTTTTTGAAGTGCTTGCCACGAGGGTCGATGTGTTAATGCAGTCTGCACAGGAATTGCCATGAATGTGAATGGATTTGCGTATGAATAATTGTGTCAACGAATCGCGTTTCGTTGCTTGTCGTAGGTCTACTTTACTTCGAGTAATTCAACCAGAAAGTGAAGCGTAGCAGCAGGAGGAATCGTGCCTGGAATACCTCGATTTCCATAGCCTAAGTCTGAGGGAATTTGCAGTTCGATCATGCCACCTTTACCAACCAATTGCATACCCTCTGTCCAACCTTTGATTACGCCGTTGAGTGGAAAAGAAATTGGATCCTTTCGCTCATACGAGCTGTCAAATGATTTTCCGGAATCGAGCCAGCCGTGGTAGTGAACTTTCACAGTATTCGAGGCCTTTGGATTTTCGCCCGCCCCGTTTCGCAGTACTCGATACTCAAGACCCGATGCGGTTTTGGTGAACATGTGAGGTGCGTCGGCATCAATCGCTCCGGCACCAGCGGGAAGCTTTGGAAAATCAATCTCTTTGGCATTTTCTGCAGACATCAGAACCTCCGAGGATAAAAAAAGAAGGGAGAACACAATTGAAATGAGAGAAGCACGAATCAGCATGGGAACCTCGTTCGATGTAAAAGTGATGAGAGCAAAAATTCACGAGTCTTTAGAGATGGAACTGGTCACCCAAGGTCATTTCCGGGTCGAAATTCTACTCGGATGAAGGCCAGACTTTGCAAGAAGGGGGTTCGAGCGATTTTGCTTTGAACCTATTCCAGAAAGTGATTAGGCCATAGCGTGGCAGTGTAGCGACTACTAGGCAGACCAGTGCAAGTCGAAAATTAAAAGAGCCAGTATTTCGAATAATACTGGAAGGGCGCATGAGATGGCCGATACACGTTGAACGCTTCAAAACCCCAAAAAATATCGATCAAAGACAGAGCTTTTTGGAATGAGTCGCGCACGGTTCTGAATAAAAAGAGTGTCGTTCGACCGCTCAGCTTACTGGAGGCGAACTGCCAGCAACGGCTGAAGGTCCGAGTACATCGTCAACTTTGTGACGGGCGGCTTTCGATCCATCCACAATCCCTTGAACAAACGCATTGTTGCGAGGCACCGAAAGTGCAACGAGTGCCACTGGGAAAACGACACCGTAGGAAACCGTGTAGCAGGCTGTGTAGACAAAACGATTGAGAAAGAGGCCGGCTCTTGGGAGAGCCTCAGAAGTGACCTGAGAAGCTCCTGATATTCCTTGACCAACAGCAGATTGTACGCTCGCTGCTGCTTTTTGCATGGCATCAGCAACGGCACCGAGAGGATCATTAGCTTTTGTTTGGGTCGTTGAATCGGTCATGAGGATTCTCGTTGAGTAATAAATGGGGAAGACTAGGACGTCTTTAGAGAGGGTAGTTCACTATGCAGGGAAAGCAAATGAGTTGTCGTAAAATCTCACGATCTTATGAAAATAGGCTTTTTATTGAACATTTGGAGGATTTTTGAAAGAAGATTTAGGCAGACGTTTCATTCAACAGCCGCTGTGAGGACCGCAGGAACAGAAACTTCATCTTCAATGGCACTCTGTATTCCAGATATGAACTGACGGGCGTTGCGGACGGCTGCAACAGAGCCATCGTGCGATCCATAGGCCACTGGATTTTTCACTTTTCCAACAATTCTTGCTGCGGCTGCAACTGGGAGCGTGGCTGTGAATCCGATGGTTGCGCCCGCAATATAAACAGTCTGGCCGATCGCCTGACCGATCTCGTTGAGGCTACTGTGTCGCTGATGGATGGGTGAGGGAGGAATTGAACCAACTTTGTGATTATCCCGCAGCCATCGCTCTTGAAAGACTCGACGGGCGGTTTGATCAACAGAATGCATAAAGCCGTGATCAAAGATGAATCCAACTGCGGCTCCAATGCCAGGAAGTTCGTCCAGGATTTCACCGGCGATGACGGTTTCACTGGTTTTCATAATCAGATCATCAGGATCAACAACCATTTTGTTGTCGAGTGCTCCGTGCAGTCGCTCGAGAACCGGTTCTCGCTCGTCGGGTTCATCGAGCGTTGAGAGTTCGAGGATGTCGAGCACCATGGCCCGGTCAATCGGTCTGTCGAGTGCATATCCATAGCAATGCCCAATTCTACGAATTGCCTTGAGTGCAGTGATCAGTTGGTAGGGGAGATGAATGAGCGGTGTTGCAAGGCCTGTAATTGCACCTTCGATGATTGCAAATCTTTCCGTTCGAGCGCTGACCTGATTGGCCAGCCGATCGCAATCTTCAAGTGGCTTTTCCAACATCTGCGATACATCTGAAAGACCGTGTAGCCTCGAAAATGTAGAAGCGTGATCTTGTCGTGCGGCAATTTCCTGCGCTGCGTGAATGGCTTTTAATACAAGAGCTTTCGGCATTATTTTGGTCACGAGCCAAGCGACCGGAGCGGTGACCCGTTCAATAACTTCCGTTAATGGACTTGGACGAGAACTTTTCCAAACAGCGATTGCTTGAACTTGAGAAAGTTCGTGCACCGTCAGGTGCAGCGCCAGCGGTGTTCCGGAACCGTTGGCTGAGACCTTTGGAGATTCACTCTTCGGAGAGTGAGGAATTTTCCCGTCAGATTTTTGTTTTGGTGGCATAAAATAATTTCGTAAAAAGAGGTGTCTCTAAAAAAAGAGAAAAAACTAAACCATGAAAATCGGCATGCAGGTAAATAGTCGTTGAATCTTCAGAGATTCATTCGAGTTTGTGGTCGAGTCAAGTGCGGCCATTATTATTATCGATTTCCTCCGATTCACGAGCAAGATTCGCAACGGCTTCTCTTTCTTGGGATGTGAGGGAAGGGTACCTTTTTTCCAGATCAAGCACGTATCGACGCATTTGTCGCATTCCTTCGCCATGTATTTTTGGAAAACGCGAGTGAAATGCCGAATCGATTCGTCCGAAAACTCCTGGCCACAGCACCAGCCCACCGAGCAGAAGAAAGGGCGTGCCTACCGGACCGGGAAGTAAAATCCCACCGATCCCAACAATCACGAGTAAGACACCGATTTCTTTCGGGAGTTTACTGATGCGATCGAGGTCTTGTGCGGAATGAGTATCGACGGATGTCAAACCCTGATTCACAGGATCTTCTGTGGGTACTGTCATATCAATTCCTTAGCAAAAAATAAATGAAAATTCATGGTGAATCGTTGTGCTGCTGTGCTTCCTGGTTGCAAGGAAGTTTTTCCAGTGGATACCGACGGTCCATGTCGACGAGATATCGATGAACCTGTTGCATGCTGGTTCGGTGTGTCTTGGGAAATCTGCGACGAAATCGGAGTTCAACAACATGAAAAGCCTTTGGCCACAAAATGAGTCCGCCTACGAGCAACACAGGCGTTCCAATAACTCCTGGCAACAGAACACCGAGTATCCCAACACCAACGAGGAGTAGGCCGATATCACGGGGCAACTTTTCAATTGAAACGTGAGATTCTTTTGGTTCATTCGAAAACTCGTCGTCAGAGTCTTGATGAAGTTTCATAGAAGAACCAGAGGCGTCGAAAAAGTATTCAGAATAAAAGTGTCTATGGATGAGAAGATTGAAAGCAGGACAAACCCTAAGGCTTGCAATGGTATGCATACGGTATCGCTCTACGGAACCTGCGGCACATGATCTATATGATCGACTCTCGTAATCGTGCGAGGAATGGAGGGCAAACCACGTCTGTTGCGAACCCATGCGAGCCG
>Ga0209086_10002710_pt1 | contig 13713 bp, 14 predicted proteins | sample M_130207_XF_Meta_FD_187312 | JGI IMG/M metagenome (GOLD analysis project Ga0209086, IMG submission 187312) | Freshwater microbial communities from Lake Montjoie, Canada to study carbon cycling - M_130207_XF_MetaG (SPAdes) (version 2) | ecosystem: Environmental > Aquatic > Freshwater > Lake...
ATAGAGTTTAATCGTTAGCTCTCGAAGACGAGGCGCTTCAGGAACCAACTCCTTCGCTTGCTCGAAAGTGATATTAATATCGTGATCTCCCACCTCTGCTTTCGTCGCAGGAGTAAAAAGAGTTTCTTTGAGTTTTGAACCATCAAGTAATCCCTCTTCAAGTGAAACGCCACAAACACTTTTACTGGCTTGATATTCACTCCAACCGCTGCCTGTTAGATATCCACGTGCTACGCATTCAATAGGAAACATCGTTAATGGTTTTGCAATAAAAGCCCGGCCTTTGACCGCTTCGGGAACATCGGTGCTAATCACATGATGTGAGGCAACTTGTGAAAGTTTTTCAAACCAAAAGAGCGAGAGTGCTGTCAGAATTTTGCCTTTTTCTGGAATGGCGGTTTGTAACACCCAATCAAAAGCTGAAACACGATCTGATGCAACAAGTAATAATTGATCTTTGTCGTTTGAGTAAAGATCTCTTACTTTTCCGGTACGCAAGTGTTTCCACCCGGGTATCGAAGGCGCCGGCGGTGGACCGGCTGGGCCGAAGCCGCTCACCGGATAGAGCCGGGTTTGTACTGCGCAGAGGCAGGGTGCGCGGAAGTAATCGCGTCAATGCGACTAACAACTCGAGCAATTTGTTGGCGAGCATCGCCAGTAAATTCAAGTGGGTTTTTTATGAGTGCATCTAAAGCCGAGCGATCCAGCGGAATGCGCGAATCGTCGGCTAACGCTTGCAAAAGTGAATGTGATTTTCCAGCGCGCATATCAAGGGCAGCTTTTGTTGAGTGCTCTTTGATGACTTCATGCGCAACTTCTCGCCCAACTCCAGCTTTAATACTTGCCATAAGAATTTTTGTTGACGCTAAGAATGGTAAATACTTTTCAAGCTCAGCTGCAATGACTTCAGGGAATGCACCAAACTCTGCAATAACTGTGAGCGTTGTTTCTAAAAGTCCATCAATTGCATAAAACGCATCTGCAATCGCAACGCGACGAACTACGCTGCAAGAAACATCACCTTCGTTCCATTGGTCGCCTGCAAGTTCACTCACCATTGATGCATACCCACGCAAAACAACTGCAAGGCCATTGATGCGCTCACAAGAGCGGGTATTCATTTTATGTGGCATCGCAGAAGATCCAACTTGTCCAGCTTTAAATCCTTCAGTTACAAGCTCGGCACCTGCCATGAGGCGAATTGACGTAGCAAGCGATGATGGCCCTGATGCAAGTTGTACCAACGTAGTGACAACGTCGTAATCCAATGAGCGCGGATAAATTTGACCAGTGGAATCTAGAACGCGATCAAAACCTAATTCCTTTGCAACAGCGCTTTCTAATTTCTGATGTGCATCGGTTGATCCCAATAAATCAATCGAATCTTGCGCAGTACCGACTGGTCCCTTAATCCCACGAATCGGATAACGCTCGAGCAGCGAGCTGAGTCTTTCGTATGCAAAAAGGATTTCCTCTGCCGAACTTGCAAAGCGCTTACCAAGTGTAGTTACTTGAGCTGGAACATTATGTGAGCGGCCTGCAATGGGTTGATCTGCATATTGGACTGCACGTTCGCCAATACGGGCAAGCAGGGCAATTGTTTTGCTCTCAACCAAGAGAAGCCCATTTCGAATTTGTAGCGCTTCGATATTTTCCGTTAAATCGCGACTTGTCATGCCGGCATGGATTATTTCGTGTCCAGCTAGAGCATTAAATTCTTCAATACGTGCTTTGACATCATGGCGAGTAATTTTCTCGCGCTTATCAATGGAGACTAAATCAACTTTTGTAAGAACTTTCTCATAATCAGCAATCACAGAATCTTTTATCGGATGACCTAAAGCAGATTGTGCGCGAGCAACAGACAGCCACAGTTTTCGCTCTGCAATGATTTTGGCTTCTGGCGCAAAAATCTCTCGCATCTCATGTGATGCATATCGATTAGCCAGAACACTCACTGGTGCATTCTCTCCCATTTAATTGCCCTTCTCTGCCACCGACGCATTGAAGGCGATATCGGTGCGATAGAAGCTACCTTCGACCTCAATTTGGCTGATTGCTCTGTAGGCACGGTCGCGTGCCTCTGTTAAATCAGTGCCAACCCCAGTGGCGCTCAATATTCGCCCGCCTCCGGCCTGGAATATAAAGGTATCTGCGATAGTCGGGAGTTTGGCAACTAGTTGGTACTTCTTTGGATCTGTTGGGTATCCCTGCGCCGCGAGAACAACAGTAACGGCGGAGAGTGGAAGCCACTCAATCTTTTCACCTTCTAAATTTCGAGTTGCCGCTTTGTATAACAAAGATGCAAGAGGGGTTTTTAACCTTGGAATTAAAACTTGAGTTTCTGGATCACCAAAGCGTGCATTGAATTCAATAACTCGAATTCCATGATCAGTTAAAGAAAGTCCCGCATATAAAAGTCCAACAAATGGAGTCCCGCGAGCAGCCATCTCGGCAATCATTGGAGCAAGAACTTCGCGATGTGTTTGTTCGACGATGTCACTTGGTGCCCATGGCAATGGTGAGTACGCACCCATGCCGCCAGTATTAGGTCCTTGGTCTCCATCGAGTGCACGTTTGAAATCTTGTGCAGGCTCAAGTGCCAAAATTGTTTTGCCATCAGAGATACCAAATAGTGAAATCTCTGGGCCATCAAGAAATTCTTCAATCACCACTCGTTTGCATGAAAGCGCATGATCGAGTGCAGCTTGGCGGTCATCGGTTACAACAACTCCTTTACCGCCAGCTAAGCCATCATCTTTAACAACGTAAGGGGGTGAAAAATAATCAAGTGCTTTCTCGATTTCCATTCTGTTATCGCAGGTAAAACTTTTTGCAGTTGCGACACCTGCATCATGCATGACTTCTTTCGCAAAATTCTTAGAACCTTCCAACTGTGCTGCAGCTTTTGATGGTCCAAATGTGGCAAAACCTGCTGCACGTAATTGATCACAAATTCCATTAACTAGTGGTGCTTCTGGACCTATAACAACTAAATCCACATCTAACTCTTGAGCAAGTGCAACTACTGCACCGTTATCTAAAATATCTACATCATGCAGCGTGGCAAATTCTGCAATCCCAGCATTACCAGGAGCGCAATGAATCTCTGTAACTTCTGGATCTGCTTTTAACCCTAGTGCGAGTGCGTGTTCTCTACCGCCGCCGCCAACTAGGAGGATTCTCATCGTTAGATAAAATCCTTAACGACAATAGTTTGAGTTCTACCGGGACCTACGCCAATGGCGCTCATAGGAGCACCCGAAATCTTTTCTAAGAACTTCACATATTCTTGAGCATTCTTTGGGAGATCTGACAAAGTTTTTGCACCAGAAATATCTTCGGTCCATCCTGGTAAGTATTCATAAATTGGTGTTGCATGATGGAAATCTGATTGTGAAGCAGGAAGTTCTTCTACCCGCTTGCCGTCAATGTCATAGGCAACGCAGACCGGAATTTTCTCCCAACCAGTGAGAACATCGAGTTTTGTTAAGAAGAAATCTGTGAGTCCGTTTACTCGCACGGCATAGCGTGCAATCGGTGCGTCATACCAACCGCATCGACGAGCTCGGCCAGTTGTGACTCCTATTTCGCCACCGATCTTGCGCAACTTCTCGCCATCTTCATCTAGCAACTCAGTTGGAAATGGGCCAGAGCCAACGCGAGTTGTATAGGCCTTAACAATTCCAATCACGCGCGTGATTTTTGTTGGGCCAATTCCTGATCCTGTACAGGCGCCACCTGCAGTTGGATTACTTGAAGTAACGAACGGATATGTACCGTGATCGACATCGAGCAAAGTTCCTTGTGAGCCTTCAAGTAATACTGTTTTCCCAGCCTCTAGTGCTTTATTAAGTAATAGCACTGTGTCTGTTACATATGGCTTCAAAATTTCGGCGTAGCCCAAATATTCATCAAGAACTTCTTGTATTTCAATGTTTTTGCGGTTGAAAACTTTAATGAGGACTTGGTTCTTATCGCGAAGTGCGCCTTCTATTTTTTGGCGCAAAATAGATGGATCAAATAAATCCTGAACACGAATTCCAATTCGGTTAATTTTGTCAGCATAAGCTGGACCAATTCCGCGACCTGTTGTACCAATTTTAGAATTGCCCAAGAAGCGCTCGGTTACTTTGTCGATTGTCCGGTGGTAAGGAGTAATCAAGTGCGCGTTAGAACTTATAACCAACTTTGAACAATCGATGCCGCGTTCAGTTAAACCTTTAATCTCTTCGAGCAAAACACTTGGATCGATAACAACGCCATTGCCAATCACTGGAACAACGTTTGGACTCAAGATTCCCGAAGGCAATAAGTGCAGCGCATATTTTTGATCGCCAATGACAACTGTGTGTCCAGCGTTATTGCCACCTTGATAGCGCACAACATAATCAACTCGGTCGCCCAAAATATCTGTGGCTTTACCTTTGCCCTCATCGCCCCACTGGGCTCCTAAGAGAACTAATGCAGGCATGAGTTAAGCCTTTCTGTTATGACGGGCAGGACAATTAAGCAAGTAAAGAAGTACCGGTAGATCTCAAATCTTCACATCCGCGCGCAACGCGTGCAGCCATTCCAGCTTCAGCAGCTTTGCCCCAAGCACGTGGGTCGTATGCTTTTTTGTTTCCCACTTCTCCATCAACTTTAAGCACGCCATCGTAATTTTTTAGCACATGGTCTGCAACTGGACGCGTATATGCATATTGAGTATCTGTGTCGATATTCATTTTGATTACGCCATAATCAAGAGCTTCTCGAATTTCACTCAAAAGTGAGCCAGAACCGCCGTGAAATACCAAGTCCATCGGCTTACTGCCCTCGGGCATCCCTAGTTTCTTCGCAACCGCGTCCTGCAGAGTGCGCAAGATCTTTGGTTGTAGAACGACGTTTCCTGGCTTATAAACACCATGCACGTTTCCAAATGTTGCCGCGACTAAATATCTAGCTTTGGCATCTGTTCCAAGTGTTTCGACAGTTAACAAAGCATCTTCAGGGTGCGAATACAACTTTGCATCATGTTTTGCTTCAACGCCATCTTCTTCTCCACCAACAACGCCAATTTCAATTTCAAGAATTGTTTTGGCAGCAACAGAAAGTTTTAGCATTTCAGAGGCAACTCGCATATTTTCTTTCATGTCTACTGCTGAGCCATCCCACATGTGTGAATTAAATAGTGGAGCTTTTCCTTCTTTAATGCGTTGCGCACCGAGTTCTAAAAGTGGGCGCATGAATCCATCAATTTTTTCTGCTGGGCAATGATCTGTATGTATGCCAATGTGAACGTTGTAATTTTTTGCAATGACGTGTGCAAACTCTGCAAGCGCAACCGCTCCGTCAACCATCTTCTTCACTGTTGATCCTGATGCGTATTCCGCACCACCCCAAGAAATTTGAATAATTCCATCAGAGCCAGCTTCGGCAAAACCACGAATTGCTGCAACTATTGTTGATGATGATGAAATATTGATTGCCGGGTATGCAAACGCACCGGCTTTTGCGCGATCTAACATCTGTGAATAAATCTCAGGACTAGCAATTGGCATTTAGCTCTCCCATTCACTCGTACGAATGTAAATCTCGAATCGAGCGCGCCTTCGGGCTGACTTTGAGGCTTACGCCCAATCCCACCACATTTGAGGCCAGATGGACAAAATCGCCATACGGTGGAAGTCCCGTATGGCGATTTTTACTTGCCCTGAGCGCAAGCCTTTCTCTTAATGAGGCAAAGTTCCGAGCATTTTGGCCAATAGTAAAAAGAGCTTGCCAACCAATGAAGGGGTGGAGAGGATCTTCATGAAGGCGGCAATAAATGCTGCAAGTGTCATTTTTCCTTTCTTATTGATGTACATCTCACGAGGTGTTCACGGATGGGTTGAGATGCATTCTCACTCTCGCCACGCGCCTTTCCGTTTGTGATGTGGGTAGGTGTGAATAAATAGCCACTGTGAATCGCTACCTAAAAGGTGTCCTGCAGAGTAATCTCGGCGCATCATGAACGAAGAAACACTCGAAAATCTCTCAAATGAGACGAGAATTTTTCAGCCTTCCTCCGAATTCGCCGCTAACGCTAATGCGCAACCAATTATTTATGCCGAGGCCAACCAAGACCGCTTAGGTTTCTGGGAAAAGCAAGCATTTGAACTTCAATGGGATGCGCCTTGGAACAAAGTTTTAGATTGGCAAACACCGTTTGCGAAATGGTTTGTTGGCGGAAAACTTAATGCGAGTGTTAATTGTTTAGATCGCCACGTTACAGAAGGTCGCGGGGATCGCGTCGCATTTCACTTTGAAGGCGAACCTGGTGATACCCGCACAATTACATATGCGCAGTTGCTCAATGATGTTAAGAAAACTGCAAATGCGCTGATTGAACTCGGTGTTAAATCTGAAGACCGTGTTGCAATTTATATGCCAATGATTCCTGAAGCAGCGATTGCGATGTTGGCATGTGCTCGCATTGGTGCGCCTCACTCTGTTGTGTTTGGTGGTTTTTCAGCAGAAGCTTTGCTTTCAAGAATTCAAGATGCTGATGCAACCCTAGTTATTACAGCAGATGGTGGCTTCCGCAAAGGCGCTCCTTTTGCACTCAAGCCAGCCGTTGATGAAGCACTTCAAGGAAAAACAAATGTGAAGAAGGTCTTGGTTGTAAAGCGAACCGGGCAAGAAACAGCATGGGATAACAATCGCGACGTGTGGTGGCACGAGATTGTTGAGCGCCAAAACCCTGAACATCGCGCCGAAAGTTTTGATAGTGAGCATCCACTATTTATTCTTTACACATCGGGAACAACTGCTAAACCAAAAGGAATTTTTCACACAACGGGCGGTTATTTAACCCAAGCGGCGTATACCCACAAAATGGTATTCGACATCAAAGCCGAAAAAGATGTCTACTGGTGCACTGCAGATATTGGTTGGATTACTGGCCACTCCTACGTCGTCTATGGACCACTTATTAATGGTGCAACGCAAGTAATCTATGAAGGAACCCCAGATACTCCTCATAAAGGTCGAATGTTTGAAATAATCGCAAAATACGGAGTAACAATTTTGTATACAGCTCCAACACTTATTCGTACATGGATGAAGTGGGGCGATGAATTTCCTAAAGCTCACAATCTTTCATCACTTCGAGTACTCGGTTCAGTTGGCGAACCAATCAATCCTGAAGCGTGGATGTGGTACCACGAAGTTATTGGTGGACAACGTTGTCCAATCGTTGACACATGGTGGCAAACAGAAACTGGCGCAATCATGATTTCACCATTGCCTGGTATCACTGCATGTAAACCTGGATCAGCAATGCGAGCTTTGCCTGGTATCGGAGCCAAAGTTGTCGATGACAATGGCACTCCAGTTGCAGATGGACACGGCGGATATTTAATTCTTAGCGAACCGTGGCCTTCAATGATGCGCGGCATTTGGGGAGAACCAGAACGTTACAAAGAAACGTATTGGTCAAAATTTGATGGACTTTACTTTGCAGGAGACGGTGCGAAGTTGGATCAAGATGGTGCCATTTGGTTACTTGGACGCGTTGATGATGTCATGAACGTTTCTGGGCACCGTATTTCAACTACTGAAGTTGAGTCGGCGCTCGTTTCGCATGAAGCAGTTGCAGAAGCAGCAGTAGTGGGTGCCTCCGATGCAATGACTGGGCAAGGAATTGTGGCCTTTATTATTTTGCGAAGCGGTATTGCTCACGCTGATGGCGATGCACTTGTGAAAGAACTTCGCGCCCACGTGACAAAGGAAATCGGCGCTATCGCTCGCCCGCGTCAGATTATGGTTGTTGCTGAACTTCCTAAGACACGCAGTGGGAAAATTATGAGACGTTTGCTCCGCGACGTTGCAGAAAATCGCGCTGTAGGCGATTCAACAACTTTGGCGGATCCAAATATTATGAAGTTGATTTCCGAAGGCTTAAAGACAACCACTACGGAAGATTAATAGTCAGTTTCTTTTCAATTTCAGCTCGAAGTTCGTTCAATACATTTGGGACATGCGCGCTAATTACTGGATAAATCTTGCTTTGAGCAACTTGATCTCTTGCACTTGTCCAAGGTGACCAAAAGATGAGAGAAACAATTAAGTAAGTAAGAAGGACAACTCTAACGAGTTCAAGTGCCACTCCCGCAACAGAATCAATGAAGCGAAATGGTGCCCACAATAATTTCGTTCTGAAAAATTTAGCAGCGGCGCCAAGTACCCGGCGACCGATTTCTGCAACTAAGAATATGGAAAGTAGGATCGCTAGAAATCTGTAAATCGTATTGTGAATATGCGGGCTGTATTCCAGGCCAAGAATGAGCCCTAAGACTCCGCCACCTATATATCCAACTGTTGAAAAGATTGTTTGCACGAATCCTCTTCTATAGCCAAAGAAGATTGCTAGACAAAAACCTACAACAAGCAATCCGTCAATTAACATCTTTTAACCAATCGCTATGTGTAGGTACTTCAAAGTTAAAGCCTGCAGTTCTGCCTCGTTTTTCAATACGCCTATCTTCTTGTAAAGAACTGTGCCGCTTTCATCTATAAACCATGTAACCGGTACGCCCATGCCAAATTCGCCTCGGGTTCTTCCATCGAGGTCGATGAGGTTTGGCCAAGTCATTCCACTCCTCAGAACAAATGCGCTTCCATCTTCCTTTTTCGCTTCTTCAACATCTATCCCAAGTAAGGGAAGTCGAGATTGAGATTTGGAATAGAAAGAAAGCAAAATAGGTAGTTCGTCTTTGCAACTGGCACACCAAGAACCCCATACATTGACAATGAGCGGGCCTTTCAGCGCCGAAATATTTAGAGAAGATTTTCCATCTAGGCATGGCAGCACGACGCCTTCAACTGTTGCTGAACGCGCAATGGAATCACAGCTAACAACCTCGCCGGTTTGAGGAAGCGCTGAAGTTTGCGAAGAACAACTCGTCAACAGTAAGAGCGAGACTGCGAGCGCAATTTTTCTTATCATCGAAAATCCGCATCCACTTTAACTAGCGCTCGTGCTTTAACCGGATCCATCTCACCAATTCCAACCGAAGGACAAATTTTTGCAAGTGGACAAGCACCACACGCTGGCTTTCGTGAATGACAAATTCGTCTACCGTGCCAAATCATTCGTTGTGACAAATTCGTCCATTCTTTTTGAGGTATTAACTTTCCAACTGCCGTCTCTACTTTTACGGGATCCTTTTGAGATGTCCATCCGAATCTACGACTCAATCTGCCGAAGTGTGTATCAACGGTAATGCCGGGCGTATCAAATGCATGGCCTAACACGACGTTTGCTGTTTTTCTGCCAACACCAGGCAACGTAACGAGCTCTTCTAATGTTTGCGGAACTTCACCACCAAAATTAGATTGGATTTCTATCGCCAGACCTTTAATGTTTCGAGACTTTGCCCGGTAAAAACCAGTCGAATGAACAAGCGTTTCCAGTTCATGAAGGTCGGCGCTGGCGAACGCTTTCGCACTCTTATATTTTTTAAAAAGTTTTGGCGTTACTTGATTAACACGCTTGTCAGTACATTGCGCTGAAAGTACTGTCGCAACGAGAAGTTGCAATGGGTTTGCAAAATCAAGCTCACACCGCACATCTGGATAGGTTTTTCTCAGTATCCGATACATGGCAGTGGCACTACTCCTCAGATCAGGGCTGGCGCTCACTTGAGGAAGGTTACGCCCCAAAATCGGGCGGTCCAACTACCTCCAATTTAATAGTAAAGTGCGCCTGTGCCTGATGATCAAGTAGTTCGAAAAGCCCCACTCTTTAGCGCCCTAGATGACGCCTCTGCGGCATCACTGCGTGCGTCAATGGAAACAATTAAGTTGGGCAAAGGAACTGTTTTATTTTCCGAAGGCGATGAAGGCGATCACTTGTATGTCATTGTTGAAGGTAAATTAAAACTCGGTACATCAAGTGGCGATGGTCGTGAGAACTTACTTTCAGTTCTTGGGCCCGGCGAAATGTTTGGCGAGTTATCTCTTTTTGATCCAGGACCGCGTACTGCTACCGCAACTGCTGTCACTGATGTTCGTTTGCTCAGCCTTGGCCATGACAAAGTTATTCCTTGGGTTACACAACATCCACAAGTAGCACTTGATTTACTGGGTCGTTTATCCCAAAGACTTCGTAGAACAAATGAAGTTGTTGGAGATTTAGTGTTCTCAGATGTTCCAGGTCGCGTTGCAAAAGCGCTTATTGATCTCGGAGAACGTTTCGGCAAAGAAACTCCTGAAGGCCTTTATGTAAACCACGACTTAACGCAAGAAGAGTTAGCTCAATTAGTTGGCGCATCTCGGGAAACAGTAAATAAAGCGCTTGCAGACTTTGCGGGGCGCAATTGGATTCGCCTAGATGGACGAGCGGTACTCATTCTTGATGTTGAGCGTTTAAGTAAGCGCGGTCGTTAATTACTTTCGAAGCTCCACCGTAAGCTCGATTTCAACTGGCGAATCTAAAGGCAATTCCGCAATACCAACCGCAGAGCGAGCGTGCTTTCCTTCTTCTCCCCAGATATGTACAAATAACTCACTTGCACCGTTAACGACTCCCGGATGGTTTACATAACCAGGGACTCCATTAACGTAACCGACGACGCGAACGACGCGAACAATGTCATCAACGTTTGCAACAGTTTCAACGGCAGCTAAAGCATTGAGAGCGCAAACTTGGGCTAATTCTTTAGCTTGTTCTACAGTAACCGCTCCGCCAACTTTTCCTGTTAGTGCCATTTTTCCATCGACTAGGGGAAGCTGTCCCGCAGTGAAAACTAAATTACCTGTGCGAACTGCGGGAACATACGCAGCAATTGGTTTTGCAGCAACAGGAAGTGTTAAACCTAATTCAGCAAGTTTTGCTCTGACATCACTCACGCAAGTTCTCTTTTCATGTAGGCAACAAGTTGATCTCCGCCATTAGGTCCTGGAATAACTTGTACAAGTTCCCAACCTTCAGATCCCCAGTTATCAAGAATCTGCTTTGTTGCGTGAGTTAAGAGTGGAACGGTGACGTATTCGTATTTCATGATTCTCCTTTAGGCAAGCGCGGCTTTTACTGCAGCAGATACAACGCCACCATCGGCTTTGCCTGCAATTTTTGGAGCGATAATTTTCATAACAAGTCCCATACCTGAAGGACCAGATGCGCCTGTTTCGGCAATTGCTGCTTTAATCATTTCATTTAATTGAGCATCACTGAGTTGTTCTGGCAAATACTTAGCAATAATTTCACCTTCAGCGCGCTCTAGCGTTGCTTTATCTGCGCGGGATCCGGCATCAAATGCTTCTGCTGCTTCGCGGCGTTTTTTTGCCTCTCGAGACAAGACAGTTATTACTTCTGCATCGGAAAGTTCTCGTGATTCTTTACCTGAAACTTCTTCCATAGTAATTGCAGTCAGAACCATGCGAATGGTGCCAGATGTAATTTCGTCTCGACCTCGAATTGCTTCGGTAAGGTCTGCTTTAAGTCGTTCTTTGAGTCCCATAGCGGTATCTTCTCATGCTATGAGCTACAAGCTTCGCCAAGCGCAAATCCCGATCTTGCCTGCTGGCGCTAAACCAATACGAATCTTGCATTTTTCTGACCTTCACTTAACGCCATCCCGTGGGCGCGAAATTGCCGATATCAAAAGTTTCATCAAGCACAAACCAGACCTCGTCATTAGCACCGGTGATTTTCTTGCCCATATGGACGCAGTTCCTGCAGTTCTTGATGCACTTGATGAATTGCTTGATATTCCCGGACTCTTTGTATTCGGATCCAATGATTACTACGCCCCGAGAGCGAAAAATCCTTTTTCATATCTAACAAAAGATGACGGAGTGAGAAAGTTTGGGAATGAACTTCCATGGAAGGATCTTGCACAAGGCTTAACCGGGCGAGGGTGGAAAGACATTAACTCCACTCGTACCATTATTGAAATCAATGGGACTGCTATCGAAGCTCGCGGTACCGATGATGCACACTTAAATCGAGATAACTATTCACTAGTAAGTGGAGCTCCAAATAAAGATGCTGACATTGCTATCGGTGTAACTCATGCTCCATACCTGCGTGTTCTCGACGCTATGCACCGCGATGGTTTGAACGCAATATTTGCCGGACACACACATGGTGGACAAGTTCGCTTGCCTTGGATTGGTGGAAGCAAAGCACTTGTCACTAACTGCGACTTGCCAACATGGCGTGCTCGTGGACTAACGCGTGTTGGTCAAGAGCCTTGGCTCCATGTTTCTGCAGGAATGGGCACCAGTCCGTTTGCACGGATTAGAGTTGCAAGCCCACCTGAAGTTTCTTTAGTAACCCTTACAGGTAAGTAAATTACTTAGTAAATTCAATCGCAAGTAGTTCTGCGATTTGCGCGGTATTAAGAGCTGCACCTTTACGCAGATTGTCACCGCAGACAAATAATTCAAGTGCCATTGGGTCATCAAGGCTCTTTCGAACACGTCCGACCCATGTTGGATCAGTACCAACGACATCTGCAGGCGTTGGGAATATGTGATTTTCTGGATTATCTACCAATTCAACCCCCGCAGAATTTTGCAATATTTCCTGAGCGCCTTTACGTGAAGGCTCTTTTGCAAAAACAGCGTGAACAGCTAAAGAGTGCGTTGTTATTACAGGAACGCGCACACACGTTACTGAGACCTTCAAGTTTGGAAGGGCAAGAATCTTTCGTGATTCGTTGCGAACTTTTAACTCCTCTGATGAATATCCATCTTGCTTAAGCGAACCAGCCCAAGGAATGACATTAAGTGCAAGAGGTGCTGGGAAGGGCCCAAAATCAGAAATCTTCGTGCGAACATCGCCGGCAATATCCCCAACCCCACTATTTGCAACTGCAGACATTTGTGCGCGCAACGTATCGATACCGCTCTGTCCAGCCCCTGACGCAGCTTGGTAAGAAGAGACAACTAATTCTTTTAACTCATACTCGCGATGGAGTGCGCCCATTGCAACAATCATGGAAAGTGTTGTGCAGTTAGGGTTTGAAATAATTCCGCGTGGGCGATTCTTTGTCTCTTGCGGATTTACTTCGGGAACAACTAGTGGCACATCTGAATCCATTCGGAAAGCGCCAGAGTTATCGACAACGACAGCGCCACGTGAAACTGCAATCGGTGCCCACTCTGCTGATACTTCATCCGGCACATCAAACATTGCAACGTCAATGCCATCGAAGGCTTCGGGTGTAAGGGCCACAACAGTGAGCTCTTCTCCGCGACAGATTAATTTCTTGCCTGCGCTACGAGCGGAAGCGATAAGGCGAATTTCTCCCCAGACGTCGGTGCGCGTTGAAAGTATGTCGAGCATGACTGTTCCGACTGCGCCTGTTGCGCCAACAACTGCAAGAGATGGTTTGTGGTTCATCGGCCAGATCCCCCGTAAACAACTGCTTCTATTTGGTCAGCATCGAGTTCGAAAGCAGTGTGTGCTGCCTTTACGCCACGCTCGAGATCTGATGCACGACAAACAATGGAGATACGAATTTCAGATGTTGAAATCATTTCGATATTCACGCCAGCTTCTGACATTGCAGCAAAGAATGTGGCTGTAACACCAGGGTGCGAGCGCATACCCGCTCCAACTAAGGAGAGTTTGCCAATCTGATCATCGTATTGAATCGAGGCATAACCAACTTCGCCTTGAATACGTTGCAAAATACTTGTTGCATCTGCACCTTCACTCTTAGGCAATGTAAATGAAAT
>Ga0209086_10002711_pt1 | contig 13712 bp, 2 predicted proteins | sample M_130207_XF_Meta_FD_187312 | JGI IMG/M metagenome (GOLD analysis project Ga0209086, IMG submission 187312) | Freshwater microbial communities from Lake Montjoie, Canada to study carbon cycling - M_130207_XF_MetaG (SPAdes) (version 2) | ecosystem: Environmental > Aquatic > Freshwater > Lake...
CCCGTCGCAGGCCAACCCAAAAATGGGTGCAGAATAGCACGTGAGGACTGAGTCGGTCGAAATTTTTGCCAAGAAGTCATCCAGCGACCCCCCGATCCCAAGATTGGCGCCTATAAATGTAACCGCGTAGTTGGCTCCGGCCGAAAGACTTCCCTGCGTGATTGGATAGATTCCCGCTACCTCTCCTGAGGCACGGACCAGATTCCCTGTGAGCCCATCAGATCCTAAGAGACCTGCAGAGGTATAGGTCAACACTGGATCGATCGCCCCACGTACCTTGCTCTTGGCATCAACTGTTACCGTTACGCTCCTTCTTGTGATGTCCGCCATAACGGTGGTCTCGGCTGTGTAATTCGGATTGGAGGATGTATAGGCCACAGAAACGATTTTGCTGACACCCACCCCTGCATCGGCAAACGAGACACTCGGCGTGCCGCTCAGCACAAGACTGTCTCCAGGAACCAATCCGCTGTACGTAACTGTGCCTGTCACCGTCGCATCACGTGTTCCATCATACGCCCGATTTACTCCTACCAGCCCGGTCACCGTCAAAGCCTTAGCCATAATACTGAAGTCTAGACTCTTCGATCCCACGTGGTTTGCGTCTGTGGAAGTCGCCGTTACTGTATAATCCCCTGCACTGGTCGGTGCGATGTTTGAGGCGGGGTAGATGGTTCCGTTACGACCCGAGTACTCGGGTAAACTGAACCCGCTCACCCCATTAACCGAGGCTGTGTACCCCTTAGCAGCGCCATCGTAAGCCAAACTTGCAGGGGCAGTGAACATAGCTTTTATCGGGGCTGACAACAAAACCTGGCTGGCCATGAAGTCGCCGATGATGAACTGCCCTGTCAAATGGTTCCGCGTCATGAAGGTGGGATTATTAAAGCCAACTGGTTGGAGCCAAGCGGTGCCGTCATAGGCCACCGCTCCCGTTGCGAGATTATAGGATTTATAACCTTTCGTGTAGCCGAGACGATAAAGATAGGTGCCGTCGCAAGCCATTCCGTGGTTATCTAGAATCGAGCCGTCGTTGATCGTGTAATCTCGGTCACGTGTAAGGGTGAGGCCGTTCGCAGAAACCGTGTACAAACGCACCGTAAACACTCCGCCACTGGTCGGCCCCATCACGCCAAGCTTCCCATCTGGCGTATCGAAGAGGCTGCCGGACATCCAATCTCCACACGTCAGCATCGGATAACTTGCATCCACCGTGACTCGGGTGCTCGTCCAGTCACTCGTGGAGATGCGGAAGAGATCGGTTCCTTTGCGGGCATAGAGATACCCACCCGCATACGCCATCTGATTGTTCCCACTTGGCAGGTTGCTGACGGTATGGGATGAATCCAAGACCCCAACCATATTGTAAATGGAGATACTCGATCCGCCTATATTAACGAAAATATGAGTGCCATCGCAGGCCAACCCAAGAATCGCTGCAGGCCCGCCCAACGTGAGGACCGAGTCGGTCGATCCTTGTAAAACCCTGCTCTTCTGTCCCTCTTGGATCGTCAGCAAGTCATCGAGGGTCGTATTAATTCCTAGATTGGCACCCACGAAGGTGATCGTGTAGTTGGCTCCGATCGAAAGACTTCCCTGTGTGATCGGATAGGCTCCCGCTACCTCTCCTGAGGCACGGGCAAGATTCCCCGTGAATTGATCGGATCCAAGAAGTCCTGTGTAAGTGTAGGTCAAGATTGGATCCGGAGTCCCATACCTCTTGCTCTTCGCATCGGCCGTTACTGTCGCTGGCTTAGGTATGATGGTGAAGTTATCGCTGGCGGTTCCCCCGTAATTCCCCTGTGCGCTCGCCGTGACCGAATATGTCCCCACACTGCTTGGGGCGGTGCTGCTAGCTGTGTAGATTGTCGAGCCGGTCCCACGATAGGTGTAGGTGAATGCGCTGATGCCCGTCTCCCAAGCGGTGAAAGACTTGGCCGTTGCACTATAGACTAAGCTGGCTGGAGCGACGAGTTTGATACTACCCGGAGGCAAGGGGGCTTGAGTAATGGTAAATGACAGCGGGCTAGTAGATACCACATAGCTTAAATTCTTGGGAGTCGCAGTAAAGCTGTAGTCTCCTGCATCGGAGGGTGCAGTTTCAGACGGTCCGTAGGTGGTCGAGTTCATCCCCCTGTAGGAGTAGGTAAAGTCGTTCGGCTCATTCAATAGCAAGACACACGATTTGGCAGTTCCGTCATAACTCAAATTCGCCGGAGCCAGAGCCCAAGTTGTGCCACTAGCGGAAAGCAGGAGATTTGCAGTAGTAGGGTCGTACATGATGAACTGCCCTGTCGCATGGTTCCGAGTCATGAACCTGGCATAAGAATACTGCTGCCCCGGAGCATGCCAAGCGGTGCCGTCATAGGCCACGGTTCCCGTTGCAAGATTATATGATTTATACCCTTGGCCCTCCCATGGATACGAAAGATTGCGTGCGTTGCCGAGACGATAAAGATAGGTGCCATCGCAAGCCATGCCACGGTTATCTGGATCCCAGCTGTCATTGATCGTGTAATCCCGGTCCCATGTGAGGGTCAGGCCGTTCGCCGAAACCGTGTACGACCGCACCGTAAACACTCCTCCACTGGTCGCCCCCATCACACCAAGCTTCCCATCTGGCGTGTCGGCGAGGCTACCTGACATGTATGCCCCACACGTCAGCATCGGATAACTTGGGTCCACCGTGACTTGGGTGCTCGTCCATTCACTTGTAGAGATGCGATAGAGATTATTTCCATTGCGGGCATAGAGATACCCGCCCGCGTACGCCATCTGATTGTTCCCGCTGGGCAGGTTGCTGACTCGGTGGGACCATACAAGAGTTTGATAATCTCTGTCTTTGCTGCTGACCATTTTCCCAGCCATGTCGCAAACGCCGATATACATGCCACTTACGTTGAAGAAAATATTGGTACCATCGCAGGCCAACCCCTTAATATTTGTAGGAACTTCCATCGTGAGAACTGAGTCGGTCGAAGCTCGAAGAACCCTTCCGGCAGTGGGATCCACAATAAATGGCGTGATGACAAAGTTTGTCGTTAGGCCTCCTAGAATTGTGTAGTTCGCAGGGATAGGAGTGGTGACGGTGACCGCGTAGCTTCCTGCATTCGTTGGGGCAATCGCGCTAGGCCCATAAAAGGTGCCTCCACTTCCCTCGTAGGATATGCCCACCCCTGGCATCGTGGCACCGGCGACGTACACCTTGGCGGTGCCGTCATAGGCCAAGCTCGCGGGAGCAGTCAGTGAACCTAATAAGTTTGCTGGCGTGATCGTAAAAGCAACCGTGTTGACTCCACCCGCATTCAAGTTCGGATCATTCGCCACCACCATGACGATATACGTACCGGCATTCGTTGGGGCAATCGTAGTGGGTCCATAGCTGGTACTTCCGGTTCCCTGATACAGACAGTGCAACCAACCTCCCGCAACCGAATAACTCTTGGGAAACGCGTCGTAGACAAAATTTGCAGGTGCAGTGAGTCGGGAATCCGCAGTCAGATTTGCGGAGATTAAGAGCTTGCCTAACACATAAGCACCTTCACCTACGTTAGAGTCTGTATCTCCACCGACAATAAACTGCCCTGTTAAATGGTTTCTAGCCAAATAGGTCGAAGTAGACGCTGTAGTACTAAATCCAGCGGGAGGTCTCCATGCGGTGCCGTCGTAGGCCACCGAGCCCGTGGATAAAAGATAAGATTTATAGCCCTCGCTGCGGCTTAACCTGTAGAAGTATGTGCCGTCGCATGCCATGCCAGCATTCGAAGGATTCCAAGTATCGTGGATGGTGTAATCGCTGTACCAGGTCAAGGTCAGGCCGTCGGTTGAAACATTGTAGAGTCGGACCGTGAAGGCTCCGCTACTCAAGGACCCCATCACGCCAAGCTTCCCATCAGGCGTGTCAAAAAGACTGAACTTATTTCCTAGGAGTGGATGAGCACTATCGACAGTCACTATTTTTTCCTCTTTGTATGTCTTCGTCGGCCTCATCCAGAGTTCGGTATCAGTACGAGAATAGAGGCGTGGGCCCACGCAAGCCATCTGTCCATAAGCCGTCTGTCTAAAGTCCCAATGCCAATAATCTTCGTATCCAGTTCCATTAAAATTGCAGAAGATTATTTCGTACCCACGATTATTTATTAAAATTTGCGATCCATCGCAGGCCAAGCCATTAATATTGCGACCAAAATTTGTAGCCGTCGTCAGCGTAACAATCGTATCCGCTCCTGAGAAAAAGGTGATAGCCCCGGGTGCCAAGGCTGGAGAGCCCGAGATGCTCAATAGGGCACCCGTATAACTACCAATCGTATAGTTGGATCCTCCGGATAGGGTGCCCTGAACAATGTTGTAGGTTCCCACAGCCTCCCCTGCCACCCGAGCTAGGGTACCTGTCGGCCGATCGGCTCCCAAGTAACCGCTTGCGGTGAAAGTGAGCGCTGGGTCGTCTTGCCCATAGTTTTTGCTTTTGGCGGTGGCAGTGACGGTAACCGTTTTGGGGAGGATAGTGAAAATCGCGCTTTTACCTTGCTCATAATTCGCATCCGCCGTTGGAGTAGCCACGGTAACCAGGTACATACCCGCATCCGTCGGAGCAGTAGCTCGGGCCGAATAATCCGTAGAACCCACCCCCTCATACTGGTAACGCAAGACCAGTGCTCCCGTGGCCGTATACGCTTTCGCTTCCGCGCTGTAGACCATATCGGCTGGAGCCGTCAGAGTGATCGCATCGTAATTCCGCAGTGCGGGGGTGATCGTGAAGGACTGGCTTTTCGATCCAATCCAACTTGGATCCGTCGAGGTGACTGTTGCGGTGTAAGTCCCCACGTTCGTCGGGGGTGTCGCACTGGCCGCGTAGATCGTCGGACTCACCCCTACGTAGGAATAACTGAAACCATTTACGCTGGGTGAGGTGGCCGTGACACTTTTTCCTGTGCCAGTATAAACAGCGGACAATGGGGCAATGGTGATGGTTTCCGAGTTCCAAGGGATGCCCGCGATCGTGAAGTTTGCACTGTCACTATTTTTTGTGTTTCCACTCACATCACTTAAAGAAGTAGTGACCGTGACAGTGTAAGTTCCTCCTTGAATTGGCGGAGTAGTGCTGGGTCCGTAGGTGGTGGAACCAATCCCTTTGTACAAGTAAGTAAAGCCAGGCACCCCAGGTTGGAGTGGTACAGGAGTATTCCGCTGTCCGCGATTATTAGAACCCCAAGTTACCACGGATCCGTCCGACGTCAGAGCCACAGAGTGTAAATCGCCCCCGGCAATTGCCGTCACACTGGTCAGTCCAACTGGCACACTCGTCTGCCCATTGCTATTATCTCCCCAAGCCACCACCGTCCCGTTTGACTTTAGCGCCATCGAGTGGTCGCGACCTGCCGCCACCGCGATCACGTTGGCCAGTCCAGCCGGCACATTCGCCTGCCCAGAGGTATTATTTCCCCAAGCCACCACCGTGCCGTCGGATTTCAATGCCAGCGCGTGCTGAAAACCTGCGGCGATCGCTGTGACTCCAGTACAATTTTCGGGTGGAGTGATAGAGTAAGAGGAAAGACTACCATACGTATGCACCCGTCCATCGGTCTTGAGCACCAAAGTAAATCCATACCCCGCGGCGACGGCCTTGGCATCCAACCAGCCATTCCCCTCCGAATATCCGTCCAGATTATCGTACCCACTGTAGTTATAGTAGTAGCCGCTCGAATCCATACCGGTATTGCCATAGCCATGATCTATTCCCCAGGCCCAGCTTCTACGATTGCTTGCGTACATTCCACAGGCCACCGCGTGATCGTATCCTGCCGAGATCATTTGCGCCTGGTATCCACCCCCAAACCCAGGTTTGCGATAGTAGGACCAGATCCAGTCGGCGGATGGCGAATTCAAAATACTGTGGCTACCAGTACCCACATCAGTACCCCAGGATCTAATATTTCCATCGGAGCGGAGGGCAAGCGAATAGCTCGGGCCGGCGGCCAGCGCCGTGACGTCGGTTAAGTCGCCAGGAATGAGTTCCATGGTGTTATTGGGACTCACTGTCCCCCACGAAACCACTCCACCTGTGGTCAGCACCGCTAGAGTACGATTGGGGCCCGCCGCGATCGCCTTGGCCTTGTATCCCGTGGCGGTGAATATCTTACCCGATCCGTCGTAACTCAGGCTTCCTGGAGGATTAATCCTGAAACAAGATGTTCCGACGATCGTGAAATCGGCTCCCGTGAAGCCGAGGAGGGTATAATTGCCGCCAGCCGATAACCCACCTAGAAGAATACCATACGAACCGATATCTTCCCCTGCCGTCCTTGTTAGATTTCCCGTCAGCCCATCCGGAGCCACCAGTCCAGTCGTGGTATAGGTGAATGTGGGATCGGTGGATCCGTAGCTCTTGCTCGTTGGGTTGGCTGTTATCGAGATCGCCTTGCGCGTGATGGTGTAGGGAAAACTTTTGCTCGTCGCGTAGTTGCCGTCTGCCGAGGTCGCGGTCACAGTGACCGAATAATTCCCAGCACTGCTAGGGGCCGTGGGACTGACCGCGTAGACCGTAGGATTCACCCCTGCGTAGGAATAACCAAGGTTGGTCACGCCGGATACCGTGGCGGTTCGGTTCTTGGCGGTGCGATCGTACTCCAGACTCGCCAAGGAATTCAGTATAATGATGTCAGGAGAACCCAAAGAAGCTGGCGTAATGGTGAAACTCTGACTCTTCGATCCGCTATAACTCGGATCGGTGCTCGTCGCCGTTGCTACATAATATCCTACATTTGTCGGAGCCGTGGGGCTTGGGAGATAATAGGTGCCGTTCTGCCCACTATAACTGATGGAGAATCCGCTCACCCCAGGGGCGGTCGCAGTATGGGTCTTGGCTGTGCCGGTGTAGACGAGGCTTGCGGGGGCAGTGATCGTGATATCGCTCGAACTCAGACTTGCAGAGGCGATGACGAAATCTTGGGTTCCCGACCCGGTGTAGGAGGCATCGCTTGATGTTGCCGTCACCGTGTAACTCCCGCCGAGGGTGGGAGGGTTCGCGCTCGGTCCGTAGATCGTCGTCGTGCCAGCCTTCCCCGCGTAGCTGTAGCTGAATCCACTCACTCCAAGCCTGCTGGTAGGAACCGTGCACTGACCAGAATCGTTATCCCCCCACGTCACCACTTCTCCGCTATCCTTCAAGGCCACGGAATGACGGTTACCTGCGGCGATAGCCACCACGCCCGTCAGACCAGCAGGCACCTCTATCACGGCACCATTCCCAAACCCCCCATAATATATATCGTTACCCCAGCCCAGAACAGTGCCGTCATCCTTCAATATCAAGGCGTGAAAAGCACCTGCCGCAATCGCAATCGGATTCGCGCACGTCCCTCCTCCATAATATTGGTTCAGACGCCCTGCGTCGCGCGAGTATGTGTAATCCCCCCCCCAGGCAACAATCGATCTTTCATAACGGTATGCCGCCCAATTGTAATGTGATTTCAATGCCAGGGTAAAACTTGCTCCCGCGGCTATTTGTGTCACTTCACTCAAATCAGCGGGCACAACTTCGTTAATATAATTAGGTGCTTCGTATCCATTAAATCTGGTTCCAGCAGCACCAGTAATTGTCCCCCCACTATTGACCCCATAGGTTCGAAGAGGGCCAGCGTATACCTGAGAAGCGCCTACGTAGGTTCTGGGCCAAACGGTTACCGACGAGTACCAATCGTACTGGACTGTATTGGCCCCTCTCCACCAAGTTGGCTCAACGCCCATCTGACTCCTGAAATCGCAACGCCCACCTGCTCCGTTACCACAGCTCTCTATATAGCCATAACTAGATGAGACGACTGTGTGCTCACTGCCCGCAGCGATGTCGATCACTTGGGCCCCTTGAAAGGTGCTTACCTGTTTGTAAGTATCACAGCCCCAAGCCACCAACTTCCAAGAGCTCCTAGACGCTGCCCCTTGCATCGCAAGAATGTGGCCTTCAGCTTTGTTAGCGATACTCGTCCTTTCGGCACCCGCGATGTATAAGCTGTAGGGATCAAAAGGTGCAATCGAGATTTTCTTCACCTCACTTAATCCAACAGGAATGCTGCACTGACCAAAACGATTATCCCCCCATACCACCACCGTGCCATCTTTCTTGATGACCGCGGTGTTATTTCCTCCTGCGGCAATCTGTGCCACAAAGCTTGCCTTGGCCGTGTAAGCCTTGGCGGTTCCGTCATACATAAGGTTAGAGGGACCCGTGAACACCACATCCGCTGCAGCTAATGCCTGGGCACCCACAGTTATTGTCTGGCTCACACTGGGTGCGGCGGCAAAGAGGGTTGAATCCCCTCTTTGACTCGCTGTGATTACCGCCGTCCCAGGACCGACGATAGTCACCACATTGCCGAAAACATTGGCCACATTCGGGTTTGAACTTTCGTAGGTAACTGAGTACCCGCTACTGGCAACAGCTGGTAAGGCGAATGTCGCCCCGTTCGCGGTCTTGGCAGGAATCGATGCAAACGGAATGGTCTGGGTGGCCCGGACCGTCAGCTCCTGCGACACATCAGCCGCTTGCCTATAGTTGAGCGAGTCCTGATTTGCTAGAGATTGATGCACAGTCAATGTGGTTTTCCCTGCGCCTACAATCGTCACTATAGATCCCGATACTGTGGCCACACTGGTGTCTGAAGAGGTGCAACTCAAGCGGCTACCTCCTCCAGTAGTAACATAAGAGAGCCTCCCAGAAGGCTCACTGGGTAGCGAAAAAGGCGCATCCCCCATGTTTTTGACAGGTAACACATCGAAGGTGAGAACATTGGGCGCTGCTTGAATCGTAAAATCCAAAGTTTTACTTGTAGGGAAACCAGGGTCGGTGCAAGTCGCCGTTACTTTATAATCCCCTGCAATCGTCGCTTCAGGCACCGAACGCCAATTACCCGAATCATTGTAAAGATAGGAATACGTAAAGCTGGTCGAAAAGGTAGAAGACGCAGAGGATCCTGCCCTAGCGGTAAAGTTCTTTGCCGTACCGTCATAGAACATGCTGGCCGGTGGCGTCAGGGTGACAGTCGCCTCAATATTCGGTCTCACCGTAAGTGTCCTGCTCACTGGCAATGGGGCACTATGGTATTTCCCAAAGGCGCCCGCCGTTGCGGTGATCGTTGTGGTGCCCAATCCCTTTGCAACGATCCATACCCCTCTGGCCGTGCCGGTCGTGCCTCCAGTAGTGATGTAATTTCCAATAGTCGCTACATTCGGATCGGAAGAAGTAAAAGTAGCCGACTGTCCCGTTCCAAGACCCCAATCGTACTGCCCCATTATACTATGATTCACCGACCAAGGAGGTGAACTTACATCTCCGTCAAAAATATTCATACCACCCTTACTGATCAGGAGTTCGCCCTGAACACAGAGATTGCCAATAGCCTCAGTATGACCACCCCGCACTCCAGTAAGCACTTCGGTGGTGTCGTCGTTCAAGTACGTGGCATTGACATTGCCGACAGGGAGCAACTGGCCCGTGACCACATCGGGCAGTTGTTCGAAAGCGATCCACTGCCTCAGCTTGTCGATGCGGTTAATAAATCCATTCAACTGGAACGGAGCATTTTCTAACAAATTATGAATGTTGAGAGTCATTGAACCGTCGATCCCAGCGTAATAATGATAGTCTATGCGAATACCTTTCCCCATGCCGAAGCTGTTCTGATCGATCTCCTGAACATCTCCCCCTGAAGAGAATCTAGCAAACCGAATTCCGGGAGCCTCAGCCCCCACGGAGAAAAGCGAAAGGATGTAGCCCCTTCCCGGATCCAATCCAGTCAGACGGAGGGTTTGATCTGTCGTTCCGGCAACAAAGCCACGTCCCAGCTCCCCGCTGGAAGCAGCGCCCTCCAGATTATTAGTGTTATCTTCGCAAACAATATCCATCCCAGAGGTCGTGAAGCTCCCGTAGCTCGTTGGGTTCGGGCCAATAACGCGTCGAAAAGGCAGCCCCCCAATCGAGATCCCCAACCCGGAGACCCCATCCGACTCGGCACCGTTCCGGTGGGAAGCTCTCAGTTTATCTATGAATCTCTGGTTTGCGGCATTATTGGCGCTTCCCAAGGTATTATACCACCAGAAGTTTCCAGCCAGTTTCTCATTATCGTTGTAGCCGTTATAGTCAGCCAGTGTTTCTGTCTTGCTTACTACCGCGACATCGCCGTCAAACGTGACGCAATTTGGCGAGTCCTCTCCTCCCAGTTTGGCCGAGGCGATTGTGGGCCAGCTAATATCTTTACCATCCGCGATATCAAAATAAGTACCCCACCCGGTATCATTAAGCCACCTGTCTAAAATGCCTCCTACGACTCCAGTAAGCGTCGTATAGGACATCGCGTTTTGATATAGTTTGACCATTCCCACCACGGGGTCGGTGTTGTCGCCGTCGGATCTTCCCCCCTGTATGGTGTGGATCGAACCTGGCGTCCCATTAATGGCGCTGGTGTAGGGTCTCCCAACTGAGGGTATCGGAGGAGTGGCGCTCTTGAGCATGACCATATCTCTCCTCTCGATATCAAAATCCCCACCCCAATCAAAATAAGCAGGATTATAAAGATGAACCCAGAGGCGCCCTGTATTTTGTAGGACCTGTTCTGGCTCATCATTATCAGTAGTCAGCACGATAATGGTCCCCGCCGGAATATTGTACCAGAGGGGCACATCCTTGAATCGAAACCAAGCTCCGTAATCAGACGTCCAGTTCTCAGTGAAATCTCGCAGGATCATTCCTTTCATACTCAGTCCATCTTGCACGACGAGCAGTTCGATCCGGTCCTTAGCCCCGTTGGAGCGGGTCTGAGCGTAGTACTCCCGGTTGACGTTCACCTCGTTGATAACGACCGAGGGAGCGCGCCATCCGAATTTTATGGCGTGGGTGTAGAGATAAAAGTCGTCGACATCCACTGAAATGTCGCCGGTCCAAGCGGAGTAACTCCAAGGATTCGGTGTAGTCTGCGCTTCAGTCCATACAGGCAGAAAAAGCAAAAAAAGGGGCAAAAAGCCAAATCGTCCAAGTCTAAACGAAAAATTGAACCTAGCTATTAGCCCCCATAAGTTGGGGGAGGAATTCATTGGATAAAATACTATTCACACCGCAACCAAACTTAGTATTTATCCTCCATTGATTTTATTCTACATACATTTAACAAAAAAGCTATAGGCAGATTTTGTAATCGGATATTATTTATGATCAGTACTTTGTCGTTAATGATAGAACTTACATTATCGAGCCATTCAGACCAAGTCATCCAGCGACCCAGTCTAGCGAGATTTCGTCCCCTTGCCGGAACTTCATTTGATACTTCAAGCATCTACTCCATAACCCAACTAAAATATCACTCTCCCACGTTGCTATGTCGTTGCTTAGAGATGTTGTTCAGTTATGTGCCATTATTTTTTCCACTGCGCTTGGTTTTATCCCTAGAACCCAACCAATCCGCGGCTAATCTCCGTTTCCCGCCTCTATCTGTCCTTACTTACTGAATATCAGCCTCTGAAACCATTTTCAGATGGGTTATAGGCACTGTTTCAAGAATAGAAGTGCCAATTCAGGCTAGAATAATCCTTTCCAAGCCGAGACTCCGACCGCGATTTTACCGAGAGTTGACCGAGAACCCGACCGGGAATTGACCGGGAAATTTAAATAAAGGCCTATTAAATGGGTCTTTAATGCCTATTTAATGGCCTTTAATTCGAATAAATAGGTATTTCATGCAAGGGGCTTCGTAAAATAATTGCTTTAGGAGAACGAGATAAATTAATTTGAATTACTTGAAATTAATCCCATTCAATTCAGAAAATAAGCTTTTCCAACTATTTGCTAAAGGAATCGGCCTGCCCCGACCGGCGTCGGGGGTACTAGACGATTTGTTCTGGGATAGGATTACTCAAAAAAAGCCCGAAATTACTCAACCAGGCCGAATCGCCCAAAACTTGGTCGCTTCCGCCCGAGTCACCGTCTTCTGATAATGCTGTCGGATCATCGCCTCACTGTTCCCCATCTCTTCTTTGAGTTGATGGATGTTTTGGAGGGCTGCCAAGCGATAGGAGCCGAAGCTGTGCCTGAGACCATTGTGCTTCCAATCGAACCCCACCCTCTTGGCCAAGTATTCAAAACGATCCGAAAGAGTCTTAACCGGAGTGATTTTCCCCGACGTGAGTGGTTTAAACTTCTGCAAATAGGCACGTAAAGGGGGTAAAATGGGTATTAAACGGCGGTGTAGCCGCTTTTTGGCCACCACCTTGGTGATTTCCACGACCGACTCGTCTTGGCGACGACTTAAACGAATATCCTTCCAGTCCATCCTAGCAATCTCCTCGGTCCTAACTCCGGCAAAAAGACCTAGCGCAATACATAGAACTTCGTCCGGTCTTGCAGCATCCAAGATTTGCTTGGCCTCAGCCGGAGTGAAGATCTCCGTCTCTCGTGGTTTGAAGATCACTTCCTTGGGAATGTCATCGGCAACGGTGGACTCATTTCTTGGAAGTGCTTTGCCACGGCAGAAGTTGAGCAGGAGTTTAATCTTCTCAAGCTTCCCGTTTCGGTTGAACCCACGGCTGATGTAGCGCTCCACATCGTCACGGGTCAGAGTAATCACCGGACCGGAATAAAACTCCACAAAGGGCCTTAACATTTTTCGGATCTCGGACAGATAATCGATTGGACGATTCAACTTCCCCTTCTCATCCAGAAGTTGATCAAGAGCCTCCGGTATCGTCCAAGGTTTCAGATTGTCCTCCCGCTTCACATGGGCCCGGACGTACTCCACTAAATCGCGATCTCCCACCAACCCTTTGGCTTGGGCGTACTGATACGCTACCGTTTCCATCGTCACATCGAGATTGGCTAAAATCTTTTTGGCGGAGGTGATCTGTTCGATGTCAGTCATCGGAGCGGAAGCCGCATCCAAACGACCACGACTGAGGTTCATCAAAATTCTACGACCCTCTTCCCGTGCTGCCGACATGGTGGAAAATCTTTTTCGCTTCCGTTCCATCCCGACATACCAAGCCAACGTGTACCAGCCGTCTTTGTCCGAAAAAATGCGTGCGGAAACGGCTCCACTGGAGATCTGAATTGAACCGGAATCTTCTGATTTGGTGGTCGTCACAACCCCAAAGCTGTCACGAATCTGTCACGAAGCAATTTTTTTCTTCATAAATCGTTGTTTAACAACGCGGACGGGGTGGGATTTGAACCCACGGTAGGGTTACCCCTACTCCTGATTTCGAGTCAGGTACATTAAACCGCTCTGCCACCCGTCCACTTTATACCCTACCCTTCCCCTCTCTCACCTCAAGCTTACGCATTGTACCGCCCCAACCCGAACCTACGATTCTCCTATGAACAGGCTCTTGTTCGCTGGCTCTGTTTTCACTCTTTTCTGCCTCCCCACCATCGCAGGTGAACTCCTCAGCGAGGATGATCCACGTACCTCGACCACCTCCCACCAGTTCGGTCGCAACCTTTACAACTTTTCCACCCCCAAAGAATCCACTTTTTGGAAATGCGACAGCGACGGCAACGAGTGGCGAAAAGATACCTACGGGACCATCTGGAAAAAAGATGCAGGCCGCGATCCTTTTGATAAAGCTTCTTGGGAGATCGATGGCTTCGATCGCCGACAAGCCACCCGCGTCGGCATGGACTCGGTCGTTCAGTTCCAACTTAACCTCGACGGCACCGTCAAACCTGAATC
>Ga0209086_10002713_pt1 | contig 13708 bp, 11 predicted proteins | sample M_130207_XF_Meta_FD_187312 | JGI IMG/M metagenome (GOLD analysis project Ga0209086, IMG submission 187312) | Freshwater microbial communities from Lake Montjoie, Canada to study carbon cycling - M_130207_XF_MetaG (SPAdes) (version 2) | ecosystem: Environmental > Aquatic > Freshwater > Lake...
CCTTTACCTTTCTTGGCCTTGCCTGCTTTGTCACCTTTGGTGTCTTGGGTAAAGGGCGGCAGCTCGAACGGCACAGGATCAGCCGTGACACGTGGATCACCGACTTCCTTGAGCTTGGCCATCAACTCGGCGGCCATTTTGGATTTTGTTTCAGCGTATGCGGGTTCAGCGGCGACGTTGATCGTGGCATCCGGGTCTTTGCTGATGTCGTAAAGCTCTTCCTCGGGGCGTTTGGCGAAGGCGTAGTTGAAGAACCACAGGTATTGCGAGTCGTTGCGATGTTGGATCAGCCAAGCCTTCGCAGGCGATGAATCCATGTCGGGAAAAGCGGCATAGGTGTCGTTTTCGAGGGCGTTTTGATCGGGGGTGAAGCTGTCGGTGAGGCTCTTGTAATCTCCCATCGGCATGCGCTCGGGTTTGAAGTTGTGAATGTAAAGAAAGCCGTCTTTGCGCAGCGCACGCTGCGGATAGGGCAGGTTACCTTCGCGGGCGATGCTGACATGTCGCTCGCGACCGGTGATGACGTAATCGCGTTCTTTCTCGACCTGGCCTGCTTTGCCAGACTTCATGAGGGTCACGATGCTTTTGCCGTTCACGCCGGGCGGAATCGTCGCGCCGCCGATTTCCATGAAGGTCGGCGAGAGATCCATCAAGTTCACGAAATCGTCGATGAAGCGTCCGCCGGGCTGGCCGGGCCAGCGAATCGCGAGGGTCACGTTCACTCCAAAATCATAGAGGTTGCACTTGCCACCGGGGAAGCCGGGTGCGCCGTGATCGCCGCTGATCACGATGACGGTGTTGTCGAGTTCACCAGCTGCTTCGACCTGCTTCACCAGCACTCCGACCTGCGCATCGAATGCCTGAATCTCACCGAGGTAGCTGGCGAAATCTTCGCGGAACTCCGGCACATCGGGCAGATGCTTCGGCAACTTGCCTTTCAAATCATCGGGATTGATGCCCCATAGTGCCTGACCACTGCCCTTGATCCATTTGCGGTGCACGTTCGTCGGCCCATGCCAGAACAGAAACGGCGCACCTTTGGGCCTCGCGGCCAGGAAGCTGGCGAAATTGCCCTGCACTTCATCATACATCTGCTGTTTGGCCGCATCGAGTGCGGTGCCGCCTGCGACGAGTTTGGTCACCTCCTCGGAGAAGTTGTTGAAGCGTGCGCCTGACTTTTGATACGCATGGGCCTGCCCACCAAACGGCGCGTCTGCCGGTTCTCCGGGGCTCCACACCTTGAAGGCCTTGCCGATGTGATAGCCCTTATCTTTGAGCAGCAGCGGAAAGCTCGGAATCGCCGGATTCCACACCGCGCCGTTCAGAATCGCCGCACGGCCGCAGTTGAAAAAGTAACGTCCCGACAGCAGCGCACTGCGGCATGGCGTGCATGAGGGGGCATTCACATAGGCTCGGCAAAACAGCGCTCCCTCACGCGCGATACGGTCGATGTTCGGCGTTTTGACGACCTGATTTGGGGAGGGGAACTTTTCATGCTCTGCATAGATGCTCGCATAGCGGCCCCAGTCGTCGGCGAAGCAGAACAGGATATTGAGCGGTTTCTCAGCCGCATGGCTAAGCGTGGCAAGAGCTAGAAGACAGGTCAGAAGGCGCATGGCGTCTTTCAAACGCTACCCCGCTCGTAAACCTTCGCCAAAATTGGAGGTAAACACCCCATCGACAGGCATGTGTTGCTACCGACGCTTTCTCCCATGATCCACACCCTACTCGATACCACTCAAGTCATTGGCACCCTCGACATCGCCGGTTCCGCTCACGAACTATGCGCTGAAGCCACGGCGCACCACGATCGCAGCAGCAATTTACTGACGGTCGAGTTGAAAGCCTTTCTCCGAGCCACCGAACACACCCATCTCGGTGAAACGGCTATTCCCTCCTGGTTGCCCCCGCCGCAGACTGTGACTGAGCACGTCGATGCTGGGGAAGCGCACGAGCTGGCGAACGATGTTTTTGCGAGTTGGTGCCACAAGGTGGCGGGTATGATTCCGCAGTGATTGGTGCGATATAAAACTTGACCAACGGTCAAAAAAATGTACAAGTTGCCACATGCCCGCCGAATCAACCCCTCTCAGTCGCAAAGAGCGCGAGTTCATCGCGCGGGAGGAACTCATTATGAAGCATGCGCGCAGACTGCTGCTGGAGAAGGGTTTTCAAGCCTGGAACATGGAGCAACTTGCCGAAGCAGTGGAGTATTCGAAGGGAACGCTTTACCAGCACTTTAGTTCGAAAGAGGATCTGGTGCTGGGGGTGGCGACGCAGTCGCTGCACATGCGAGCCGACTTGTTTGAAAAGGCAGTCACCTTTAAGGGCAAGACTCGTGAACGCAGCCGGGCGATAGGTTTTGCCTGCTGTGAGTTTGCGGTGGCTAATCCAGATTACTTCCACACCGACATGCTGCTCAAGTCCTCTTCCTTCGTGGAGAAGGCAAGCGAAGAGCGCCGTGAGGCGCACGCGTTTGAGGGGATGCGCTGCTGGCGGGCGATCAATACCATCGTGATTGAGGCAATGGCGCTGGGCGATCTGCCGAGAGCTCAACACACAGCGGAGCAGGCGACCTTTGCGCTGGTTTCCGTGACGGTGGGCAGCCATATCATGGGTATGGAGCCAAGCCTGAAAGTTTTTGCGGGTATCAAGGATCAACTCCAGGCGGTGCGACTGAATCAGGACCTCATCTGTGACGGTCTTGGCTGGAAGCCGTTGCTGCATGAGCACGATTACCACGAAACGGATCAGCGCATTTTGAAACAGATTTTTCCCTCCGCCTCGAAGTGGCTCAAAGCAGCCTAGTTGCCTTTTTTTGCCCATACATTGACCAATAGTCAAACTACGACCTCTATTCATGAATTACATCGCTCTCCGCATGCTCATGGCCGACAAGGCGAAGTACTTCGGTCTCGTCTTTGCCTTCGCGTTCTCGACCTTTCTGCTGCAGAACCAGATCAGCATCTTTTGCGGCATCATGAAGCGCACCGGCAGCCAAGTGCGCGACGTGACTGACGCGGAGATCTGGGTCATGGATCCGTACACAGAGTACTTTGAGCAGACCAAGGCCTTGAAGGATACGGATCTCTTCCGCGTGCGAGGTGTCGAGGGTGTTGACTACGCGGTGCGACTCTTCAAAGGCAATCCAACTGCAAAGACGCTGGCTGGCAAGTTCGCCTCCACCTTTACCCTGGGCATTGATGACTCGACGCTCGCCGGAGCACCGCGAAACATGCTGCTGGGGAGTTGGAAGAGTTTGCGCGAGGCTAATAGCATTATCATCGACCGCGCCGGCTACGATCTACTTTATCCAGGTGAGCCTCTGGAGTTGGGGCGCATTCTGGAACTGAACGATCACAAGGCTCGTATCGTGGGCATTTCTGAAGCGTCAGCGCCATTCGTCAGTTTTCCTGTCATCCACGCACGATACAGCGAGGCGATCCAGTTTCAGGGGCGCGAACGCAAGATGCTCAGCTACGTGCTCGTACGTTCGAAGGAGGGTGTGATTGCAGAGTCGCTGGCTCGACGCATCGAGACTGAGACGGGTCTCAAAGCGCGCACGACGGCCGAGTTCGCATGGGACTGTGTGGTTTACTACATGAAGAACACTGGCATTCCCGTGAACTTTGGGATCACCATCGCTGTGGCGCTGATTGTCGGGCTCGCGGTGAGCGGGCAGACGTTTTACATGTTCACGGTCGAGAATCTGCGGCAGTTCGGTGCGCTGAAGGCAATCGGCGTGACCAATACGCGTCTGGTCGGCATGGTGATGCTGCAGGCACTTGTGGGCGGCGCAATTGGCTACGGCCTCGGCACCGGCATGGCTGGGTTGTTCTTTGAATTGACACTCAATAAGCTGGCTACCCGTGGCATCGTTCTCATGTGGGAATCTGTTGTCAGTGTCGGCGTGCTGATGGCCCTAGTCGTTGGTGCCGTGAGTCTGCTGAGTGTGCGCAAAGTGCTTGTCCTTGAACCCGCCTCCGTTTTCCGCTGATGAATGCTACCTCCACAACTGCCGTTACCTGCCGCTCCGTTCGCAAACACTTTGGCGAAGGCGAAAGCCGAACCGACGTACTGCGGGGCGTTGATTTCACCGCGAAACTCGGGGAGATGACATTGCTTGTCGGACCTAGCGGCTGCGGAAAGACAACATTGATTTCGGTGATCGCTGGCTTGCTTGAACCGAGCGGTGGCGAGGTGGATGTGCTCGGGCAAAGCCATGGCGGACTGCGGGGGCGTGAGCGCGTGCTGTTTCGACGTCGCGAGTTGGGCTTCGTGTTTCAGCAATACAATCTTCTTCCCTCGCTCACCGCTGCGGAGAACGTCGCCGTGCCGCTCATGGCCAATGGTGTGAAGCGCGCTGTGGCGGTCAAGAAGGCTTCGGAGTTGCTCGATCGGCTCGGCATGGGCGCGAAGGCGGCAGCGTATCCGCGTTTCCTCTCAGGTGGCCAGCAGCAGCGTGTGGCTCTAGCGCGTGCTCTTGTACATGAGCCGCGGCTGATCATTTGCGATGAGCCAACCGCAGCGCTTGACCACGAGACGGGTGAATCTGTCATGCAGTTGCTGTCTTCCGCCGCTGTCGCACCCGAGCGCGCCGTGGTCGTCGTCACGCATGACAACCGCGTATTTCACCACGCCCATCGCATCGCCGAAATGAATGACGGCACCGTTGTTAAAATTACCTCTAATCATCCCACACCATGAAAATACCCGTGCTTCCCCTCATCGCATTATTCTCCTTCGGCTGGGCCGTGACTTCGGTCATCAGCAAGCTGCCACATGATACCACCACCAATCCGCCGGGGTTGCCGCCGACCTCGGACTTTGAAGATGCCATCGCGGCTGTCGGATTGATCGAGCCAGCGGGTGAATCCATTTCGCTCGGCAGTCACCGTAGCGGTGTGGTGGTGAAGGTTGCGGTGAAGATCGGCCAGCAGGTGAAAATGGGCGACGTGTTGGTTGAACTTGATACACGACAGCTTCATGCGGAACGCAGCGTGGCTCAGGCGCAGCTAGCGGAGGCGGAGGCATTGCTTGTGGTTGCTCAAGCCGAGGAGGCTCAGGCTCGGCGAAACGTCGATTTCGCGCAAAGCTTGAGCGATCCGCGTGCAATGTCGGACGAAGAACGCACGCAGCGCGATCTGACGCTCGCTACATCTCTTGCGCGGGTGAAATCGGCACGGGCATCGATCGCGCGGGCAGATTCGCAGATTGGCGTCATCGAGACCGAGATCGAGCGCAGTGTCTTGAAGGCTCCGCGTGATGCCACGGTGCTGCAGGTGAAGGTGCGTGAGGGTGAGTTTGTCTCTGCGACGCCTGCAACGACTCCTTGGCTGGTGCTTGGAAACTTGAATGAGTTACACGTGCGAGCCGACGTCGATGAGCACGAGGCATGGAAAGTGAGACCGGGTTCGAAAGCGACGGCGCAGGTGCGCGGAAATCCCCAACTCGCTGCCAACCTTGAGTTTGTGGGTTTTGAGCCATTGGTCATACCTAAAAAATCTCTCACTGGCGACGCGACTGAACGTGTGGACACACGCGTGCTTCAAGTGATCTATCGTTTGCAGAAGTCCGCTCCTGCTGCTCTTTTCGTCGGCCAGCAGATGGATGTTTTCATTTCTGCGGACGTTGGAATTACTGCACATTGACGTAATCCAGAACGACCAAACTCATGACTTTACTTTCAAGACTTTTTTTCTGTCTCTCGTCGCTTTGCCTTGCTTCCTGCAACGTCGGGCCAAATTTTAAGCTGCCAGATATGCTGCTGCCCGCGAAGTGGAAGAACGGCGGTGCGGCGAGCGTAAGCGATTTGCCGATGCCGGGTGAATGGTGGAAATTGTTTGGCTCAACGGAACTGAACCGGCTTGTCACCCAAGCGCTAGTCAGCAATCAGGAACTACGAGGAACTCTGGCGCGCGTCGAGACAGCGCGCGCGCTCGTAGGCGTGCAGCAGGCGGACTGGTTTCCGCAGCTCAGCATGAAGGATGCGCTCAACTACGAGCACCTGTCACAAAGCTCGTTCGGCGCGAACCTTCCGGCGGGTGTGCCGCTGCCATCGCTGCAACGCCGTCGGTTTCAAAACTTCTTTGAACTGGGCTGGGAACTCGATCTGTGGGGGCGTGTGCGTCGTGGCGTGGAGGGAGCGAAGGCATCACAAGTGGCCGCGGTGGAAACATTGTCAGCGCAGCGTTTGACACTCGCTGCCGAGGTGGCGCGGCTGTATTTCCTGGCGCACTCGCTGGACCGGCAGATGCAGGTGGTGAAGGAAACTTTCGAATGGCGTGAGGAAGCTGTGAAACTGCAGGAATCACGTTTCAAAGGAGGTCTGGCCAATGAGATGGACGTGGCACGTGCTCGCACGGAACTCGAGTTGTCGCGCAACGATCTTGCCGCTCTCGAACGTCAGCGCGGCAATGCAGAAAATGCGCTCGCGGTGATCTGCGGGCAGATTCCTTCAACCTTCCGCATCGCCAGCAACGCGAACCTGCCTTCAGCGCCGACCATGCCAAGCGGGCTGCCTTCCACGCTGCTGCAACGCCGCCCGGACATTCGTGCGTCTGAACAAAAGATGCGCGAGGCGAATGCGCAGATCGGTGTGGCCAAGGCATCCTTCTATCCCACTTTCAAGATCGGCGGCAGCGGCGGTTTGGAAAGCATCGGCGCGGCGAACTTTTACGATGCGCGCAGCAAGATCCTCACCATCGGCCCCAGCGTGACGCTGCCGATCTTCCAGGGTGGCCGCCTCAAGAGCAACCTTGCCGCCAGCAAGGCACGCTACGAGGAAACCCTGGCTGCTTATCGCCAGAGCATCCTCACCGCGCTCAAAGAAGTCGAGGACAGCATGCTGGACGCTCGTGCGTATGGGAAACAGAAGTCCGCGCTGGATGCGGCGATTTCCTCCGCCCACGAAACGCAGCGCCTGGCCGAATTGCGTTACCAAAAGGGTCTCGCGAGCTACTTTGAAGTCGTGGATGCGAACCGCACCGTGCTGAATGCCAAGCTGCTCGCCGCGCAGGTCGAGGGGCAGCGCTTGATTGCGACCGTGGCTATGCTGAAAGCGCTGGGCGGCGGGTGGAAGTGATTACTTGACCTGCACCCACACCGGCGACGACCACGCCATGTTGCCGTCAGTTTGCTCGACGCGGAGGTAGTAGCGGTTTTCGCTGGCGATGGGTGATTCATCGGTGAAGGTCTGCTCGAAGGTCTTCGTGTTTGGCTCCCACTGCTGGTGGTTCTTTTCGTTGCGGACGATGGTGATGCGTTTGAGGGCGGCAGTGCCATCCACTTTGAATTTGAGCACGGGTTTGCCGCTCACGGCGATCTCGGTGCCGAGGAGTTTGTCGTTGCAGGAGAACTCGACGAAGATCTTGTCAGTAGCGGCGATGGTGCGGCGGGCGTTGAGGCCTTCGATGATGCCTTCGCGGGTAAAATCCTTCACATAGACGCCGCCGTAGCTGGTGTGCGTGCTGATGTGGTCGCTGTTGGCCCACACGCCGAGTTTGTGGCCGAGTTCGAGCGCGTGCTGATACACGCCGTTGTTCTTCACGGTGAAGCTACGGATGGGCTGACCAACCACCGGCACGCCGATGACATCGGAGGAGTGGTTGTAGGCCTCGCCTTTGCGCAGGCCGACGGTGGGCTGCGGGGCGTTGAGGCCCTCATAACTGACGCGGGCACCTTGGTAGATCTCGATCACGTTTTCGACGCGATGATCCACCGGCGGGATCTGATCCCAATCGGTGCCCATGCTCGTGGCACCGGTGTGGGAGATGGCGGTGACGGGTTTGCCATAGCGTGTGAGCACATCCCACAGCTCGGTGGGATGCAACTCGCCCTCACCTTCGGTTTTGACCGGAAAAATCTTCTGCCATGGTGAATCGAGGTAGTTCTTGCGCTGGATGTACACGATGGGGCCACCGCGTTGGGCGAAGACGATGTTGCGATGACCGAGCGGCCATTTCTGCTCGCGCTCATAAGCATACATGCTGGCGAAGAAACCGGGAGCGTAGAACACATCGACGAGCTTCTGGTTCAACCACCATTCGTAGGGCGTGTAGATCTTCGCGATGTCGGTGTGATCACTCGTGCCGAGGGTGTCGAGTTTGCCCATGTCCCAGGCGTAACGGAACTGCTCCACAATGCAGCCGTCGTTGGCGGTGATGCAGTTTGAGACATCGGTGTGGCGGTGGTAGTCGCCCCAGTAGAGTTTGTACGTCACCCCGTCATGCGTCCACGTGTGGCGATCACTGCGCTCACGCTCGGCAGTCACGGGATTGATGTATTCAGCGAAAGGTTCGCGCTTCTTCACGGGAGGCGCAGCCACGAGCGGGACTTCCAAATCAGTAGCGACTTTGGCAAGGTGAATGCCCGTGTTGAGTTGCAGCTTCGAGGTGCGTCCGTCACTGGGCCATGCGATCCACAGGATGCCGTCCTTGCCGAGTGCGTGGGCTGTTTGATGATCCTGCGAATAGACACTTTCGGGAACCGCATACGGCTTCGTCCATTGCTTCGTGGCGGCATCGTAACGGGTGAGTGCGATGCGCCATGCGTAGGCTTTGAAATAGCGCACGGTGAGCCACGGACGCCCAGCGGCATCGAGCATGACGTGCGGCAGATTGACGGCGGCGACTTCATTCGGTCCGGCGCGACCGACTTCCTTATCTTTCGCGGCCTTGGCCTTCGCTTGCTCGTCGGCTTTTGGGGTTGCGGCTTGATTCTTCGCCTTGGCTTCGGCTTTGGCCTTCGCCTTGGGATTGTTAGCACGTGGTGCAGCGGGTTGCATCGATTGCGGGCCGGGCAGATCGGCGAAGAGGCCATCCGGGCTCGGCAGTTCCTCCACCTTGCCACTCGCGATGTCGAAGTAGGCAAACACGGTATCCTTGCGGCCATTCAGGCCTTGCGGATGGCCATGCGCACGCATGTCGAGGCCCCACTGCTGATTGCCACGTTCGCACGTGATCCACAGACCTTTGCCGTCCTTCGCACCGATGGCGGAGACGCGGCCTTCGTAGCGTTCGGTGGCGATCAGTGTTTTCGGTTTGCCTGCTTTCAGATCAGCGCCGATGCGCACCGCGTAGAGGTTGAATTCATTGCCGAGCGAGGAGTCGTAGAGCACCCAGGCACCCTCCTGGCCATCAAAGGCCACACAAGGTTCCCAGTCGCCACCTGCGTCATCGGCCACGACGATCTCGGCGGACCACGCCTTCTTCTTCGCATCGAACACACGGCCAAACACATCGCCCAGCATGCCGCGCATGCCTTGCCATACGACCCACACGTCTCCCGTGGGGCTTGTGGCGGCTTTGGCAAAGGCGTTGCCGCCATTCGGCGAACTGGCCAGCGTGGTGATTTCGCCGGAGAGTTTGCCCTCACGAATCTGCGCCTTCTTGAGTTCCATGAGGTCTTGGGCATTCACCTGCGACCACACCAGGTGCAACGTGCCGTTGCCATCGGTGGTCAAAGCGGGCTGGTGGATGATGCCGGGCTGGCCCACGGTTAGAACATCGCTCAAGGCACCCTTGCTCAGCTTGGCGACATGCAGCGTGTCTGCTTTGCCATCCCACTGTACATAGGCGACATGCGGCGTGCCATCGGCGGCGGTGCAGAGGGTGGGAAAATCGGACCACTTGCCCTCGGGTTGAAGCACAGCAGGCTTGGGCAGCAATTCCTGCGCATAGCTGGAAACGGCGACGAAGATCGAGAGAAGGGCTGGTCGGAGCATGGGACTGTAAACATTCTGTTTGCCGATTCCTTTCATGCGGCGATTGAACCCGCCCTCGCAACAACCCTAACCATCGCCATGAAACTCAGAGCCTGTCTTACCTCTTTTTTGGTCTTCAGCCAGATCCTCCACGCTGCCGAGCATGACATCGTCATCTATGGCGGCACGTGTGCGGCTGTCATCTCAGCGGTGCAGGCGAAGAAGATGGGCAAGTCGGTGATCGTAGTGTCGCCGGACAAGCATCTCGGCGGCTTGAGCAGCGGCGGACTCGGTTTCACGGATACGGGCAACAAGGCGGTGATCGGTGGTCTCTCGCGGGACTTTTATCATCGCATCTACCTGCATTACCAGAAGCCGGAATCGTGGAAGCAGCAGAAGCAGTCGGAGTACGGCGGCAAAGGGCAGGGGACACCCGCCGTCGATGGCGAGAACCGCACGATGTGGATCTTTGAGCCGCATGCGGCGGAGCAGGTGTTCGAGGATTACGTGAAGGATTTCGGTCTCGAAGTCGTGCGCGATGAGTGGCTGGATCGTGCCAAGGGTGTGAAAAAAGACGGCGAGCGCATCGTCTCGATTACCACGCTCAGCGGCAAGACCTATGCCGGGAAAATGTTCATCGACGCGACGTATGAAGGCGACCTCATGGCAGCGGCGGGCTGTGATTATCACGTCGGGCGCGAGGCGACATCCGTGTATGACGAGAAGTGGAATGGCATTCAAGTCGGTGTGCTGCATCACCGGCATCACTTCGGCGCGGTGAAGGAGCCGATCAGCGCCTACAAGGTGCCGGGCGATCCCAAGAGCGGCGTGCTGCCACGCGTGAGCACCGAAGATCCTGGAGTCAAAGACGCGGGCGACAAGAAGGTGCAGGCCTACTGCTTCCGCAGTTGCTACACGAACGTGCCCGAGAACCGCATTCCGTTTCCCAAGCCCGAGGGTTATGATGCCGGTCAGTATGAAATCCTGCTGCGCGTGCTGAAGGCTGGCTGGGGCGAGTTCTTTGAGAAGTTTGATCCGATTCCGAATCACAAGACGGACACCAACAACCACGGCCCCTTCAGCTTCGACAACATCGGCTACAATTACGATTACCCTGAGGCCAGCTACGAGAAGCGCCGCGAGATCATCGCCGAGCACCGCACTTATCAGCAGGGTCTGCTGTGGTTTGTCGCGAACGACCCGCGCGTGCCGAAGAAGGTGCAGGATGAACTGCGTGAGTGGGGCCTGCCGAAGGATGAATTCACCGACAACGGCAACTGGAGCCACCAGCTCTACATCCGCGAAGCACGCCGCATGATCGGCAGCTATGTGATGACCGAGAACGAACTGCTCAAGAAGCGCCCCACACCCGACAGCGTCGGCATGGGCAGCTACGGCATCGACTCGCACAACATCCAGCGCTACATCACCCCGGAAGGCAATGTGCAGAACGAGGGCGACATCGGCGTGAGCACCAAAGGGCCGTATGAGATCGCCTACGGCTCGCTCGTGCCGAAGAAAGGCCAGGCGGGCAATCTGCTCGTGCCGGTTGCGATGTCTGCCAGCCACATCGCCTATGGCAGCATCCGCATGGAGCCGGTGTTCATGATCCTTGGTCAAAGCGCCGCCACCGCCGCCGCGATGGCGATTGATGCCAGCATCAGCGTGCAGGACGTGCCGTATGAGAAGCTCAAGGCGCAGATCCTCAAAGACGGCCAGATCCTGCATTACGACGGCCCGAAGAGTTCTAACGGCGTCGATCCTAAGTCGCTCAAGGGCATCGTCATGGATGATGCGGAAGCCAAAGTGACCGGGGAGTGGAAAGAGAGCGGTGCCGCCAAGTCCTTCATCGGCGACGGCTACCGCCACGACAACAACACCAAGGACGGCAAATGCAGCCTGCGCTTTGAACCGAAGCTCACGCAGCCCGGCAAATACCGCCTCATGCTCGCCGCCCCACCGAACAACAACCGCGCCAGCAACGCGGTGGTCGAGGTGCAGCACGCGGGAGGCGTGAAGAAGCTGAAGATCTACCTCGGCAAATACGACTGCGGCAACGACACCGCGATCACCATTTCCAACGAAGGCGCCGACGGCTACGTCGTGGTCGATGGCGCCCGCTGGCTGCCGGTGGAGGAGTAACCCCACCTTCAGCGAGGCCCGCGAGACAGGTTGCCCCCAAAGTGGATTAGGTTTGCTCATACCACCATCTATTCCGGGAAAGGCTCCGGCAGTTACACACATTTTTAACTTCTAACCTCCCGCGTTGGTTTTCGGATGAAGCGCCAGTACCCACTTCCTGCGGCATGATTTTTACGAAAGACGGCGGGGAATGACAAGCTGGAAGATGGCTGTGCGGCGCAAGGTTAGAATCCAAAACGGAGGCGCATCTTCGCGAGTTGTATGCAGCGCAGCGGCAGCCACGAAGGCCATTCCCCGGCAGTCACAGCAAGAAACGCATTTAATCATGGGTGCTGCGAGTCATTTTGGCTGTGCCATGATGCACGCTATCTTGTATTCTTTGATGGAACTCGCTGGGCTGGCTGTGCTTGTTACTGGGCTGGTCATGATGGCCGTGGGAGCCTGTACCAAATCGAAGCAAACCAAGCGGGTTGGTGGCATCATCGCGATTGTCGGCACCTTCTTGTTGATCGCCCTCATTATTTATCTCTCGTTGCAAGGGATACACTTTTTTGACGGTGGTGGTGGTGTTCCTGGGCCAGTGCTTTGACATACTCACTTACTCGAGACATCGAGAACGAGTTCGAGTAGGGCAAAGCGTTGCACAAGACAGGCGATGGATGGCGTTCTTTTAGTGTGGCCGTTACCAAGCGGCTGTTGCTGTTCCTTTAATCCCTCTGCACCCCATGATTCCTTCTCGATTTGCCTGGCTTGGTCTGAGCCTGATTCTCTCCAGCGCTGCCGCCGTGGCGGCGGATGCTCCGAAACCCTCACCGGTGAAGACGACGCCGAAGCTGGAGATCTTGAATAAGCAGATCGCGGCGAATGCGGAAGATGCGAAGGCGTATTCCAACCGCGGCTACACGCTGGCGCTGCTGGGCCGCAAGGAAGAGTCGCGCGCGGACCTGCAACGCGCGCTGGCGCTCGATGGCAAGGGATCGATGCGGAATCGCGTGGGCTGGGCGTTCTTCAACCTGGGCGATTACGCGGCGGCGGTGCGCGAGTTTGAAGCGGCGGCGGAGCTCAGCGGGCATCAGGCGCATTACGACTACTACTCCCTGGTGCTGGGCTACTGGGGCACGGGCGACACGCAGCGCGCGCTGGAGAACTACGATCTCGCGGTGCAGCGCGATCCCCGACTGGGCGAGAACAAGACCCTGCACGAACGCACGCTGGAATGGACGCCGCTGGAGCAACGCGCGATGCATGAGACGTATGTGCTGTGGAGCAAGGCGTGGAAACCGTGATGCTGGATGCTGAGCGTTCGGTTTTTCGTGGACAGGTGGCTGGCATAACGGCAACCTCTTGGATGAAAAAGTCTGTTCCGATGCTGTGGATGATGGTGCTAGCGATGAGCCTGACTGCCTGTGGTCCTGCGCCGAAGCCGCCGGTGCCTGCTGAGGTGTCTGAGACGGATGCGGGGGATTCCATCCGCAAGAAGCCGGGGGAGACATTCACCCTCGAGCTGGATTCCAACCCTTCGACGGGTTACCGCTGGGCGCTGGATGGAAAAGAGGATGCCACGGTGGTGAAGAAGCTGAGCGACGAGTTCGTGAGCCGCCCGCATCCGCCGGGGATGGTGGGAGTGGGAGGCACGGAGCGATGGAAGTTCCAGGCGGTGAAGCCGGGCAAGACGGCGCTGCATTTCACGTACCGCCGCCCCTTTGAGAAGGAGTCTGAACCTGCACGGGAGCGGACGATCAATGTGCTGATCGAATGAGCCAAGTCTCTTGGGTGCTATCCATGCTTTGGATCGAGGACGGGGATGCTTGAGGTTGATTAATCATGCACGAGCGGTGGTGTTCAGCGGGGCTTGAGCGGAAT
>Ga0209086_10002714_pt1 | contig 13705 bp, 11 predicted proteins | sample M_130207_XF_Meta_FD_187312 | JGI IMG/M metagenome (GOLD analysis project Ga0209086, IMG submission 187312) | Freshwater microbial communities from Lake Montjoie, Canada to study carbon cycling - M_130207_XF_MetaG (SPAdes) (version 2) | ecosystem: Environmental > Aquatic > Freshwater > Lake...
CGTAAAACACTCGTCCGTCGTATACCTCACGTAAATCTTTTTCTACGAAAGTACGGGTGAGCGCTGCACCACCAAGAATGACCGGCACTTCGGAAACGCCGGTGCTATTCATTTCGAGCAAGTTTTCGCGCATGATGAGTGTGCTCTTCACGAGCAAGCCACTCATACCTAAAGCATCTGCCTTAACTTCCTTGACCTTTTGAATCATCTCCGAAATTGGAATCTTGATACCAAGGTTGTGTACTTCGTAGCCGTTGTTGGTGCAGATGATGTCAACAAGGTTTTTGCCGATGTCGTGGACATCGCCCTTGACGGTCGCGAGCACGAGAATGCCCTTAGCCGAACTCTCGCCAGTCTTTTCCATATGTGGTTCTAGGTAGGCAACGGCGGTCTTCATCGTTTCTGCTGACTGCAGAACGAAAGGCAACTGCATCTGTCCAGAACCGAACAACTCGCCAACGACTTTCATGCCATCAAGTAAGACATCGTTCACGATAATTAATGGTGCCAGACCCTGCGCCATGGCGATATCTAGATCGGCAGTTAAGCCCTCGCGGTCGCCATCAATGATGCGCTGCTTCAATAGTTGTTCAACAGTCCAGTCGGTGCGGTCTTCGCGAACCGTCTCGACGACGTTGACATCAGCGAAGATTTCCAACAATTTCTTGAGCGGGTCGTAGTCCTTGGTGCGACGGTCGTAAATGAGATCGAGGCACACTTGTTTGTGTTCTTCGGGCATGCGTGACAACGGAACAATTTTGCCCGCATGCACGATTGCTGAATCGAGTCCGGCTTGAACGCACTCATGCAAGAAAACACTGTTCAATGCGTGACGTGATGACGGCTTGAGACCGAAGCTGACGTTTGAGACGCCGAGTGTGGTGAAGCAACCAGGAATTTCTTCTTTGATGCGCTTGATGGCATCGATGGTGTGCTTGGCATCAAGGCGTAATGCATCATCGCCAGTTGAAAGAGGGAATGTCAACGCATCAAAGATGAGGTCGCTGGCGCTTAAGCCATAGCGATCGACTGCGATGCGATGAATACGGTGGGCGATTTCAAGTTTCCATTCGACATCGCGGGCTTGGCCCTTTTCGTCGATGAGCAAACAGATCACTGCGCAGCCGTATTCTCGAGCGAGGCTGAAAACGCGGTCCATGCGGCATCCGACTTCTTCGCCATCTTCAAGGTTGGCCGAGTTCAATATGGCGCGACCACCGATATGCATGAGGCCGGCCTCAAGTACTGGTGGCTCGGTTGAGTCAAGCACGAGTGGAACGCTGGCCTGAGTCGCAAAACGACTCGCGATTTCGTCCATGTCGACGGCGCCGTCGCGTCCGACGTAGTCAACACATACGTCGAGAACGTGAGCACCTTCACGAATTTGCTCGGTGGCAATCTTCGAACAGTTGTCCCAGTCGCCAGCGATCATTGCGTCACGGAATGCTTTTGAGCCATTGGTGTTGGTACGTTCGCCGATAATTAAGAACGACTTGTCTTGGACCATGGGCACCGACGAATAGATCGAGGCAACGCTTGGCTCGTCAATCGGCGTGCGCTTGGGTGCAGCCATACCACTGACTGCATCGACGACGGCCTTGAGGTGGGCCGGAGTCGTTCCACAGCATCCGCCAACAATGCCGATACCCAGGTCGTTTACGTGATGATGATGGAACTTGGCGAGTTCGGCGGGCGTGAGATCGTAGTGAGTACGACCGTCAACGATGCTCGGTAAGCCAGCGTTTGGCAAAACACTGATGGGCATTGAGGCGTTTTGACTGAGGTAACGCAAGTGCTCTTGCATTTCGGCTGGACCAGTGGCGCAGTTGATGCCGAAAACGTCGGGCTTCATGGCACTGATTGCTGTGAGTGCTGCACCAATTTCAGAACCAACCAACATGCGTCCGGTTGTTTCCATGGTGACTTGCACCTGAATCGGGATTTCGCGTCCTTCGGCAACCATTGCACGACGACATGCGATCATTGCGGCTTTGATCTGTAAGAGATCCATGCAGGTTTCGATCAAGAAGAGATCGGCTCCGCCAACGATCAGACCACGTGCTTGTTCGACGTACGCATCACGAAGTTCGGCAAAACGAATGTGTCCGAGGCTCGGCAACTTGGTGCCTGGTCCGATTGAACCTGCGACGTATCGAGCTTTGCCATTTGATTCGTAATCGTTGGCCGTTTCGCGAGCGAGGCGAGCTGCTTCGACATTGAGTTCATATGCCTTGTCGGCAATGTTGTACTCGCTGAGCACTGTCGAGAAACTGCCGAAGCTTGCAGTCTCGAGTACGTCAACGCCCACATCAAGGAAGGCCGAATGCATCTGGCGGATGACATCGGGGCGAGTGATGCAGAGGTACTCATTGCAGCCTTCAAGGCTTGCACCACCGAAGTCATCTGGTCCGAGGTCGAGGTCCTGTACGAAGGTGCCAAAAGCACCATCAAACACAATGACGCGTTCGTTGACTGCAGAAAGATACGGCTGGCGAGACATTGCTTATAACGCTACCGTTCGGGCACCATTGCCTGAGGGAACGTGGTTCAATGTAAGTGGTCAAAACCGATGTGACAGGTGTTGTGCCAGTCCCTCGTCGCTCGATTGAAGGCACTAAGGTCACAGGTATGGTTCGTCGAAGTATTTACACCCGTGACGGAGATGACGGATCAACGGGTCTTTTCTATGGTGGCCGCGTGCCCAAGGACAGCGTCTTGCCGCGTGCCTACGGAACGGTTGATGAGGCTCAAGCGATACTCGGTGTTGTGCGCGCCGAAGCAGGTCAAGGTTCGGAAGTCGAAGCAATGTTGATCCCAATCATGCGTGACCTCTGGGTGCTCATGGCCGAGTTGGCGACTTTGCCCGAAAATCGTTCAAAGTTGACCCCCGGAGCGTCGTGCGTTGAAGCCTCGATGGTGACTCGGTTAGAAAATCTGATCGACGAACTTGATACACGCTTTGAGCCCCCCACCGAATTTGTGGTGCCAGGTGGAAACAAGGTCTCGGCTTGGCTTGATGTCGCTCGTACTGTGGTTCGTCGTGCCGAACGACATTCAATTGCGGCCGCTCTTGCGCCGTCGCAAGCCGTGCCATACCTGAATCGCCTGTCGGACTTGTTGTGGACAATGGCTCGTTGGAACGAAGGAGAAAGCCTTCCCGTGCGCGGCGTGTCATGATTGACACATGGCTTTAACTGTAGAAACATCCCGTTCCATTCCTCGCTCGGCCGACGCAGTCGGGTTTGCGGTCGCAACAACCGGTGTAGTGCCCCGTCAACTTGGACTCAGTCGGGCTGCGTTAACTGCCCATGGCTTTGATGGCAAGGTCGGCCAGACATTGGTCGTGCCCTCGTCAACTGGCCCCACACATATCGCTGTAGGTATTGGCGATTTCCGCAAGGCCGACGCCAATGATGTCCGTAATGCCGCCGCGGCACTCGCTCGCGCGTGTTCGCGTCGGAATCATGTTGCAACGAACTTGGTCGACAGCGTTGCACTTGATGCTCGTTCGGCGGCGCAAGCAGCCGTCGAAGGTTTTACTTTGGCGACGTATCGCTACACCGATCTCAAATCGGCGAAAGCTTCAGTGCCAACGTTGCTGACGTTGACGGCATCGAGCGCACGGGAGCGCAGCACCGAGACCGGAGTTGAGCGCGGACGTACCACTGCAGCGGCAGCAACACTGGCTCGCGATTTGGCAAACATGCCACCGGCTTATTTGACCGCACGAATCTTGGCCGATCGTGCAGTCGAAATTGCGCGGGCTTCTGGGCTTGGCGTTGAAGTATTCGACAACGACAAGTTAGAAGTCATGGGTTGTGGTGGATTGCTTGGCGTGAATCGTGGTTCGACCGAGCCGGCCCGCATGGTCAAGTTGACGTACGCACCGTCAGACCCACAAGGCCATCTCGTGATGGTTGGCAAGGGCGTTACCTACGACTCAGGCGGAATTAGTTTGAAGCCAAGCGATGCTTCGCACGGCATGATGAAGATGGACATGTCGGGAGCGGCAGCAGTGTTGTCGGCTATGAGCACACTTAAGGCGTTGCGTTGCCGCACCGCAGTCACGGGTTACTTGATGTGTACCGATAACCGACCATCGGGAAGTGCCGTTGCAATGGGTGATGTCTTGACTTTCCGCAATGGTAAGACATCTGAAATTTTGAATACCGATGCTGAAGGTCGTTTGATTTTGGCTGACGGATTGTCATTGGCAACCGAACTGAAGCCCGACGCCATCGTTGACATCGCCACTTTGACTGGTGCTTGCATGGCTGCACTCGGAGCCAAAATTGCTGGCGTGCTCGGAACGAACCAGTCATTTATTGATCAAGTCAAGAGTGCCGCCGACAAGGCCGACGAGCCGGTTTGGCAGTTGCCGTTAGAGCGCAGTTACCGACGCTTGCTTGATTCGAACGTCGCCGACATGAAAAACATTGGCGGGCCGTATGGCGGCGCAATTACCGCAGCATTGTTCTTGGCTGAATTCACTGGTGATGTCCCGTGGGCTCACCTTGATATCGCTGGACCGATGAATGTTGATGGCGATGACGGTTGGTTAAGCCGTGGTGCGACCGGATTTGGAACTCGACTTCTCATCAACTTGGCTCTGGGATTCACGAAGCCAAAGGTGAGTCGCTAGTCGTCGGTTGTTTGACAGTTCGTCCGCCCGAGTAGCCCTCAACCAGAGCGAGTTCGGGATCGGACTCGGCCCATTGTGCATGGGCGCGTTGCAAGTGCTCAGGTAGGCGGGCGAGTTGTTTCATGGCGAGCGGTGGAACGACCGATCGAATTGCGAGGCGATCACCAACGGGCTGCGCTAAACCGAACATCACCAATCGCTGCACGGCGCGGGCGAATGGATTGGCGCGACCTGATTCATAGCCGAGACCGAGACTGGCGGCCGTTGCCGCTAGATCGATGGCAAATCCATCGGGGTTGTTCACCACAGTGACAGCAAGGCGACGCAGCAACCATGTCGCAGTCGGCCCAAGAGTGCTCAGCCAAAAGAGTTCGACGTAATCGCCACAAGCATCAAATCCAACTCGTTCAACAATGGGGTCGCGCCACGGGATAACAACGAGTTCGTCGGTCACCCGATCAAGAACTGTCGAATATTTTGGTGAGTGATTGTTGGTACTTGTGCTCATGGCGACCTTTCGAAATTTTGATGGCACAAAGTTGTGGGCGCAGATCGTTCGAGTACGGCGACGAGTGCGATACTTTTTGCATGAAAGCAGGAGCCGAAGATTGATGCCAATGTTGATTAACGACACACAGTCACCCGAATTTGCACTGGTTCGCGAGTGGATTGTTGAAGCGCGCCGCATCACAGTTTTGACCGGCGCTGGTATCTCGACGGCTTCTGGGATTCCCGACTTTCGAGGGCCGAATGGAATTTGGACGAAGAACCCTTTGGCGGAAAAGGCCTCCAATATTCAGGTGTATAAGAGTGATGAGAATGTGCGTATCGCTGGGTGGAAAGCATCAAGCGATCGACGTTTGCGGTCGGTTGAACCAAATGTTGGACATCTTGCCTTGGTTGAACTTGAACGACGCGGCCAACTGCGCGGTCTAGTAACGCAAAATGTAGATGGGTTACATGTCGTTGCCGGCAACTCACCCGATGTTGTACACGAGGTTCACGGAACCTGGCAGTACACCCGTTGTATTGGTTGCAGTGATCGGCTTCCGGTCGAAGACACCTTGCGACGAGTCGATGCTGGTGAAGCCGACCCGAAGTGTTTGAAGTGTGGGGGACTGATGAAGCGCGATGTGATTCTGTTTGGCGAAGCACTCGTGCCCGACGTGATCGCTGGTGCCATGGCAGCCGCTGAAGAAGCCGACTTGGTGATGGCGATTGGGACGCAACTGAATGTGACGCCGGCGGCAAATGTGGTGACTCGTGGCAAGGCCGCTGGGGCCAAAGTCATCATCATGAATAACCAGCCCACCGATCGCGACCAATACGCCGATGCATTTTTGATGGGGGACATCACCGAGATGCTTCCAGCCCTTGTCGCAATTCCCGACTAACTAGGTAGGCTTTTGCTATGGCTACCTTCAGGGACTTACTTTCGGCTGCAAAAGCGGTCATCACCGAGGTTGATACTGCGTCGGCTCAGACTCAGATCGCTGCTGGCGGAGTGACAGTTTTGGACGTGCGTGAACCCGACGAATACGCCGAAGGTGCCTTGGTCGGAGCCCTGCACATTCCTCGTGGACATCTTGAAGCACAGATTGAAGGTCGCATTCTTGACAAGGACGCGCCAGTCATTGTTTATTGTGCCGGTGGAATACGTAGCGCGTTTGCCGCTAAAACGTTGGCCGAACTTGGGTATACCAATGTCTTGTCGATGGCCGGCGGTTATGGCAAGTGGAAAGACGAAGGTCGCGTCTGGAAATCGCCAGCATCGTTGACGCCCGAACAAATGAATCGCTACAAGCGGCACCTATTGCTTCCTGAAGTTGGTGTTGAAGGTCAATCTAAATTGCTCAACAGTAAAGTTTTAATGCTCGGTGCTGGTGGTCTTGGTTCACCCGCAGCGTTGTACCTTGCAGCGGCTGGCGTGGGAACAATTGGCATTGTTGACATGGATGACGTCGATGCCAGCAACTTGCAGCGTCAGATTTTGCACAACATTGATCGCATCGGTGATCGCAAAGTTGATTCAGCAAAGAAGACTATTAACTTGCTCAACCCTGACGTCAAAGTTATTACCTATGACACGCGACTTGCAGCCGAAAACATCATGGACATCATCGCGGGTTACGACGTCATTGTTGACGGCGCCGACAACTTTCCATCGCGTTACTTGCTGAATGATGCAAGTGTGAAGCTTGGTATTCCAGTGGTGCACGGTTCGATCTTCCGCTTTGAAGGAATGGTTTCGGTGTTCCATCCCAAAGAAGGTCCGACGTATCGCGACATGGTTCCCGAGCCGCCGCCCGCCGAACTTGCTCCTTCGTGCGCTGAGGCTGGTGTTCTTGGCGTTTTGCCCGGAATCATTGGTTCGATTCAGGCTCTCGAAGTCATCAAGATCTTGCTCAATCTTGGAGATCGTTTGATTGGACGCATCTTGGCTGTTGATACAACTGAAATGTCATTCAGAACTTTCAAGCTGAAGCCCGATCCGACGAACCCAGTCACCTGGGCTAATCGCGACAAGATTCAGGTGCTCGACCTTGATGGTCTGTGTGCCCCTGGAATGAGTCACTGAGCTAGTTACTGATTGGTGAGTGTTTCTCGTTCTTGAATGACGACACCGGCAAGAACGAGAGCCATGCCAAATAGGTCGATGGCATTGGGTCGTTGATCAAGCGCAATGAAGGCGACAACAGTGGCGGTAACTGGCAACAGTGCGAGTAACACGCTGAAGCGACGAATCGGAATGCGTCGCAAGATTGATTGGTCAATGCCATAACCAACTGCGTTTGATAGCACTCCGACAAACATGCACGCAAAGATCAGGTGTGGAGCGCTCCATACGGGTCCGCTTGTAGGTGCTCCGATAGGAGTAATGACAACTGCGCCGATCAAGAGACCTAGTCCGAGGCCAGAAACACCGCGGTTTTGTTGAGCAACGCGCGACCCAACGACGATGTACGTAGCCCACATGGCTGAAGCCAAGAAGATAAATAGCAATCCCAGTGGTTCGTCGGTGAGTTCAACTCCAGATAACACCGCTACTCCGATCGCGGCACAACCAAGCGACAGTGCGTTACGTCGTGAACGCGTGCGTACAGCGGCCACCAAGATGGGTCCGATGAATTCAATGGCGACGCCTTTGCCCATCGGCAAACGATCAATGGCTAAGTAGAAGAACGTGTTCATGAGTGCCGTAGCGACACCGAAGACGGTCATGGCAATGAAATCTTGGCGAGTCCATTTTTGTCGATGATCGCGATGAAAAAGTCGGCGACTCGAAAAGATGATGAGAGCGAACGAAGCACCAATGACGCGGAGCCATGCGACCGTGGCTGGATTGACCTGATCAAACAGGTCAATGGCAATAACGGCACCGATGTATTGAGCGGTCGCGCTCAGCACAAACAACGCTTCAGGTGAAGCGGTATTAAAGAAGCGTCCGACCGAGTTGTCAGGACCTTGCGGGGCGAGTGTTGAGTTCAGTCGAAAAGTTCGGGGTCGGTGCGACAAATCTCTTGCCACAACGGCTGAAACTGGAACCATCCGGCCAACGAATGACCAGTCTGTTCACGTGTGTATTGAGCGTATTCATGCTTGATGAGTTTGGGTGTTCCGGCCGCCATCGCGAGCAATTGCGCGTGGCATGAACGATCCATTGACAAGAACCAAAAGGCTGCTTCTTCGACAGTTGATCCGACAGTGAACAAACCATGGTTCTGGTGAATCGCGGCTTTACCCTTCGGGAATTTCGAAGCCAGTTCTTTGCCGGCTTCAATATCGAACGCAACGGCCCCACCTTGTTCGGAGATCACGGTGTGATCGTCATAGAAAATGCAGGCATCTTGGGTGATGGGGTCAAGCGGAATGCCCAATGAACTGAATGCTTTTCCGTGCACTGAGTGTGCGTGGGCTGCAGCGATCACATCGGGCCGCGCCTGATGCAGAGCCGAGTGAATGACAAATGCTGCACGATTGACGGGCATCGTGCCGTGAACAACTTCGCCATGATGGTTCACCAACAGTAAGTCGCTGACGCGCATGTGTCGAAAGCTCAAGCCAAATGGGTTGACCCAAAAGTGATCAGTGAGTTCGGGGTCACGGACGGTGATGTGGCCGGCGACGCCTTCACCAAAACCCATCCGTCCAAAGATGCGCAAGGCGCCGGCAAGGCGCGATTTGCGATAAGCCCGCTCTTCTTCAAGGTTGTTGAATGTCGGCATCGCTAACAGATCGGCGTTGCCACCGAGAGCGGCTGCTCTCAAGCTGGGTGAATCGTTAGTTGTGGTCACGATGTTTAGGTTAGACGCTGCCGCTATCGGTGCCGATCAGCCAGGAACAAGAACTCTGCTCACGACATGAATCACCGACGTGGATGGTTGCCAGGTCCAGTGGACGCAACTTAATTGTTGTCACATTCAGCGGACGATTCGTCAGTTATGGCGGCTTGAGATGGCTGAGAGGGTCCGAAACGGCGTACGCTCGTGACCGATGAGTGACGATCTACGCAACGATTCTGGTATCGAAATTAAGCCGCTGTACTCGGCTGCCGACCTGGACGGCTGGGACCCAGCCGCCAAACTCGGTACCCCTGGCGGACAGCCCTATACCCGAGGCGTCTACCCGACGATGTATCGCGGCAAGTTGTGGACCATGCGCCAGTACGCCGGCTTTGGTACTCCCGAATCGACCAACGAACGATTCAAGTTCTTGCTCGGAGCAGGTCAGACCGGTTTGTCCTGCGCGTTCGACCTTCCGACACAAATGGGTTACGACTCAGATCACCCGCGTGCCGAAGGTGAAGTTGGCAAGGTCGGAGTGGCAATCGACTCGATGGCCGACATGCGTTTGTTGTTGAAAGATCTTCCACTCGACAAAGTGACCACATCAATGACAATCAACTCGACTGGTGCAATTTTGTTGTTGATGTACGAATTGGTCGCCGAAGAACAAGGTGTGCCTGCGTCGGCTATCAGCGGAACGATTCAAAATGACTTGCTCAAGGAATACATTGCTCGCGGAACGTACGTGTATCCGCCACGCCAAAGCATGCGCATCATTACCGACATTTTTGAATACTGCGCGAAGCATGTACCGAAGTGGAACACGATTTCAATTTCGGGGTATCACATTCGTGAGGCCGGTTCGACGGCGGTTCAAGAAATCGCCTTCACTATCGCTAACGGCATCGCCTATGTTGACGCTGCAATTGCGGCAGGACTTGATGTCGACGAATTTGCACCGCGTTTGTCGTTTTTCTGGAACGCCCATAATAATTTCTTCGAAGAAGTAGCAAAATACCGCGCTGCTCGCCGCATTTGGTTCAACATTATGAACGATCGTTTCAAGGCCAAGAAAGAGTCGAGTAAGTTGCTGCGCTTCCACACGCAAACTGGTGGAAGCACATTGACCGCTCAGCAGCCCGAGAACAACATTGTTCGCGTGGCGCTGCAGTCAATGGCTGCAGTCATGGGTGGTACGCAGAGTTTGCATACCAATGGTTATGACGAAGCCCTCAGTCTGCCGACCGAACGGGCGGCACGTATTGCATTGCGTACTCAGCAAATCATTGGTTACGAAAGTGGCATTGTTGATACTCCCGACCCATTAGCCGGTAGTTACTTCGTTGAAACTCTGACTGACGAAATGGAACGTTTGGCACTTGAGTACATCGCTCATATCGATGAACTCGGTGGGGCGGTAGCAGCAATTGAAGCTGGCTATCAGATGAGCGAGATCGAAAATGCGGCATACGATTACGCCAAGTCAATTGATAATGATGAGCGTGTGATCGTCGGCGTCAACATGTTCGCCGTCAGCGATGATCCTGAACCCGAAGTATTCCCTGTGAACCCCGAACTTGAACGAGGTCAGAAAGCCCGCCTCGGCGAGTACAAAGCGGCACGCGATCAAGTCAAACTGCAAGCATCTTTGGCTGCACTCATTCAGGCCGCTCAAGGAACTGACAATATTTTGTATCCGATGAAAGAAGCGCTACGTGTTGGCGCGACTTTGGGTGAGATCAGTGATGCCCTGCGTGGTGTCTTTGGCCTGTATCAGCCGTAGGGCAGTTATTTTTCCAAAAACGTAATATTTGCTGCGGGTCGCTGGGGCGTTTCAACTGTGCTCGTTGCCCAACCGACATACATAATGCAAACGACTGTGGTGTCTGGTTCGAATCCGCAGAATTGGGCAACTGGGTCATTGGCACCTTTGGGACACGAACCCCAATAGGTAGCGAGTCCTCGTGATGTTGCACCGAGCATAAAATTTTGCACGGCTGCAGCAGTCGCATCTCGATTTTCTGCAGTGCGCAGTTCGCTATCGCCGACTGCACTACCAAAAACCATGACGACCGGCGTGCGAGCGTACTTCGTGCGTGCCTTTTCAACTTTGGCTGGTTCGTCGCCAAAGGCTGCCATCGCTTCAGCAATGGTGTCGCCGAAACGAAGTTGAGCTGGTCCAGTGATAGCGGCGAAGCGCCACGGCCAAGTTCGCTTGTGGTTCGGTGCCCATGTGGCTAGTTCACATAACTCTTCAATGAGTTCGATCGGTACTGGCCGATCTTTATCGACCAACATGCTCGTACGTCGAGAGCGAATGATGGCATCGATGGGGAAGAGGTCGTCAGTCACGCGTATTTACTGCTTTTTGAAATGAGCGGCAAGACGGTCAAGGGTTGCAACAATCGACCGACGATTTTTGACTGGATAATTCATCACACGCATCATGAGATGTGATTTTGCAGTATTCCAATCAAATTGTTCGGTCACTTGCGTGCCGCCTTCAACCGCTTCAAGTTTGTAACGCCAGATGTGCCCACCGAAATGACGCCAAGCGATCTGGTTGGGCTCATCAAACTCGACGACTTCATTAGTGATTTTGTACTTCACTCCGATTTTCATATCCATGCCAAACTTAGTGCCGAGCGACAATCGGACTGGCGAACTGGCATTGGCGTTTTGGACTGAACCAGAACCATCAATCAAACGATGTTGCGCAGGGTCGGCAAGCATGTTGAAGATTTCTTGGGGAGTCGCTGTGACAAATCGAGTTTCTGAAACAACCTTGTTTGGATCTGATGTAGGCATAACTTCCTGCTTCCTTGTTATCTGCGAATTGCGAGAAAATCTTTGACCGAGTCGGCGCATCGACGACCAGAGAATAACGCACCCTGAGTTGAAGCAGTATCGCGGTGATCTCCGCAGACGAAGATGCCGTTATCAAGGTGTTGCTTCTTCTTGGGCGTAAATGGCGGTGATTGGTCGGGCTGGCCATGGGCAATGCGATAAGTGCGGAGGTGCCGCCACGATTCAACTTGTGTACCGAACATGGTTTGTAACTGCTGCCGTGCAATGTCCTCAACGTCATCGCCGATGCAGCCAGGTAGGGCTGCTGCAATGAGGTGCTGGCCTTCTGGCGCGTAACTCGGTGCGATATTGCTCATGACCGCGATATTGAGCACCGGACCTTGTCCGGTTCCATCAAGGATGATCAGCTTCTTGTTGGTCGGTGCCGACGTGCTCGCAAAATACACACAACTCACTGAACGTGATTGCACTGGGGGAATGCCGGTCAGAGTTGAAGCGGCAGGACCTTCGACGGCGATGATGACGACTTTGGTCGAAATCGTGTGACCGTTCTCGGTGACAACTCCATTCTTCGTTGCCGACACGACTCGCGTTGCAAGATGAATTTTTTCAGCAGGGGTGTGGCTGGCAAGCTGTTCGGAAATCGCGGACATTCCTGCGGCGGGAACTACTGCATCGCCTTGATTGAGCATGCGAAATACCACGTCAAACATGCGTCGTGACGCAGTGAGTTGAGGATCAAGTTGAATTCCACCGACGAGGGGAGTGAAGAAACGTTGAATCATTTTTGGCGAAAAACCTCGACCGCTCAACATCTTGGCGGTGGTGATGTCGGGGTGGGACAGCAGTGCCGCGCCGTTGCCACGAGTGACTGACAGGCGCAAGGCGGAGAGTCGAATTTTGTCGATGACAGAACCGATTGGCGCAACGGCAGTTGCGACAAATGATTTCGGACGGCGCAGTGGATCGGAGAAAACTTTTCCCTTGCCATTTATCCACACCAGTGCGCCGGGATCGAAAGGTTGGAGATTCAAAGCATCAACGTCAAACTGTTTTTTCAGTTCGGGATAAGCGGTTAACAAAATCTGAAAGCCGCGGTCAAGTGTGAATCCGTCAACGTGATCAGTACGTACGCGACCCCCGACTCCATCGGAAGCTTCGAGAACATGAACATCAAAACCAGCAGCGGTCAAAAACCGGCTTGCTGATAGTCCCGCAAGACCTGCGCCAACGATGACAACATCGCAAGTTGTGGGTAATTCAGATGTCATTGATATCTTTCGTGGGGATCAGCTTGGCTTGTTGAGTAACGAGCGTAATGCTGTCTCGAGAGACGAATGTTTAAAGGTGTAGCCAGACTTTTGCAAAATCTCTGGCATCACTTTTTGTCCAGTGAACAAAAGTGCTTCAGCGAGTTCACTGCCGAGCAATAACTTGGGACCAAACGAAGGCACGGGCAAGAAAGAGGGCCGATGCAAAACCTTGGCGAGAGTCTTGGTGAATTCTGCTTGTGTGACTGGATTGGGTGCGGTGAGGTTGACGGCGCCAGTGACGTTGGCGGTGAGTAAGTAATCGATTGCCGCGACTTCGTCATCGATCGAGATCCAACTCTGCCATTGTTTGCCCGAGCCCATTTTGCCGCCAGCACCAAGTTTGAAGAGGGGGAGTAATTTGGCGAGGGCGCCACCTGCGGGACTCAACACGATTCCGGTGCGTAGGTGAGCGACGCGAATACCAGCACGCGATGCTGCTTCGGTTGCGGCCTCCCATTGGGCGCACACGTCGGCTAAGAAACCTTTCCCAATTGGGGAAAGTTCGTTGAACACCGTTGACAGCGATTCGCCGTAGACACCAATGGCTGAACCCGAGAGCAACACTTTGGGACCGTCGCTCGTTTCGGCCATTGCTGATGCAAGCAATTTTGTTCCCAAGACTCGGCTGTCAAGTATTTCTTTTTTGTATTCGTTGG
>Ga0209086_10002715_pt1 | contig 13702 bp, 9 predicted proteins | sample M_130207_XF_Meta_FD_187312 | JGI IMG/M metagenome (GOLD analysis project Ga0209086, IMG submission 187312) | Freshwater microbial communities from Lake Montjoie, Canada to study carbon cycling - M_130207_XF_MetaG (SPAdes) (version 2) | ecosystem: Environmental > Aquatic > Freshwater > Lake...
CGGTTGATCGCGGACGTGTTACTTGCATTGATGAAAACGGCGCACAAATAGATGCTATGAAAGCCCGAGAGTTAGGTAGAAGATCTATCGCTGTTGGTGATTGGGTGGGAGTGATTGGTGATTCTGAATCACTTGCCCGAGTTGTGCGCATTGAAAATCGAAAAAATGCATTGAGGCGCTCCGTTGAAGATGGATCTGAACGAACAATTGTGGCAAATGTTGATTACTTAATTATTGTCGCTGCTGCTGCTAGTCCTGATCCACGCACTGGATTTATTGACCGTGCACTTGTCGCGGCATATACCGAAGATATTCAACCAGTTATTGTAATGACTAAAAGCGATCTAGCCGATCCGAAAGAATTTTTAAAACAATATGAAGCGCTGCACATTCCGAATTTCTCAACAAGTAAATTTTCACCTGACAGTGAACTTGCAAATTTAATTGCTGGAAAAGTTTCGGTATTCATTGGTCATTCTGGTGTTGGCAAATCAACTTTGATAAATACTTTATCTCCTGAATTTCGACGTGAGACTGGTGAGGTCAACGAAGTAACTGGGCGCGGAAGACACACATCATCTAGTGCGATTGCTTTTAAATTAGCCACAGGGGGCTGGGTAATTGATACTCCAGGAGTTAGATCCTTTGGACTATCTCATGTAGGCCGGATTGAAATAATCGCAGCATTTCCAGATTTAAATGAAGTAGTGACAGATTGCCAAAAAAATTGTTCTCACGATGAAGATGAATGCAAGTTAAATATCTGGCAAGCAGAATCCAATGACTCCGCTGAAAATTTAGAACGAACCGGCCGAGTCGCTAATTTACGAAGAATTCTGGCTTCATTAGATGAGTAAGTGAGTAATTTCATTATTAACACCGCTTGAAATCATGGCAATCCGCTAACCTTGGTACATGTCCTTTGATGTAGCAGGCAAAACTTTGAAATATGCCGATGATCTGAAATTAGCCCATGAATTAGCAGATATCGCAGATAAAATTTCTACCGCAAGATTTCTTGCAACAGATCTTAAAATTGAAACTAAACCTGATTTAACCCCAGTTACCGATGCAGACCAAGAGATAGAACGAGAGATTCGTAAAATATTAGAAAAGCAAAGAGCAGCAGATGGAATAACTGGAGAAGAGTTTGGCAAATCCCCCATAGCAACAAATCGGCGTTGGATAATTGATCCGATAGACGGAACAAAAAACTATGTCCGCGGAGTTCCAGTTTGGGCCACTCTAATAGCCTTAATGGAGGGCGATGAAGTTGTAGTTGGAGTTGTTTCAGCGCCAGCGCTATTCAGAAGGTGGTTTAGCCAAAAAGATGGTGGCGCTTATTTACAACTCGGTGGTGGTACTTCTTTACAACTCGGTAGTGGCTCTACGCAAACAAATTCAGATACCTCCTCACAAATGCAATCTGTGCGCAAGCTAAGCGTCTCTGGGATTTCAAAATTAGCAGATGCTTCACTTTCGATTTCAACATTTGCAACTCCAAATGTATTAGGAAGAAATGATGGTTGGGGAGATAAACAAAAAGGTTTGCTTTTCCTGGCTGACCAACTTTGGCGAGTACGTGGCTATGGAGATTTTTGGTCACATTTACTTGTTGCCGAAGGCGCAATCGATATTGCCGCTGAACCTTCGTTGGCGCTTTGGGATATGGCACCACTCTCCTTAATTGTTAAAGAGGCTGGTGGTCGATTCTCTGATTTTATGGGCGTTGATGGACCAAATGGGGCAAACGCCGTCACCACTAACGGCTTACTGCACGCGGAAGTTTTGGGAATTTTCGCAAAGCGATAACCTCTAGGCATGGATGTTCGCACTGTCGACTTAAAAATTGAAGGAATGACCTGCTCTTCTTGTGTTGCAACTCTCGAACGAGCATTGAATTCAATTCCGGGTGTTAGTGCAAATATTAATTTTGTGACAGAGAGCGTACATGCAACCATCCCTGAAAATGTTGATGCAGCTCATTTAATAAATGCAATTGAAAGTAGCGGATACCGCGCCTCAATTCTCTCACTTACTGGAAATGATTTACTGGCGGCTCCCAATATGGGTTGGCGATTGACATTAGCGATATTTTTTGCAATTCCAACCATAGTGATTGCGATGGTTTCGGGACTGCACCAAGATTTAGATAAAAATATTAATTTAGTACTCGACAGTTTAAATATTTTACATCCGACTTATGCACCATGGGGTTGGCTAGCTATCGCACTTAGCATTCCTGTTGTTTTTATTGCTGGTTGGCCAATTCATCGAGTTGGGCTTAGAAATTTAAGACACCCTCAAATGGATACATTAATTTCGCTTGGAACTTTGGTCGCATTTTCCTGGTCGGTTTATGTTAACGCGACTGGCAACGGTGAAATATATGTAGAGGTCGCCGCCGGTGTAATGCTCTTTATTTTGATTGGAAGATTTCTTGAGGCTCGGGCGAAGCAACGTGCGGGAGATGCAATTCGCACATTGTTAGATCTTGGAACTCAAGAAGTTTCCATACTACGCAATGGTGAAGAGGTGCTTGCGCCCATCTCACATTTGCAAATTGGAGATTTATTTATTGCCCGCCCCGGGCAAGCAATTGCAACTGATGGAGTAATCGTTGAGGGATCTAGTTCTGTTGATACCTCTCTGGTAACTGGCGAATCACTTCCACAAGGTGTTGGTCCGGGAAACAAAGTAATTGGGGCGACCTTAAATCAGGATGGGCGATTAGTAATTCGTGCTGAACAAGTTGGTGCAGAGACTCAACTTGCCCGAATCACCCGTTCAGTTATCCAAGCCCAAGGGGAAAAAGCACCCTTGGCCCGTATGGCAGATCGAATTAGCGCAATTTTTGTGCCAGTAATAATCGCACTTTCTTTAATCACTTTTTTAAGTTGGTATTTCTTGGGCTCATCCCTTTCTGAGGCTATTGGTCCAGCAATAACCCTGTTAGTAATTGCTTGCCCATGTGCTCTGGGGTTGGCGACGCCAATTGCATTTCTAGTTGCCTCAGGTCGCGGAGCACAACTTGGAATAATTATTTCATCACCAGCAGTTCTTGAAGATACCCGTGAAATTGATCTTGTCGTTTTAGATAAAACTGGCACTGTCACTACTGGTGAGATAGATATTTTGGCGGCTGAATACTTTGATTGTGATAAGAATTTAGCGCTAACAATTATTGCGGCCCTTGAAAATAATAGCGAGCATGTAATCGGACAATCTCTAGTTAAGTACGCAATAAGTAATGGCGCAAATAAATCTGCACTTGTTTCAGTTAGTGATTTCTTGGCAACTCCAGGGCGAGGTATCGCTGGTCGAGTAGAGATTGCAGGAATTAAATACACCGCACTTGTTGGATCACCATCTGCAATTTCTTATGGAACTGCGCCTTTTACAAAAGCGATCTCCGAAGTTTTAACTTCAGCAACTGTCGCTGGAAAAAGCCCAATCTTATTAGCATGGGATGGTCAAACTCGTGCAATATTTACAATTGGTGATTCAATAAAAGTTGATTCAGCACCTGCAATTGCAAAATTCAGAAAATTTGGAATTACTCCATGGTTGATTTCTGGAGATTCCCTGCAAGCGGTAAACACCATTGCAAACGAAGCAGGTATCGCAACCGAGAATGTCAGGGCTGCAGTGCTTCCAGATCAAAAAGTCGCTGCAATTAAAGAGTTACAAGACCAAGGTCATCATGTTTTAATGATCGGTGATGGAGTAAATGATGCTGCGGCGCTAGCAAGTGCAGATTTAAGCATGGCGATGGGAACTGGCACCGATACTGCGATCGCTGTTGCAGATATAACGTTAGTTCGTGCAGATTTAACTTCTGCGATCACAGCACTAAAACTATCCCGCAAAACTTTGCGAGTTATTAAAGGTAATCTTGCGTGGGCGTTTACTTATAACGCAATTGGAATCCCGATTGCAGCAGCCGGGTTGTTATCGCCAATGTATGCAGGAGCGGCTATGGCACTTTCAAGTATTTTCGTAGTTACTAATTCATTGCGCTTACGAAATTTTAAGTAAGCAAATAACTAACGCCTGAAACCTAAAACTTGAAACCTAAAACTTGAAACCTGAGACCTGTAGCCTGAAACCTGAATTGGTAGCGGGGGCAGGATTTGAACCTACGACCTCTGGGTTATGAGCCCAGCGAGCTACCGAGCTGCTCCACCCCGCGTCGGTATCCACCTGCGATCACTCGCACCTGCTGTGAATATGTACCCATGTTAGGCGGGGGCGATCCACTCCAGCAAATTGCCCTCACTTGATTACTTAGAATTACTTCTTAGCGGCGTTGCTCTCTGCTCTGACCGCATCACTGATGGCCTGTTTGAGGGCATCTTGCGCCTTACCGTAAGCGGTGAAATCACCCTTAGTAAGGGCGGCCTGACCGTCTGAAAGGGCTTGCTTGGCCCTTGCCAACGCTTCTGCAACGGTAGCCGTGAGTGGGGTATCACTCTTCGTGCCTGTTGTGCTTCCAGGTGTGGTTCCGCTGCCTTGACCCGCGTTTCCACCAAAGACCTGATCGAGCGCACCTTTAACGGTATCCGCATAACCAATCTGATCTCCAAATGAAACTAAAACTTTTTGCAGCAATGGATACGCAGCGGTATTTGCTGTAGCGCGAACATAAACAGGTTGCACATAAAGCAATCCCCCACCAACAGGCAGAGTTAGCAAGTTTCCTAATTCAACATTTGAACCACCTTGGCGCAAAAGTGAAAGCGATGTAGCAACTTCAGGCTTGGCTTCAAAGTTTGATGAAACTTGTGAGGGTCCCGCGATATTTGTACTCCGTTGCAATTGCAAAACTTTAATTTTTCCGTAGTCAGGCCCTGGGTCAGAATTCACTGTTGCAAATGCTGCCAAGTTTTCACGACCACCACGAGGAACAAACGGTGTAGTTAATGAAAAAGCCGCATTCTTCTCGCCCGGCATCTTTAATGTTAAGTAATAAGGTGGTTGTGCACTCGCGTTATTTCCAAATGTTGATGGATCGCGCGGAACTCTCCAGAAATCTTGACCACCATAAAATGCAGTTGCATTTTTCACATGATAAGAACTCAAGATGTCGCGCTGCACGCGGAAAATATCTTCTGGGTAACGAATGTGGGAAAGCAAATCTTTAGAGATCGTACTCTTTGGTTTTACTGTGCCCGGAAATGCTTTTGACCAAGTTTGTAAAACTGGATCTTTTGCATCCCACTGGTACAAAGTGACCGTTCCGTCGTATGCGTCAACAGTTGCTTTGACCGAGTTACGAATATAATTAATCGAAGTATTACCTTGAGCGGTTACGGCCGCTGAGTTTGCAGTCAATGCATCCGCAGTTGATCCCGAAAGGCTGACTTTGCGTGAGTACGGATAACCCGCACTTGTTGTGTAACCATCAACGATCCAAAGCATTTTTCCGTCAACAATTGAAGGATATGGATCCCCATCAAGAGTTAGCCAAGGAGCAACTTTTGCAACACGCTCACGCGGACTGCGTTCAAAAAGAATCTTTGATTTTGAATTAATTAAACTCGAAAGCAAAATCCTTTGTTCTTGGTACTTGATTGCAAATACAGCACGTGCAAATAAATTACCCATTGGCACGCCACCTTTGCCGGTGTATGTGTAATTTTTTTGACCGTTTGCAGATGAGTCATCTGGATAATCAAATTCAACTTCGGTATCTGAATTTGCTCCACCAATAATTGAGTAGTCAGGAACATTTTCACCAAAATAAACACGCGGTTGGAAAGCACCCAGAGTCTTAGTTGGCGGAATATCGCCTAGGAAAAAGATAGGTTTTCCGTCGGTATCTTGCGCATTGCTATAGGCGCCAGCAAAACCAAAACCATGTGTGTAAACCAAATGATCATTGATCCAATTTCGGTTTGGGTTGCCGTCGATATTTAACTCGCGAACTGCAACTACAACATCGCGAACCTTCCCATTGATTTTGTAACGATCAACATCTAAAGAATCCGCAAATGTGTAATACGGCTTAATTTGTTGCAACTGGCGAAATGTTGCTGAAATAACATTTGGATCCATCAAACGAATATTTGAAATCGTTTCTGCATCAGAAGCTAATTGGCCTGCTGCAGTGTTTACAGTGGCCGCATATTCAGAAACTTCAGCTTTATCAATTCCGTAAGCAACTCTGGTTGCCTCAATATTGCGTTGAATAAAAGGAGCTTCTTTAGTTGACTCACTTGGCTTAACTTGGAATTGCTGAATTGCGGCAGGATACAAACCTGAGATCACAACTGAACTTGCAACTAAAAGCGCAATTCCTGCACCTGGCAGTACCCAAGAACGCCTAATGATATTTGCAAAAAATAACAATGAACAAACCGCAGCGATTCCCGCAAGAATTGCTTTTGCTGGCAAAACAGCATTCACATCTGTGTAACTCAAACCAGTAATTAATCTTTCATCTTTTAATGCCAATTGAAATCGGTCAAACCAATATGCAAAAGCTTTTACTAAAACAATTAACCCAAGAAGTACGGATAGTTGTACGCGCGCAGCAACGGTAGTTTTTTCACCAACACTTTGTGGTCTGATGCCACCGTACAAATAATGAACCACTGAACTTGCAAGAGTGGAAAGTATTAGAGTTGAAATCGCCCAACCGATCAACGATTCGTAAAACGGAAGTGAAAATGCAAAAAATGAAATATCTAAATTAAATTGTGGGTCTTTAATCCCAAATGGAGTTGCATTTTTCCAAAGCAACCACGGTTCCCAGAGTTGTGAGCCCGCTGAACCTGCGAAATAGAAAAGCCCCAAAGTTAATGCCAAAAATCCCATACGTTTTACTGGTTCGATTTGGGCGCGGTATCGCTCTAAATTATCGGCTTCGATTGTCAAAGGCGCAAAAATAGGTCGTGATCGATACGCAATTAAAACATTTGAAATTATTACTAAAGAAGTGACAATGCCGAAAAGTAAAAAGAGCCATGCTTTTGTGAAAAGTGTTGTCTGCCAAACTTTTGTAAAGGAGACTGAGTTAAACCAAAGCCAGTCTGCATAGAAGCCACTCATGCTCACTAATGCGATTGAAAGCAATACCAAAATGGTGATTGTCAATGGAAGTGGGCCACGACGGCGGTTGGCACGAGGGGCAAAACGAGTGTTAAAGACCATGGGCATAGGTTACTGAAGTAATGGCTACAGAGCCAAAGCAGCGTAAGAATTTACCGCCAACCGAAGGTGAAAATGCAGGTGGAACTCTAAATTTATCCGCAGGCTGGCAGTGACTCTAAATCTTGGTTTTTCAGCGCAGTAACCGCCTCTGCAAGAGTTTCTACGGCAACCACTTGCAGGCCTTTTGGAATGTGATGAATATCGTCGCAATTTAAGGCCGGTGCTAAAAATAGTTTTGATCCAGCCCGTGCGGCCCCAATTAATTTTTCCTCGATGCCACCGATCGGCCCTATTTTTCCAAAAGCATCGATTGTTCCAGTTCCAGAAATATTTCTACCTCTTGTTAAATTCTCAGATCTCAATTTTTCGATAATTCCAAGTGAAAACATCAAGCCAGCACTTGGGCCACCAACATCTTTTAATCCAATTTTTATTGTAAATGGGTAATGGTATTTCGATTCAACCATTAAACCTAGAACTTTTTGCTTAGCTGGAAGTTTGTACGTACTGACAGTGAAAACTTTCTCTTCGCTCTTACGCAAAATCGTCAATTGCATTTTATCGCTTGGTGTTTTTGCCACTGAAATTGCTGCTAATTGTTTTCTAAAGTCAGCAGCTGAAGCGACTTCAACACCATTTAATTTAATTATTTCATCACCGTTTTGCAAAATTCTTTTATTAGGCGACGCTTTTGTTATGGTAGAAATAACAATCTTTTCTGGAATTTTGTAGCCAAGGTACTGAAGTGCTGAAACTTTTGCATGCTCTTGAGATTGGCGCATATCTAATTCATTTTGCTGATTAACCTCTTTGTTCGAGACTCCCTTGGGGAAGAATACTTCTCTTGGCTGCACACTTTTTTCGCCATCAATCCATGCGGTTAATACATCAAAACCTAAAATTTTTGCTTCCGGACTTGAAACATAGATGCTGGTTAAGTTTAATTTTCCTGTGGTTGGAAAAGTTTTTACTCCAGTTATTTCAATAAGTCGTTTGCTACTTCCTTTTTCGACTTTACCTAAAGTATTTTGTGGATCTCCTGGTTCGATAATTACATAAGGCAGCGGAATCACAAAAGCGGTAATGAGTAAAATCAAGACCAAAAGTATCGGCACTCTAGGTAAACTACGAACCATTTAAGTTAACTCAAACTTTCTTTTACAAATCTTCTGATCGGTGCTGTGACTCAAAAGTTGATCGAAATCTTTCATACTCTGCAATTGATTTTTCAATATTCGTTTCTCTCTTACTACGTCCTACTCGCCATACGTAAAACAAAGCGCCGGCGGTGCCTAATAGAGGAATCAACCACCAGATAAGTGCGGACATAAGAGAACGATAGAGTTTTTTCAAATTTCTGGAGTAGATCTGAGATCTAGGCTGGAGTGAGGGAGTTACGGGAGTAAAGAGGTAGGGAGTAAAGAGGTAGGAAGTGAAAAGGTAGCGAGTAAAGAGGTAGGGAGTAAAGGCGCATCAATCTTGGGAATCGAAAGTACATGTGTATGGTTATATGAGTAATTAAATAATCATTTGGATTGGAAATTGAGCGTGAGTATTCCTGGTGGCGGCTTCGGAGCAGGGGATTTTGGCGACATGGGTGGTTTTGACTTTGCCAAAATGGGAGAAGCTCTCTCGCGTTTGGGACGAGCAATCTCTGCAAATGCAGCGGGTGCAACAGGATCTGGAATTTCCCCTGATGCGGTCCGTGAAATGGCAACCCTTGCTAAAGACCAAGCACCGAGTGAAAATGAAATTGCTGCAGGGCTTGAAGCGCTGGCTGTTGCCCAACTTTGGTTAGATCCAAAAACAGATTTCACTGCGCCATTAGAGCCGGCACAGATTTGGTCGCGATCTCAATGGATTGATGCAACCCTGGTTGGTTGGTGCGAAATCGTTGCACCACTTGCTGAATCTCTTTCAGGCGCCGTCTCGGGCGCAATCTCTGGATTGACTAAAGAGGCACTAGGAGATGCTTTTGGTGATCAATTAGGTGATGAACTCGGTGGCGCTCAAGGAGATGAATCTGGAAATCAAAATAACAATCCTTTTAGCTCTTTTGGTTTTGGCCCTCCATCAAATTCAGAAAACACCAAAAATGATGAGTCAAAAATAAATCCAAATGCCAGAAACTCTAATGCCGGAAATCCAAATGCCGGAAATTCTAATACTGAAAATCCAATGGCTGGAATCTTTAATCAAATGAGCAATGCGATGCGCGCTTTTGGTGGAGTGATTTTCGCAACTCAATTGGGAGAAACAATAAAAACAACAGCAGGAAGTGTCACCGGCGGTGCAGACATCGGAATTCCATTGTTAGTCAAAAACCGTCCGGCATTGATCGCGATTAATTGCAATGCGTGGGGAGCCGAACTCGGTATTCCAGAAGCTGAGTTACGTTATTACTTAGCACTTCGTGAAGTGGCTGGTGTTCGACTTTTCAACAATGTCCCCTGGTTGCGCGAATACATAACGAATGCAATTAAAAGTTACAGCGATGGAATCAAAGTCAATGTTGAAAAAATTCAAGAAGGCATGGCTGGAATGGCTGGAATGGCTGGAATGACTGGAATGACTGGTTTGCCAGTTGACGGCATCGGCACTTCCCCCGAGGCGCTAAACGAGGCGATCGCCAATGGATTGTTCACAACAGATGAAACTCCTTCACAAAAAAGCGCGATACTCAGGCTGGAAACTATCGCTGCGTTAATTGAGGGCTGGATTGATGAAGTAAGTGCCAGTGCCGCCCTAGAACACTTACCGGCACTGCCAGCATTGAGAGAGAGCGCACGTCGTGGCAGAGCAACTGGTGGTCCAATGCAAAAAGCATTTGCAGCATTAATTGGTTTAGAAATATCACCGCGAGCATCGCGCGATGCTGCAACTTTCTTTGATTACATCGCAACGAATGAAAGCATTTCACAACGAGATGAGTTGTGGAGCTCTCCAGAGTTATTGCCAACAATTGAAGAAATAACAAATCCAAGTTCATTTAGAAAAGGAAGAAGCGCACCAGACGATTTATCAACGCTTTGATTTTCCTTAATTAAAATTCAAAAGAAAAAAGCGAAGCCCCCGGGGCGCACGTTTACTTATCTGCCTTCCCCTTGCAGATAGGTAACCGGTTATCCGAGGACTTCGTAGCGTGAAAATACGGCTCTATTAAAAAAGATGCAAGATAGAAATTCCTGAAAGAATCTGCTAGCGAATTTCTGAATTTTTACCCCTGTGCGTAACTAACCCGATATCTGTGCATAGATCTGCGCTACCTGTGGAAACAACAATTTGAACCACCCTAAATTAATCCATTACCAGCGCCTATTCTCCAAAAAGGCGACACCTGGCACGGACCACGACTTATCCACAACCAGTGGAAAAATTCGCCGGTATGGTTAGCGAAACTCTCGAGCAATAGATGAGAAATAGATCAGAAACGGGGCAATTTTGGAGCGCGCATTCTTAGTTGAAGTGCGCCGAAGTAACAAACGTCGTAAAACAATTGAGGCCTATCGAAAAGGCGACACAATTATTGTTGCAATTCCTGCGCGTATGAGTAAACGTGAAGAAGAACGAGTTGTTGCTGAAATGGTTTCAAAATTAGGTAAAGATGATCTGCGCTTAACTTCAAGTGAGTTAATGGCGCGAGCACTTGAATTAAATTCACTTTATCTTGGCAATAAAGCAACTCCAATAACTGTCGAGTGGAGTTCGCGCATGGAAAGAATTTGGGGTTCTTGCACAATTGAAGAACGTGCAATTCGATTATCAAATCGACTAGATGATGCCCCGCGTTACGCTCTCGATTACATCTTGCTTCATGAGCTGGTGCATTTGATAGTCGCCGGCCATGGTCCAGATTTCAAGGCCTTGCTGGCCGGATATCCACAACTTGAGCGAGCAGAAGGTTATTTAGAGGGGCGCCAAATTCGACTTGAGGAGGATCTGGTGGATGCCATCGAGTCCATCGATTCGATTACGAAAGTGGCAGCGGAAGTAGCTGAGCAGGTGGCGATCACCGCTCTTAAAGGTCCCCGGAACTCAGTTACTACTAAGCCTCGCCATAATCACGAGGGGCAATTGGAATTGATTTCAATAGCGGAGATCTCGGCTTAAAACCCTGAAAATCCGACAAAACGGATATTTAGCCGGCGGTTTGTGCGGCAATCACTACTTTGAGCCGAAGATTTCCTAGAAAAGCAGGTCGTTGAGGGTAAATACTGAGGTTTGAGCGTGGATCAAGCGGTACCGTGCTCTTTAGGTGGTTCACCTTGTTCCAACTTGTTCCAACTTGTTCCAACTTGTTCCAACTTTCAGGAGGATTCCATGGCAGTAGAGACTTATACCGGCGAGGCATATTGCGTTAAGTGCAAAGCAAAGCGCAACTTCACTGGAGATGTAAATGTTTCAGAATCGGGCCGTCGCATGGCAAAGGGCAAGTGCCCAACATGCAACACCACCATGTGTCGGATCTTGGGTAAGGCGTAAGCCCTCTAAGCAAGACGCAGGAGTTTTAAGTTTCACAACCACGCAGGGCGAATCTCTAGCCACATCAGATGTGACAAAGATTTACTCCAAAGTTGGTTTGTGAGTAAAAAGTATGAAGGAGCCTGGCAAATGTCAGGCTCCTTCTATGTTTAATGAGACGTTTAACGAGAAATTTAATGAGAAATTTGACGAGAAATTTGACGAGAAATTTGACGAGAAATTTGATGACAAGCTCGATGACAAGAATCCAAGAGGGCCAATAGAGATTAGTCCGAGTAACTCTGCAGGAGCAAAAATTGTCCGCGACTCCGGTGCAACTGAAACCGTCTCCAGAAATGATTTCCCTAGGATAAAAGTTGGCGTATTACTTTCACCTCGGGCCGATGGGCTCTTTGTCGGAACTTTTGATGATGCATTGATTATCGATCTGCCCGGTGCACGTGCAGCTTTGGCTTTATGTGATGGAAGTAAATCCATCAGTGCAATTGCAATTTCAGTAGGGATTTCTGAATCAGATTTAATAGAGTTGATATCAACTTTAAATCATGCTGCATTTATAACTTTTGAAAACGTAACAAACCAGAAACTTTTACCTGAATTGCAACTTATTGATTGGTACCCACAATCTGCGACTCAATCTGCGACTCAATCTGCAACTTCATGCCGGATAGAAAGAATGAAAAAACGCATAACTGCAACTGTTTACATCTCGAAATTAAATCGAATTGGTTTTGCCCTTTCCGGCACCCTTTTAGCAAGTGGAATTGGTGCTGTTATTAGTGATGACCATCGAAAAATCACCATGTCAGATTTAATAGGTGGTTACTTACGACTTTCTGATGTCGGCCGCTCAAGAAATGAAGTACTTGCTGACCAATCTCGTGAAAATTCTCAAAGTAAAAACTCAAGTGATCTAAGAAATCCAACTTTGATCATTGCAACAACGCCACCAGATCCAGAAATACTTGCTGAATGGATGCGAGGCAGTACCCCTTTTTTTCTTATAGATGGATTAGATAGAGACAACTTAACTTTCGGCCCCTTTGTGACTCCAGGAAAAGATGCCTGTCCACGTTGTATTGATATGCATCGGCTTGATCGTGACCCAAATTGGAACAGCGTTAGCCTGGCGCATTTTCTAGATAGGAGGAGAGAACTCTCCACACCTTTAGCGTTGCTTGGGGCAAGTATTGGCGCAATTTTTGCACTTGCTCAAATAGATCAATTAGCTCAAGTTGATCCAGTTGATCAAGTTGATCAAGTTGATCAAGTTGATCCAGTTGATCCAGTTGACCAGACCGGCCTGGAAACTCCATCCCAGATTTCAACCCAGTTTCAATCCCAATTTCAGTTGAGGGGGAAAACCATTACCTACTCAGGATCTGAATTGATGCACCCCGTAATCCGCAGATGGAGCCGCCACCCACTTTGTGGTTGCTCTTGGCAGTGATGCTGGAATTCAGGAATGCAAGAATGCAGGCATATGCAACTGAGGGCGAGATCACATAATCTTTAAACTCTTCTTCCAATTCACCGCTCAAAACAATTAATTTTCAATTGGCGATGATTATGGGTATCTAGCACAATTAGCCAAATGTCTAGCAATGAAAAAAGTGTTAAGAGAGATTCATTGCAGACCAGCACAAAAATCCGTAGTGCAAAGTTAGCCTCGTTACCATTGTCCCTTGCAGGACGTAGCGCAGTCGGCCTAGGTAAACAATTAATCGGGCAATCAAACGCCTTGGTTTCATCTGAAATTCAAGAAAAAACCGCCCGCCAAGTTTTTCAAGTTTTAGGTGAGCTAAAGGGCGGCGCGATGAAGTTTGGGCAAGCGCTTTCGGTATTTGAAGCTGCTCTGCCAGAAGAGATTGCGGCTCCTTACCGCGAAACGTTAACGAAGTTGCAAGAATCGGCGCCTCCACTTCCAGCTCGAGTAGTGCATCAAGTACTTGCAAAAGAGTTAGGGGAAGATTGGCGTGATAATTTCTCATCATTCACTGACAAGCCAGTTGCTTCAGCATCTATCGGTCAAGTGCATAAAGGTGTTTGGAAAGATGGACGAGTT